>Ga0209653_1000049_pt1 | contig 97438 bp, 92 predicted proteins | sample SaaInl6LU_22_DNA_FD_184644 | JGI IMG/M metagenome (GOLD analysis project Ga0209653, IMG submission 184644) | Marine microbial communities from expanding oxygen minimum zones in the Saanich Inlet - ESP_116LU_22_DNA (SPAdes) (version 2) | ecosystem: Environmental > Aquatic > Marine > Intertidal... | reverse complement strand
AGTAGTACTTTTTTCATTTTATGTTTATTATGCTTAATATCAAACAAAAATACTATTTTTTTTAAATCTATTCTCCTTTAAATACGCTAACATAAGTATCTGAAACTTTTCCTTTACCCTCTAACACTTCTATCTCAAACACCTTATCTTCAACAGGTTCTTTTATGTCAATAGATTTCTGAATAGGAACTACAAACTTTGCTAACTGTATATAGTACTTTACAAAATCAGAATTAGACAATGAATGCATTCTACTGTTTAATTCAATTAAATTATCATCTAATATTTCTGCAATAGTCTGCTGTTTTTGTTTTTAAACGGAAAGTAGTCGCATTCTAATTCCGCTACTTTTCATATACAAAACCGTTAGAACATAGCAAACCAGAAACCACGATGCTATACACACATGTTTGGAGTGATGCCATAAAAAAGATAAATAACCCATTAGATTTAATTGTTTAATATGATAAAGGTTCACAAACAATCACTACATTTAATCATAATGATAATAAAATGTATTTATTTTTGATTTAAATACAATTATTTAAGTATTTTGTAAACATATAGCCAATTGGTGCTCAGTAAAACCAAATATTAACAATTAATTATTTAACACAATGAAACATATTTACATTTTAACAATTCTAATAGTTTTAAGCATTAACACTCTTTGCTCACAAAATAATAATTTTCTTAATTTTGACGGAACTAATGATTATGTCTCAACAACATTACCTTCAGTTTTTACAGATATCTCAAATAATGACATTACAATTGAAGCTTCCATTTTCAATCAATCATCTTCTTTTTCAAGAATATTATTTGCACAGTTAACATCCATTAATTTTATGAGTGTTTCTCTCAGTCCAGATAATAGAATTATATTTTATGTTAATAACACCATAGGAAAAAAAACAGCTTCAAATAGTATTCCACTCAATCAATGGATTCATTTTGCAGTAATTTGGATATCATCAACCCAAGAAATTCAAATTTATCTAAATGGTGTTCTTCAAACAATATTTGATGCCGGAAATTCTACTGCCAGTACTGATAACTTAATGACAATAGGTTCTAAAACCGATGAAGCACAATTTTATAAGGGTAACATAGATGAATTAAGAATATGGAATGTTGTTAGAACTCAATCTGAAATTAGCACAAACATGAATAATGAACTAACTTTACCTCAAACAAACTTAGTTAGCTATTATAAATTTAATCAAGGAATATCAGGTGCGGATAACACTGGAATAACAACTTTAAATGATGAGTTTAATACAAATAATGGCACACTAAACAACTTCACTTTAAATGGAAATGTATCTAATTGGTTAGGTGGGCAAACATTAGGTACACAAGAATTAGGATACTTAAATTTACACGTAAAATTATTTCCAAATCCAACAACTGAGTATATCCAAATTTCAGGAATAAAAAACATGGAAAATTACAGCATATATAATGTTAATGGTTCAGAAATTTCAACAGGAAGTATTTCTATTTATGAAAAAATTGACGTTAGAAACTATTCTAATGGATTATACTTCTTAAAATTTGAAAACGGAAATACAATTAAATTTATGAAAGAGTAAAACACAACGTTTGCTAACACGGTATATAAAAAATAGCAGTTAAGGGCAAACTTCAAAGTATTTACTTTTCTGCTTCTTTTTGTTTTTAAACGGAAAGTAGTCGCATTCTAATTCCGCTACTTTTCATATACAAAACCGTTACCACACATTCAGCCTTTGTCTGACCAAAATCTTTACGATTTGCTAAACCAAATTGACAGATACACCATAAATACAGCCAAAGACTGGGCCGAACAAAACGAAATCCGTAAAATAAAAATGGCATACAACACGGAATATAGTGCAGTGTATTCTAGCTATGCTAAGACAGCATATACAAAGCGTTAAAGGCACAGTAGCTACAGCGTTGGAAATATTTTTTGATTGTTGTCGTTCCCATTTTTTCTGCTACATTCGTACGTGTTTTAAAAGAGAGTAGTTTCCTATGTGTAAAAACATACAAATTCACCACGATTTAAAATGAAGAAACCCATGAAGACAAGAATCAAATATTGTAAGGTTTGTGATGTAGATTTTCCTACCATGTATAGAATTCAATACAAAAACCCCAAAGAATGGGTGTTTGTGTGTGAAGCATGTTTGTTAAAGGTCAAGAAAGACAACAATAAATACAGATATGGCGGCACTTGGAAACGATAACTGTTTGTGTCAAAAAATAAAACCTCAACAATTTTTTTTTCAATTTGTTGAGGTTTTTAAATCTATGAAGTATTCGATTTAGGCGATAAACAGTTTTACTTTAACCGCAACCAAACCTTTAGGTCCTTTTTCTGTTTCAAAAGAAACTTTGTTTCCTTCTTTGATGCTCCCTTCTACATTATTGATATGAACAAAAAAGCTATTTCCTGTTTCTTTTTGATCAATAAATCCATATCCTTTATCGTTGTTAAAGTGGTTTACAATTCCAATTTTAACGGGATCCTCTTGTTCTAGGTCTTCTTTTTTAGGAGTACTGATATGAATTTGGTCTAATGAAATTTCTTCTTTTTCAATAGTTGGGTCTGGTTTTTCAGTAGTCAACTGTCCATCAGCTCCCATATACATAAACTCCGCAGTTTTTACTCCGGACTCTTTGAGTTGTTCTTTGCGTAGTGCTTTGTCTCTACGTTTTTTTGCTTTTTTCTTTTCTCTTTCTTTTTTTTCGAAACTATCTGCCATCTATGTAAATTATAATAATAGGCTACAAAGATATTAAATAGAGAATGAAACTTAGCCCAAATTCCTCTGATAATCTGAATTTTATCTCAAATAATCTTTTTTGACTCAAAAACACGAAAGTAAACGTATTGTTTTATAGAGGAGTTGGTTTTTAATTTAGAGACGAGAGGCCTAAGCTAGTGTTCATGATTTTGTTTTGTGTCGTCTATAGAAATTGTGTCCAAAGTTAGCTTTTCCATTGTTTAGGAATTTCACAAACAGGAATAGGATTCATTTTGTGTTGGTTGGCACCATTCAATTTGCTGTAGATCAAAAACACTTCTTTTTCTCTAGCGGTAAAATGATCTTCATTTTTTCCTTCTTCCTTTTGTTTCATTGCCCATTCCAGTTCATCATAGCTGGCTCCCAATTGATCTTCGTCCGTTCGGCTATCTCCAAATAGACCGTCGGTAGGGGCAGCATTCTGAATTGCAGTAGGTACGTCCAAATAAGCTCCCAAAGCAAAAACTTCACTTTTCATCAAATCAGCAATTGGACTCAAGTCCACACCACCATCTCCATATTTAGTATAAAATCCTACTCCAAAATCTTCTACTTTGTTTCCTGTTCCTGCAACCAAACTGCTATTGATTCCAGCAATGTAGTACAGCGTAGTCATTCTTAGCCTTGCACGGGTATTGGCTAGCGTTAGGTTCAATAAAAAATCGTTATCAGTATTCGGTACGGTTTCCTTAAAAACATCAAAACTTTGGGTCAAGTCTACTCGTTGACCAGAAACATGTTCAAAGCGTTTTGACAATTGAGCAATGTGTTCTTGAGCTCTGTTGACTTGGTCAGGGTGTTGATGGATTGGCATTTCTACACAAATGGTTGGGAGACCCGTTAGGGCACATAGTGTTGACGTTACGGCTGAATCTATACCGCCAGAAACCCCAACGACAAATCCTTTGACACCCGCTTTGGAGGCATAGGTTTTTAACCACTCAATAATATGTTCTGCAATCTTTTGAGTTTTCATATTTCTTATTTGTTATTTTTGTTGAGGTGATTACAAATTTACTTAAAATATTTTATAGCATGAAAAAGTGGTGTGTCTTATCTCTATTGTTTTTTATGGTGCTGTCTTGTTCTCAAGCCCATAAGAAAGAGGAAGAGATCAACAAGGTAAAAATCAATTCGGCGTTTGCCTTGTTTCATGGTGCCTTGTTTACAGCTTCGGCTCAAGATTTACCTACCTTAAAGACCGACTATCCGTATATGTTTCCTGAGGGGATGTCTGACGAATTGGTTTTGGAAAGAATGAAAGACAGTACTCAGCAATTTTTATATAAAGAGGTTTGTAAAGTATACAAAGACTTCGAGCCGAAGCAGAAAGAAATTGAATATTTATTCAAACACATCAAGTATTATTTCAATGATTTTAAAGCGCCAATTGTCGTTACTGATATCACGGGGGTTTCTTACCAAAATCAAGTATTGTATGCAGAGGATTTGTTGTTGATTTCCTTGGATATGTTTTTGGGAAAGCAGCACGAAGTCTATGGTAGATATGCAAAATATCTATCAGAAAATTTCACTCCTGAGCACATGACTACAGCGATTGCCAAAAAAATAATCGATACTCAATACCCCGAAACCAGAGCTCGTACTTTTTTAGGACAAATGATTTTTGAAGGAAAAAAAGCATATTTATTAGACTTGTTTTTACCAGAAGTAGGGGATGAAATCAAACTAGGATATAGTCCCAAAAAACTAGCCTGGGCGCAAGCAAATGAGTTTGAGGTGTGGGCATATTTTATTAAAAATGAAATGCTTTACGCAAACACGAATCAATTGAGGCAAAGATTTTTAGATATAGCACCATTTTCTAAATTTTATACTCCCATGGATAGAGATTCTCCAGGAGCTATTGGCAAATATACAGGTTTGCAGTTGGTTAGAGCGTACATGAAAAACAATCAGGTTGACGTGAAAACCCTCTTGGGTCTCGAAGCGCAGTCCCTTTTAAACGCTTCGGGATATAAACCCAGAAAGCACTAAGTTTTGGTGCTAAAATCTTTTATGGTAGTTCGTGGTTTTATCTTTTTAAAACAGAAGGCCTAACAACTAATCAAAAGAAAACAAATTCTGTATCTTTGTACTCCAAAACAGAAGACAATGGCAGTATCAAATACCTCAAAGATAGAGTTCGAAATAGGTTTAGACGAAAATAAAATTCCTGAAACCATTCATTGGTCCGCAACTGATGGAGCCATAACAAAAGATGAATCCAAAGCAACATTAATTTCTGTATGGGATGCAAAGCAAAAAGAAAGTTTATACTTGCCTTTGTGGACTAAAAAAATGCCTGTAGACGAGATGAAGATTTTTTTCCATCAGACTTTGGTGCAAATGGCCGATACTTTTGAAAGAGCAACCAACGACGAAAAAATGTCTGCAACGATGAGAGATTTTTGCGAGTATTTTGCAGAGAAATTAGAACTAGAAGACAAGAACAAATAATAAAATTTTGTTTCAACAGTATCAATTACAAAAAAAAGCCTCTGAGAACATTCAGAGGCTTTTTTTTGTGACCAAAGGATAGTTTTATTCCTCTCCTTCAGGATTCTTAATGGCATCAATGATTTTAGCTTCTAGTTCTTCTGCCAATTCAGGATTGTCTTTAATCAATGCTTTTACAGCATCTCTACCTTGACCCAATTTGGTTTCTCCGTAGCTAAACCAAGAACCACTTTTTTTGATGATTCCATAGTTCACCCCGATGTCTAAAATTTCACCGACTTTTGAAATCCCTTCTCCATACATAATATCAAATTCAGCTTGTTGAAATGGAGGGGCAACCTTGTTTTTAACAATTTTTACTTTGGTAGCGTTACCAATAACTTGGTCGCCATCTTTTAATTGCGTTCTTCTTCTGATGTCTATACGAACAGAAGCGTAAAATTTCAGTGCATTTCCTCCAGTAGTCGTTTCAGGGTTTCCAAACATTACACCAATTTTTTCACGTAATTGGTTGATGAATATAACTGTACAATTGGTTTTGCTGATTGTTCCTGTTAATTTTCTCAATGCTTGAGACATCAATCGAGCATGAAGTCCCATTTTAGAGTCTCCCATTTCTCCTTCTATTTCGCTTTTTGGCGTTAATGCCGCAACAGAGTCAATCACAACAATATCAATAGCACCAGAGCGAATAAGATTTTCTGCAATTTCTAAAGCTTGTTCCCCGTGATCGGGTTGCGAGATGATCAGGTTGTCGATATCTACCCCTAAGTTCTCAGCGTAAAAACGATCAAAAGCATGTTCGGCATCAATAAACGCAGCAATACCTCCAGCTTTTTGAGCTTCAGCAATTGCGTGCAGTGTCAAAGTAGTTTTACCAGAAGATTCTGGTCCGTAAATTTCAATGACACGTCCTTTTGGATATCCACCTACACCCAAGGCTAGGTCAATACCTAAAGACCCAGAAGGAATTACTTCTAAATCTTGAGTAGCCATTTCGCCCATTTTCATGACAGCACCTTTACCATAGGTTTTGTCTAATTTGTCTAGCGTTAGCTGTAGTGCTTTTAACTTTGCATCTTTTTCGTTCGTCTCTTTTGCCATTTTGGGTATGGGTTTTATGATTTAATTTATAGCTAAAATACAAATTTATCAATGTTAAAAACACGAAAGAAGAATTTTTAGTTAGCCTGTAATCAATTTAAATAAACAATACACTTTTGTGTGTTTTTGAACCAAAGGATCAGTGTTTTAGGGACTTTTTTGTGTTTGTCCTATGTGGTTTTATATCTCTATAAGTATTGAGGTCAAACTATGTGCATGTTGACAACACATATTTAGCTCTTTTCAAGGCAGAAGTTCAATGAATTTGCTTGTTTAGTGGTTAGAGCCCAAACTTTAATCCCAAAAAGAATGTCCTAGGTCTTTGAGGGCCATAGATATAGGAAACATCTCTATCGGTTCCTTGGTCAAAATTACTTTGATAGGCATTGAATAGGTTTTGCATACCACATGACACTTCAAAATAGGAGTGTTTGTTTTCATCGACATCAAATTGATAGGAACTCTTCCAGTTCAGTTCAAAAAAAGCAGGAGATTTTTCTAAAGTGTCTTTAGCAATATAACCAGACAAATGCTGAACGTACATGGTTCCTGTATATACGCCAGAAAGATGATTTTGAAATGCTTTGATGGGTGCATAGGTAGCTACAAAATTGGCATATATATTAGGTGTTTTGTTAAATGCTCTGGTGGCTTGGTCTTTTTCTTCTTCAGACCATTCTATTGGGTCACGGTACAGTGCGCGCTGTAAGGTAGTCCCAGTTTGTAGTAGCCATTTTGGATTGGGTGCGTATTTTGCTTCTAGATTCACGCCATAGACTTCTGCTCCTGAAGAATTGCTTCTTACCCATTCAAAAATTCCTGAATCCTCAGCGGTTTCTGTTCCTTGTGTTAAGGCAAAGGCATTGTTTAATTTGGTGTAGAACAATTCTGTAACCAAAAAGAAATCACCGTTTACCAATTCTTTGGTCCAGTCCAATGATGTTAAAAAACTATGAGAAGTCTCTGAGACCAGTTCCTCTGCATTTCTAACCCTACTGATTTCACTTGCGGCTAATTTGGCATGTACATCTTCACCATAAATTTGTGGTGCTCTAAATCCTTTGGCATAGCTGGTTCGCCATCTTAAATTCTTATGGAGGCTATAAAGTATATTTGCTCTTGGGTTTAGGACCAAAAACTCTTCTGCTAAATTATGGATGTCTCCTCTAATTCCACCCAAAACCCTCAGTCTTTCGTTGATGACCCATTCTTGTTGTGCATAAATTCCAAGGAGGTGTGTTGTTTGTATGATGGGTTCAAAATTTGGATTTTCTTTGCGATCATCTATGCTATTGTATTTGTACTCTATCCCTGTTGTTAAAGTTCCAGTATGGTTTAAGAAATCATCAAATTTATGAGCAAATTGTGTTCCGGTTACTAAAGTGATGTCATTTGATTTACCATATCCTTTGATGCTTTCATTGATTTGTTTTTCGGTAGGTTCGTTTCCTGCGAGTCCTCCATAAAAGTTTTTGTTTTTTGAGAAAGAAGTTGAGGCATATGTAGCATAATTGTTTTTTTTGTCAGCACTCAAATATTCATAAGTCAATCCACCAGAAACAACACTTGATCTTATTTGTTCGGTGACATCTGCCAGAAAAGGCAATGCGTTGAGTTCGTTTCCTCCTCTTCGGTATTCTTGATTGGTGTTAAACTCTGCTGTTATTTTTTTTCTATCGCCTGGCCTTTTAAAAGCTTTCAAACCAAAAGAAATATTTTCCATGGCTGTGATTTCGGTAAATCCATCCTCATCAGCATCATATCCTCCACGTTTGCGTTTCATTCCAAACAAAGCGATGCCTGTGTTTAGTGATTCATCGACAACCGTTCCATTAAAAGTGATGGTTTGGTCTTGTGTTTTTCCATCAATTAATGCCAAATTACTCCCCACGGTAAAGCTATTTTCTGAGGGATCTTTTGTGATGATGTTGATTGTACCAGCAATAGCATTGGAACCATACAAAGCAGAACCCCCACCACGGACCACTTCTATTTGTTTGATGATATTGGCAGGAATTTGGTCTAGCCCATACACACTATTTAAAGCACTGAAAATAGGTCTACTATCAATTAAAATTTGAGTGTAAGATCCCCCCAGTCCATTCATTTTTACTTCTGAGGTACCACAATTTTGACAATTGGTTTCTAGTCTCAATCCAGGTTGGAAGTTTAATCCTTCCGATAAGCTGACCGCTTGGGTAGCTTCAAGAATTTTGGCATCTGTAACAGTAACGATAACAGGAGCCTTCTTTCTATTTAGATAACCTCTCGTTGCTGTAACAACTACTTTGTCCAGACCTAATATATCCTCTTTGACTTCAACATTTAAGATTTCGTTTTTGGACAGTGCTAGCGTAGTTTCTTGGTTCTTATACCCAATAGCGGTAATCAGAATAGTGTAAGTACCATGAGGAGCCTTTAGAGAGTACTCACCATTAAAATCAGTACTCACTGTCTTGTTGTTTTCTTTGAGTGTGATGTTGGCTATAACGGGATTTCCATTGGATTCTATTTTGCCTTCAATAAAATATTGTTGGGCGTATGTAAATGGTGAAATTAAAAGTAAACCAATGGTAATAAGGCGTCTCATGGACTTTAGTTTTTTTGCAAACTTACACAAATTTTTAGACTAGCCTAAAAATAATTTTATACAAATATGTAATTTAAATTCATATATTTGTAACAATGAAATTTGACTTGTCACAAACAGAAGAAAATTACCTCAAAGCTATTCATAGTTTATATGTTGTGAGTAACAAAGCGGTGAGTACCAATAAAATAGCAGAACAGCTACAAACGAAAGCTTCGTCCGTTACCGATATGGTGAAGAAATTGGCAGATAAAGATTTGGTGGATTATGTAAAGTATCAAGGCGTCTCTTTAACTGTTCAAGGAAAAGATATTGCGGTTCACGTGATTCGAAAACATAGGCTTTGGGAAGTCTTTATGGTTCGTCATTTAGGGTTCCAGTGGGATGAAGTGCATGAAGTTGCAGAACAATTAGAGCATGTGAGGTCTAGAAAATTAATAGATAGATTGGATGCTTTTTTAGAGTTTCCTAGATATGATCCTCATGGAGATCCCATTCCCGACAAAGATGGAAACTTTATCAAAAGAAACATCGTAGTGTTGTCTTCTTTAAGGGAAAATGAAAGAAGTAAAATCGTTGGAGTCAAAGATAGTTCGAGTGCGTTTTTAAAGTATTTAGACAATGCAAATATTAAGTTAGGCGCAGAAGTTGAAGTGCTTCACAAAGAGAGTTTTGACCATTCTATGTTGTTGAGTATTGAGGGAGAAAAAATCTCAATATCTCAGCAAATTTCTAGCAATCTATACGTCAAACAAAACAATTAAAAGCAATGAGTAAATTAAAGATTTCAGTCGTTTTATTGTTTTGTTTGTTTGCCTGTAAGCCAAGAAACAAACAGAAGAACTCAAAATTTACAGTAGTTACGACAACCACGATGATAACCGATTTGCTCCAAAACATAGGAGGAGAGGCTATTGAGGTCAAAGGGATTATGGGTCCAGGAGTAGATCCTCATTTGTACAAAGCTTCGGAGGGTGATGTGGCCAAGCTAACACAAGCAGATTTGATTGTTTACAACGGATTGCATTTAGAAGGAAAACTGGTCGATGTCTTTGAAAAGATGAATCAGATAGGGAGAGAAACAGTTGCTTTAGGGGGTTTGTTAACTGAGAAACAAATCATCAATTCAGAAGCGTTTGTAAGTGCTCATGATCCACACATTTGGTTTTCTATTGACAATTGGAAAAAAATCACAAAAGAGTTGATTGTTTTTTTGTCAAAATTAAATCCACAAAACAAAGCAGTTTATCAAAAAAATGGAGCAAAATATATCGAGCAACTCAATGCTTTGCAACAAGAAGTAAAGACCAAAGTAGAGGAGTTGCCAAAAGAAAATAGAATCTTAGTTACCGCCCATGATGCTTTTTCATATTTCGGCAAAGAGTTCAATTTTGAGGTTTTGGGTTTGCAAGGCTTGTCTACAACAACTGAGGCTGGAGTTAGAGATGTACAACGACTTTCAAATCTCATTATACAACGTGAGATCAAAGCAATTTTTGTAGAAAGTTCTGTGCCTCAAAGAACGGTAAAGGCTTTACAGGCCTCTGTAGAGTCTAAAGGGAAAGAGGTAAAAATAGGAGGAGAATTGTTTTCAGATGCTTTAGGTAATACAAATGAAGAGACTGGAAATTATATAGGTATGTTTAGATACAATGTCAACACCATTGTTAATGCACTTAAATAAAAAACAAAAGAATCAATCAACAAGAAATACTACGAGAAGAAAATGGATCATAACATCGCTCTTGCCATAGATGATTTAACGGTAGCATACAATTATAAACCTGTATTGTGGGATATAGATTTGCAGATTCCAGAAGGGGTTTTGATGGCTATTGTTGGTCCCAATGGTGCAGGTAAATCAACGTTGTTAAAATCAGTTTTAGATATTATAAAGCCTTTGGCTGGTTCTGTAACCATTTATGGAAAGCCGTACCGAAAACAACGCCATAAGGTTGCCTATGTGCCTCAAAAAGGGAGTGTGGATTGGGATTTTCCAACGACAGCGTTAGATGTGGTTATGATGGGGACTTACGGTGCTTTGGGTTGGATCAAAAGACCCGGGAAAAAGGAAAAAAAATTAGCCCTGGAAGCATTGGAAAAAGTAGGAATGTTGCCTTACAAGAGTAGGCAGATTTCTCAATTGTCAGGAGGGCAACAACAACGTATTTTTTTGGCTAGGGCATTGGTACAAAATGCGGCGATTTACTTTATGGACGAACCTTTTCAAGGGGTAGATACAACTACAGAAAAAGCCATCATTCAAATCTTGAAGGAGTTGAGAAAAGCAGGAAAAACAGTTGTTGTGGTTCATCATGATTTGCAAACCGTTCCAGAGTATTTTGATTGGGTGACATTTTTAAATGTGAAAAAAATTGCAACCGGTCCAGTGGCAGATATTTTTAATGATGATAATTTGACCAAAACCTACGGAATAAATTACAAAACAAGTATTGTAGAATAATTGATCGACAAAGCATGGAACAGTATATTTATTTGTTAATGTCCGATTATACCTTACAAATTATTACGTTAGGAACGGCCATGTTAGGCGCTTTGTGCGGGATGTTGGGTAGTTTTGCTGTTTTGCGTAAACAGAGTTTGTTGGGAGATGCTATAGCTCATGCCTCTTTACCAGGAATTGCGATTGTGTTTTTAGTTTTAGGTGTAAAAAACAACAATGGCTTACTGTTAGGAGCCTTATTAAGTGGTTTGGTTAGTGCTGTTTTTATCAAAGGAATTATCTCTAAAACACATTTGAAATCAGACACTGCTTTAGGGGTCGTCTTGTCAACATTTTTTGGTTTTGGAATGTTACTACTTACGTATATTCAAAAATCACCAAATGCAAATCAATCAGGGTTAGAGAAATACTTGTTTGGACAAGCAGCAACTTTGTTGGCAGAAGATGTTTGGTTGATGTCAATGATTACAGGGGTAGCTTTGTTTGTTGTCTTGTTGTTTTGGAAAGAATTCAAAATGGTCTTGTTTGATGTAGATTTTACCAAAACGTTAGGGTTTCATGTAAAGTTTATTGACACTTTGATGACTTCTTTTATTGTGATAGCAATTGTGATGGGGCTTCAAACAGTTGGAGTCGTCTTGATGAGTGCTATGCTGTTAGCTCCTGCTGCCGCGGCTAGGCAATGGACTCATAGTTTATCTAAAATGGTTTTCTTGGCAGGAATTTTTGGCGGCGTTTCAGGAGTATTAGGAACTGCAATCAGTGCGAGTGCCAATAATTTATCTACAGGTCCAGTTATTGTTTTGATTGCAACCTTTTTTGTGATGATTTCATTTGTTTTTTCTCCGACCAGGGGATTGTTATTTAGACAAATAAAATTATGGAAAAACAGGAATGATTTAAAGTTGATGAAGACATTATTATTTATGTACAACTTGGCAAAAGATCATGAAAATATTTCTCATCCTCATAAAATATTATTGTTGAACAATTTTCAAGGATATACACGTAAAAGTCTAAAGAGGCTAGAGAGTGAAGAATTAATTCAGTTGAACAAAGATGATTGGGCTTTGACCCAAAAAGGGTTCAACACTGCTGAAAATTTATATACGAACCAGTAATGACAAATGCTCAGTTAGAAATTCAAGTGATTTTAGTTTTAGTAGCAGTAGCTTGTGCTTTGCCAGGAGTTTTTTTGGTGCTCAGAAAAATGGCGTTGATCAGTGATGCCATCAGTCACTCTATTTTACCAGGAATTGTTATTGGGTTTTTTATCACACAAGATTTGGCCTCTCCATGGTTAATTTTAATGGCAACTTTGACAGGAGTGTTAACAGTAGTATTGGTAGAGTATATTCAAAAAACAGGTTTAGTCAAAGAAGATACTGCTATTGGTTTGGTATTTCCCTCTCTTTTTAGTTTAGGGGTTATTCTTATAGCTCGTAACGCAGGGGATGTGCATTTAGATTTAGATGCTGTATTGTTAGGAGAAGTTGCTTTTGCTCCGTTCAATCGCTGGATGTATGGTGGAATTGATTTAGGTCCAAAATCATTATGGATGATTGGAACGATCTTAGGAGTTTCAATACTGTTGTTGCTCTTGTTTTATAAAGAATTGAAAATTGCCACTTTTGATACTGGCCTGGCTGCTTCTTTAGGCTTTGCGCCTGTAGGTATCCATTATGGATTGATGACAATATCTTCTGTAACAACTGTGGGTGCTTTTGATGCGATTGGTGCTATTTTGGTTGTTGCTTTTATGATTGTTCCTGCCGCTTGTGTTTACTTGTTGACCACCAATTTAAAAAAGATGTTGGTTTGGTCCTCTTTGGTTGGTGTTTTTTCGTCAATAGTAGGCTATTGGGTTGCCCACGTTTTAGATGCTTCTATCGCCGGAACCATTGCGACCTTATTAGGTTTGTTGTTTTTTGTGGTTTATTTATTTGCACCCAACAAAGGTTATATTTCTCAATGGTATAGAACAAAGCAGCAAAAAACAGAAGTGGCAATGTTGGTGTTTATGCTCCATTTGGCAAATCATCAAGAGGAAGAAAATGAAAGAAATATCGATCACTTACAGGAACATATCAATTGGACAAAACAGAGGGCAAAAAAAGTATTGAAACTTGCGAATCAAAATAATATGATAGCAATCAACAGTAGAATCATCAATTTAACCCCCAAGGGATTGTCTTTTACACAGCAGGCGGTAACCTACATCTCTGAGAACAAAAATTCAGAATTAGAAGGGATTAAGAATGATTTTTTCTTGTTTAGAGGGTGAATTATTTTTTTGTATTATTCTATATTAATTACTAACTTTAATACAGAATACATAAAAAAACACCTAAATGACTATATTAAACATATTCCTAAACGAAAATCAAAGAGCTAATAGAGGTCATTTTGCAAACATTGTTAAAATAGCAAAAGTTGACGGCAAGTTGACAAGACGAGAAATTGTTTTGTTAAAGAAAATCAAAAGAGATTTAGGAATTAGTGATATCATCTTCAGAAGTATAGTGCGTCATCCGGAGAGATATCCTATCAATCCACCGACCAATTATGAAGATAGAATCACGAGACTTCATACCCTAGCCAAAATGTTAATTGTTGAAAAAGAATCCTACGAATTGTCTCTGAAACTTTTAGAGAAGTTAGCTGTAGGGATCGGATTTCCTTTAAAAACACATAAGGAAGTAGTCAAGCTTGCAGTAAAGTTAGTGATGTCCCATACCGACGTTTCAACTTTTGCAGCCGAGATCAAAAAAATTAATATTCATAAAGACTAATTTTTATTTATTGTCTAATATTGTCAAGAGATTGTCTAAATTAGACCATCTATTTTTTAGGAAATGACGATAGACAAACCTTTTAAAGTATACAATGCCTCTGCTGGTAGCGGTAAAACATTTACGCTGGTAAAAGAATATTTGAAAATTCTTTTTTTGGCTAAAAGTGAGTTTGAGTTTCAGAAGATTTTGGCCATCACATTTACCAACAAGGCTGCCTCTGAAATGAAGCATCGTGTGTTGAATACTTTAAAAAATGCCTCACAAAACCTTGAAGATGACCTTGTGTTATCGCTTCTGAACGAAGTGAACTTAAGTCCAGAACAAGCACAAGAAAAGTCAAAGAGGATTTTAAAAAATATTCTTCATAATTATGCGAGTTTTCATATCAATACGATTGACAGTTTTACACACAAATTAATTAGGACTTTTTCTCTAGACCTAGGACTTCCATTAGATTTCGAGGTAGAAATGGATACAGATCCATTATTCGAAGAAACAATAGATTTGTTAATCTCTAAAATAGGGGCAGACCAAGCACTTACAGAAATTTTGGTAAAGTATACCTTGGAGCAGGTTGAAGAGGACAAGGACTGGAAAATTAATGAGTCATTAGTTGCGGTTGCAAAATTGTTATTGAACGAAGAAAATGAGGTTGAAGTATCTAAGTTGATCAGTACTAATCTCTCAGATTTCACAGTTTTGGAGACACGTTTAAAGGGTTATTTAAAGGGCACCGAGGATAAATTCAAAAAGTTAGGAGAAGAAGCTATGGCGCTTATTGATGAATATGAGATTGCTCATTCTTCATTCACGTCAAGTGCAGTTCCAAATTATTTTAAAAAATTTGTGTCAGGGTGGAATAAGAAGGAAGAACAACTAGCAATCAAGACGGTTGAGAAATGCTTTGATTCTGGGAACTTTTATCCGCAAACAAAAACAAAAGATGCAAAGAAATTAGAGGATAGAGAAAGGATAGATATAGTTAAAAACAATTTGTATCCTATTTTTGATGTCTCTAAACAATTATTATCAGAGGATTTCGGACAGTATTTTCTTGTGAAAAAGATATTAAAATCGATAGTGCCTTTGGCAGTATTGAGTTATATTCATAAAGAATACACACACTTAAAAGACGAAAATAATATTTGTGTCAATGCAGAATTCAACCGTTTGGTTAGCAAACAAATCAAAGATCAGCCAGTTCCTTTTATTTATGAGCGTTTGGGAGAAAGATTTCAGTATTTTTTTATTGATGAAATGCAAGACACCTCTGAGTTGCAATGGGAAAACTTAATTCCTTTAATTGACAATGCCTTGTCACAAGGAAATGGACAATTAATGTTGGTTGGAGATGCCAAGCAATCAATTTATAGGTGGAGAGGAGGGAAAGCATCCCAATTTGTTGATATTTCTGACGAGAACGAAAAAAAACTTTTTCATGTTGGGAAAGAAGTAGCCACTCTAGGGACAAATTATAGGAGTTATAGCAACGTGATACATTTCAATAATGATTTTTTTTCGTTTTTATCTACCCATATCAAAGAACCAGCTTATCAAGAAATATACAAAAAGGAAGAAGATCAAAGGACGAATACCAAAGAAGGCGGTTATGTTCGGTTGGAAGTTTTTGAAAGAGAAGCGGTCTTTGATAAACACGAGGTATATGCTGAGAAAGTCTATCATAAGGTGGTAGAAATAAAATCTAAAGGTTTTTCCTATGGAGATATTTGTGTTCTGACTAGGAAAAAAGATGATGGTGTTGCGGTGGCAGATTATTTAGTTTCTCAAGGAATAGAAGTCATTTCACCAGATAGTTTATTGCTTAAAAACAATGAAGGTGTTCAGTTGTTTGTGTATTTGCTGAGATGGTTAGAAAACCCAGTAGACAAAGATGTACTGATTGAGGTTCTTTACTACCTATATTCTCATTTAAATGTTAAAGTTCCGGAGCATGAATTTTATAAGACCTGCCTATCTATAAATGATACAGAGCAATTCTTTGAGTTTTTGGGTCTTGAATTTAGCATGACTAAATTTTTCTCTTTGTCTCTATATGACGGTGTAGAGTATTTAATTCGAGTCTTTGGTTTTCAGCAAATATCGGATGTTTTTATACAAGCTTTTCTAGATGTTGTTTTGCAGTATCAATTAAAGGAATCTGGAGGGCTACAAATGTTTTTGTCCTATTGGGATACCAAGAAAAAACAGTTGAAAGTTGAAGTTGCACCTAGTGAAAATGCTTTGCAAATTATGACCATTCACAAGGCTAAAGGACTTGAATTTCCAGTCGTTATTTTCCCTTTTGATTTGAATACAGAAGATGTCAGTAGAGAGAAAGTTTGGTATCAGACCCATGAGCTAGACGTTTTTAAAGGTTTCGAAAGTTTTCAAATAAAAGCTTCTAATCAATTGTCTTTGTATGGAGGCCAGGGAAAAGAAAAACTAGAGAAGTTGAGTGCAGAAATTCAACTTGATAGTTTCAATTTGTTGTATGTAGCTTTGACAAGGGCAAAAGAACAACTGTACATTTTGTGTGATACAAAGAACAGTAAATCAGATCAGTTAAAACACTTTTCAGATTATTTCAAAGCCTATATGGCTCAAAAAAATGCAGATCAGATCTACGAAATTGGAGATTCTAATAGGAGGTCTAAAGAAGAAAAATCAAAGGACGATTTTTTGTTAGACGAATTTTTTAGCGTTGATAAAAAAGAAAATCAAATATTTATTATTCAACGCGGGGAAGAAGAAGATGGCGCCAGAGTTTATGGGAATATCATTCATAAAGCTTTTGAAAAAGTTATAGATGCTAAAGATGTTGAAATGGCATATAATTATATGGAACAGCAAGGGTTGTCTCCTGAAATTTTAAATCGTGCAAAAAAATCTATTCACCAGGTCGTTTCTCATCCTCGATTGAGGGATTATTATAAAGAAGGGCTAGAAGTGTTTACAGAAAGATCCTTTTTGACTCACAGTGGCGAAATTAATATCATGGATAGGGTTGTTTTTAGTGGAAATGAAGCTGTTATTGTCGACTATAAGACAGGCGCTTTTAATCCCTCTCATAGGTTGCAACTAGAAAATTATTCTAATGTCCTAGAAGGATTAGGCTACCGTGTAAAGGAAAAATTATTAGTTTACTGTAATCAAGACATCAATATTATGAACGTCTAACAAATTATTTGTGGATTTAACTTTTTTATTGGCGAACAAAGGTTCCCTTTTGTATATTTGTTTAAAATCAACACTGTATTCTTAGTATGAGATACTTTAGTAGCCTCTTTATTTTATTTTTTTTGGCCCTATCAATCACAGAAGCAAACGCTCAAGATGGAGAGAAAACATGGGCTATAGGTGTTGGTACAAACGGTGTTGATATCTTAAATAAAGAATACACAAGTCTTTCCGATCAATTTTTAGATTATACCAGATTAGATAAGGATTTGAATATTTACCCAGTAATCTCAAGGTTGTATGTGGCAAAATATTTAGGCAAAGGTTTTTCTTTAGATTTGGCGGCCGCTGAAAATAAAATAAGTAAAATTCCAAACAATTTAAAAGCTGAGAAAAAAAAATATTACTCATTAGATCTTGGAGCCAGGTATGATTTAAACACTTTGTTTGGTCAAACAGGATGGTTTGATCCTTATGCTAAGTTTAGTTTAGGAGGAGTGATTGTTCAAGACGATTGGTATTTTACTAGTGCTCCAGCTTTGGGTTTTAATATTTGGTTTAATTCTTCTGTGGGAATCAATATTGAGTCATCTTTTAAAGGAGATGGGTCTAGATTTCTTGGGACAATGTCACATTTCTTAATCCCAGAGAATTTGAGATCCGTTCAGTATTTAGGAGCCTTTCACTTTCACCATGCCTTCTCCTTTGTTGTTAAATTTGGTTCAAAAAAGCAGAAAGTAAAGAACCAAGAGGATTGTTCAATTCATGAAAATCTACAAACATTTTCTTGTCATGATCTTGATGGGGACGGCATAAGAGATAAAGTAGATGCTTGTCCTGAATTGCCAGGAGGTTTAGCGACAGATGGTTGTCCTGATCAAGATGAAGATGGTATTGCAGATAAAAACGATTCCTGTCCAAAATTACCTGGTGATATCTTACACAATGGATGTCCAGATGATGATGGAGATGGTATTGCCAATCACAAAGACTCTTGCCCAGAGGTGCCTGGTCAAGCAAAGTTTTTCGGTTGTCCCGATACTGATCTCGATGGTTTGGTAGATAAAAATGACAACTGTCCTAATGAGTTTGGTCCCAAAGAAAACAGTGGTTGTCCTTGGCCAGATACTGATCAAGATGGGGTAGCAGATCACATGGACCATTGTGTACATGAAAAAGGTCGTAAAGACAATCATGGTTGCCCGTTGGAGAATGTTGAAAGACCAAGAAAAACACTAGGTGCCTATGCTAAGAGCATCCACTTTAGTACGGGGGATTATAAATTAAAACAGAGTTCCAAAAGGATTTTGAATAACATTGTGCAAGTGATGAAAGAATATGAAGATGTTCGTTTTGATATCCAAGGTCACACTGATGCCACAGGGAATAAAGACTTAAACTTAAAATTATCTCAAAAAAGAGTAGAAGCGGTATCAGCTTATCTTATTTCTCAAGGAATTGAGGCATGTCGTTTGCATATTGAAGGCTACGGAAAAATAATCCCTGTGGCAAGCAATAAAACAGCTCTGGGTAGGGTTTTAAATAGACGAGTGGTTTTAACTGCTGTAGAATAATTTAGCTCGTTTTCTTTTCTAAATCAAACTCCCTTTGTGCTCTTCTACTATTGGGTATTAAAGTAAACCTCCACTTATTCCAAACTATTTAGGAAAACATCTGCGTTTTTAAGATGCGCTTCTTTTTTTGTTGCATCCATTTTGTCAAACATAGCGACCATCATTCTTAACCTTGGGTTTTTACTCATAAAGGCTCTTTGTTTGTCTATAAATCTCCAAAATAAACCATCCCAAATGACTTGCCATTCCCCCTTTTTATAGTTGCTCATTTTTATTAAATAATTACTTCCACTTATGTACGGTTTTGTCGACATTAGGCCACCATCAGCAAATTGACTCATTCCGTAGATGTTAGGAACCATCACCCAATCGTAAGCATCGATGAACAGTTCCATAAACCATTGATATACTTCATCAGGATCAAATTCACAGAGCAACATAAAATTACCCAAGACCATTAAACGTTCGATGTGATGAGAATATCCAGATGTTAATAATTTATGAATTGTTTGATCAATAGGAACGATGCCCGTTGTTCCATCGTAAAATGAGCGGGGAATTTTTTTAGAAAACCCCCAAAAATTTTGGGTTCGTTCTTTAGATCCACACGTAATGTAAACACCTCTCATAAATTCACGCCAACCTATAACTTGTCTGACAAAACCTTCTGTTGAGTTGATAGGAATTTCATTCTTTTTTGCAAATGCCAAGCATTGATTGATAATTTCCCCTGGGGTAATAAGTCCTACGTTTAGCATGGGGCTCAAAACACTATGATTTAAGATAGAGTTCTCTGAAACAATGGCATCTTCATAGGTACCAAATTCAATAAATCTTTGCTCTAAAAATTGCTCTAGCCATGCTTGTGTACTCTCAAATTGGTACGGATAGAGAGGTTGGTCTGTCAGTTGACCCAAATTGTCTTTATAATATTGATCCACATATGAAATGGCTTCTGTGTAAAACAAATCTTTCTTAGGAAAAAGAATAGCAGGAGGTGTTTTCTTGGCAGGATATTTTTTTCTATTCTCATCATCAAATGTCCATTTTCCACCCTCAGGATTTCCAAAAGCGTCTATCAAAATATTTCTAAGAACACGTTGTTGTTTGTAGAAGGTAGTTTGGTGGAATTTCTTTTTTGTTTCTTTGAAGAAAGACGACAGGTCTTGTGGTGTGTTTAGAAACATTGGGTTGTCCACCATGGTTAACAAAATATTATTTTCATCGCCTGTCTGTTGAAGACGTTTTGATAACCACTCGTCTACGGGGTCTACATAATTTATTTGTGATATTTCTTCTTTTCTAAAGTGAGGAATTAAATTTCGTACATCCGATAGAGGCACTATGGCTTCAATATAAACGACTTCGATACCCTTAGCAATAAGAAAGGCTTCATAGGCTTTCATGCTTGCTCTGTGGAATGCAATTTTTTGTTTATGAAATTTATATTGATTAAAGAATAATTCTTCTTCGATTAAATAAAAGACACCTTCGTTTTTGAATAAAGGGGAGTTTTTAAATAATTGATGTGGAAAAATAAGGTTTGCTTGTTTCATTTCTTCGGTTTGTTTCTTCTACAACGTTCACTGCAATATCGTACTTCTTCCCAGTTTTTTTCCCATTTCTTTCGCCAATTAAAAGGGAGTTGACAAACGATGCATATTTTTGAGGGAAGATTTTGTTTTTTCATACCTAATGATAATTGTTAACGTCTATTTACATGCATTTGTAGTAGTCTCTTTTTTTCTTTTATTACCATTGGGTGTTTTCTATGCCCCCAGATTTTGTCTCTTGCTTTGCTTGCACTTTCTTTCAAATCAACAATTGGAAATGGATAGTCTTCACCCAGGTGGACACCACAAAAGCTTTGTTCCATCAAGCTCATTTTCCAAGGTTCATGAATAAATGCCTCAGGTACATCTTTTAATTCTGGTACCCATTTTTTGATAAATGCTCCATGGGTATCGTGGGTTTCAGAGTTTTTAATAGGGTTGTATAGTCTCACGGTATTGATACCCGTAACCCCAGCTTGCATTTGGAATTGTGGATAATGGATACCGGGTTCATAATCTAAAAACTGCTTTGCCAAATGGTAAACACCTTCTCTCCAATCTTGATCTAAGTTAAAGACCAAAAAGGAAACTACCATTGCTCTCATTCTAAAATTAATCCATCCTGTTTCCATAACGGCACGCATACAAGCATCTATCAAAGGGTAGCCTGTGGTTCCCATTTTCCAGGATTTTAAGTATTCTTCGTTAGGAAGATGAGGTAAATGTTCATAACCTCTATTGACACAAAGTGTTTCGTAGCTACATTCCATTTCAAACTTCTGAATGAAGTGGCAATGCCAATGCAATCTGGTTAGCATGGCAGAAAAAGCTTTGCTATTTTTGGTTCCATTTGGATGTGTTCCCACAAACTGAAATACTTGTTTGATGCTCAGGTTTCCCCAAGCAATAAAGGGAGATAATCTGCTGCATGATTTTCTGCTTTCGGAAGGTTTGGAAATGTTTTTTTGATACTGAAACCCACGATTTTCAACAAAAGAAGTAAGGTATCTCCATGCATTTTGTTCTCCAGGAGGTTGAAAACTTTTAGGATAGTTCTTTAGTTTGTTCAGTAAGTTTTCAGGAATAATAAAAGAGTGTTTTGGTGTAGATACAGTTCCTATACTATATTTGTTTTCTGTTAGAGGTTGGTGCATTTTTTGATGCCAAGATCTACTCCAATCTTTTCTGTTCTTAATTCCACGTAAAATACCATCTCGTTGAAACTCTTTCCATGTGATTGCATGATTTCGACAAAAATTATGCATTTTTTTGTCTCTATTCCATGTCAATTGTGTACCCGTTTCCTGGTAACTATAAAGATGTTTAACAGAGAATTGGGTATTTAAAAAGGAAAACACATCAATTGCTTCTCCATAAAAAATACTGACTTCTCTTTCAAAAGGTCTTAACCTCTTGTTGAGGGATTTAATGGAGTGATAAACAAATTGTAAGTGCCTTGTGTTAACGTCAGGTTGTTTTAAAATAGAGGGTTCAAACAGATAAACAATCAAATAAGGTAAGTGGCTTTGTTCTGCATGATGAAGTGCAACATGATCCTGTAAACGCAAATCACGTTTTAACCATACAATATTTAGATTATTGGCTTTCAATAGGTAATTTGTTTTTGACATTTTTTCCAAAAACTAAAGAAAGATGGAAAGTAGCCTTTTACATCAAACATCCACGCTCTGGGCTCCTCAATTCCCTTATAATGGGAGTTTGTAGGATGCTCTTTGTAGTGAACCGAAGAAAGATGGTATTCTTGAATCAATTCATCAAATTCACCGACATAGATTTGAACACCTTCAATGTTTTTTGAAAGTCCCAAAACAAAATCTAAAGTTTTTTGGCTGACAGGGTATTCTCTAAAATGAGAAGGTTCCAAGAGTAAAACGTTGTTGGTGATGATGTCTTTTTTCCAAAGCGGGTCTAAATTGTAAAAGTTGTACACTGCTGTTGGTAGTGAACTATCAACATATATAATTTCTTTTTTAGGTAGTGGGGTCTCCAATTTGATTTTGTCTGCCAAATCTTCTAATACTCTAGGGATCTGTAAATCGGGAATATTCTCGTAGGGTATGTCTAAAAAAGTATGTTGTTGCTGAGTGTTACAGTATTTATTTATGTTTTCTTGGTTCGCAATGTATTTTTTGTTGCTGTTTGCACCAGCTACCCATTGCCAACTCAAAGCATTGCTAGCCCAATCTGCGTCTAGCAAGTGATAATACATCCACCTTGCAGGGAGTTTCCAGTGGCTTTTCCCAAAATTACAAGCCAATGCAGCAATATACATTCTAAGGTGATTGTGTAGGTAGCCAGTTTGGTAAAACTCTTCTAAAGCCTTGTCAATGGCAATGATTCCTGTTTTTGCATTTAGGATTGCACAGGGGATCTTGTGATTTGATACCTCTGGTTGCTCATGCTTTAAATCAAAGTTAATCAGTGTTCCTTTGGCTATCCATACTTGTTGCCAATAGTCTCTCCAGGCCAGTTCTTGTATAAGTTTTTGCGCTTTCCAAGGTTTGTGTCCTTGTTTCAAAATTTCTTGATAAACGTATTGTGTCGAGATGACTCCACGAGAAATATAAGGGGACAGATAAGTAACAGACCCATTGATAAAATTTCTAGTTTTACCGTAGTCTACAGGGTCTATCGATGACACTTTCTTGAGAATGTCTTCAAATTGAGTAGAAAAAGGAGTAATCATCTTTTACTGATTTTATTTCCTGTGATCGCTCGTTGCCGAGTACATTTGAATCTAGTAATGTCTGGATTTCTTTTTTTGAGGTGTTTTTGACTTACACCGCTATGAACTCTTTTTCTCCAGCGCTTGAAGCTTGTTTCCTTTAGGTTTGCTCTCATGGTCTGAATGACTTCTTTCTCCGAAAGCCCAAATTGAAATAAAATAGCTTCAAAGGGAGTTCGGTCTTCCCAGGCCATTTCGATAATCCTATCTAGCTCCCTTTCGCTCAATTCTTTTTTGTCTTTCATGTCTTACCTGTTTTTTTTCCAAATAAAATCAGTGGTCAAATAAAAACTCCCTAGAAAATCAAAACGGCATTGTTCAGGAGAAATAATGGATAAAAAAGTATCTCCGTTTGCTTTTTCATACAAATGATAAATTTCTCCAACGATGGGTTCAAAATTAAATTTAGCGTTAAAAATCAATTGATTGTGCTCATATTCCTCAATCATTTTTGCATACGCATTTTTGATTTCCAGATATTTTGCCTCCATCTTTTGATTGACCTTATGGATGCTTCTGTTTTTCCAAACTACACTATCAGTTGGCGTAATTGCAGGAGCTCCTACGTTGGTTGCATAGGGCTTTAAGTGAGCGTCGTATGTTTGACTTTCAGAGCTAAAGACCACATTATCTGGTTTTTTTTCTTTCATTGATCCGATTTAACCATAATTAATCTATAAAAATAATAATAACGCAAATAATACTCGTGCTTTATTTTAGAAATGCCATACTTTAGAATAGGTTAAGATAGTTTGTTTTTCTTTCAAAGCTTTCTTTAACTTATGCGTTCTTTTTTTTAAAAATTACGTTACTTTATAGAACAGCTTTTTTAACATAAAATATGAAAACATTTTTACAAGAAACGACGGAATCTATCATAAACATTACAGAGAATCAAAAAGATACGATTTGTATAGTTCCTAGTGAGCGAGCTGGAGTCTATTTGAAAAATGCGTTCAAAGAAGCGTTAAAAGGTAAAGTTTCCTTTTTACCTAAAATTGTAAGTGTTGAAAATTTTATTAAAGAAATATCAGGTTTAGAGAATATCGATCAGATTTCTTTATTGTTTGAATTTTTTAAGATCTATCAAAAAGAAAATAAAAAATTAAAATCAGATACTTTCGAGCGTTTCATAGGTTGGGCAACGATTGTGATTCAAGATTTTAATGAGATTGATAGGCATTTGGTTAATGCTTCAGAAATTTTTGAGTACCTCACAGATGTTCAGAAAATAAAAGACTGGTCACCTTCATCAACTGAGATAACAGACACAATTAATAATTACATGAGTTTTGTTGGAGATCTTCATTTGTATTACAAAGAATTAGGTAAGGTGTTGATTGATAAAAAAGTAGGGTATCAAGGTTTGGTATATAGACAGGCGTATAAAAATTGCGAGGCTTATTTGAGAAATCATCAGCAAAATCATTTTCATTTTATTGGTTTTAATGCTTTAAATAAGGCAGAAGAAGAGATTTTTAAGAGTTTTTTAGCTTTGGAACACAATCATATTTATTGGGATGCTGATGATTATTACATTGAGGGGGCTCACGAGGCAGGAACTTTTATGAGGAAGTTTTTTGATGAATGGCAATGTTTACAAAAGGGGAAAAGAAAAAACTGGATTCATAATCATTTTAGTCAGAAAAAAAACATTCAAATTTTAGGAAGTCCATTAAATGTAACCGGTTTAAAATCGGTTACCACCTTATTGGATGAAGAATTGGTGGCAAATGAAACCGCATTGGTTTTGGCAGAAGAAACTCTTTTGCCGGTCGTTTTAAATTCTATACCACCTTCAATAAATAAAGTAAATATAACCATGGGGTACCAGTTGAGCAATATTCCTTTATCGGGACTATTCCAATCCATTTTTGAACTCCATTTGAATAAAGACAAGCTAGGTAAAAATGATTTTTACCATAAGGATATTTTATCATTTTTAAGACATTCCTATATTTCTAAAATCAGCAATAACAATAGCGAAAAAGTAATCAACACGATTAATCAAAACAATTTGGTATTTGTTTCCCATTCCCAAATGCTTACTTTTTTTACCTCTTCTGGATTAGATAAAAGTTTGGCGGTATTGTTCGATCCCGTAGATGATATTTCTGTCTTTATTGAGCGAATAATTCAGTTTATCAATTACTTGAATACGGGGTTAGATGGGATTGAATTACTCTATGTTGAAGGGTTTAGAAAGGTCTTTCAAGAAATATCCAATTTGAATATGACCTACAAATACATCGACAACATAAAAGTACTTTACAAAATATTTAAAAAAATATTGCCTTTGGAGAGTATTGATTTTAGAGGAGAGGCTCTAGAAGGTATGCAGTTGATGGGGGTTTTAGAAACCCGTTGTTTAGATTTCAAGAACGTCATCATTACATCCGTAAATGAAGGGATTCTGCCCACCGGAGCAAGTGAACGATCTTTTATTTCCTTTGAAGTAAAAAAGCAATTTCAAATGCCTACATACTTAGCAAAGGACGCCATCTTCTCTTATCACTTTTATAGGTTGATTCAGCGAGCGGAAAATGTTTATCTGCTCTATAATACAACTTCTGATGATTTTGGTCGAGGTGAAATGAGTAGGTTTTTAACTCAATTGATGATTGATAAAGAGGCAGATGTTACCCATAGGAATATTGTTTCAAAAATCAATAATTCTACAAAAAAGGCTAGAGAAATAGAGAAAACTCCAAAAGTAATGGAGGTATTATCTTCTTATTTTGAAAAAGGAGCTTCGCCCAGTAGAATTATAGATTACATAAGAGATCCTTTGTCTTTTTATGAAAATATGGTGTTGAAAATAAGAAAGCCTGAAAGTGTTGAGGAAGAAGTCGCAAGCAATACTATGGGTACAGTTGTTCATGATTCTTTAGAGCTTTTGTACCTGCCCCATAAGGGAAAAAAAATACAGGTTGAAGATTTGAAAAAAATGAAGGCGAGCCTAAAAGAAGTTGTGAGCTCAAAATTTAAAGAGTACTTTAAAGATGGAGAGATAAAAACAGGGAAGAATAAATTGATTAGCGAAGTCGCTGAGAAATTTGTAGAAAGTTTTCTGGATAAAGAATTGTATGACTTGGCTTCGGGAAAAGAAATTGTTATTATCGATTTAGAGGGGAAATATGAATGTTCGGTCACTACACCAAATGGAAATCAAGTAGTTTTGGTTGGGAAAATAGATAGGATAGATGAGGTAGATGGAGTCCGAAGAATAGTAGATTATAAAACAGGTGTTGTAAAGTCGTCAGATTTAAAACTAGGAGATTTGACTTTATCGACTTCAGATTATAAATATCACAAGATTATCCAAGTCATGATGTATGTTTTGTTGTATACTGAAGATCAACATTTCGATTTGGATCAGTTTGAACTCCAAACAGGAATTTATTCTTTTAGAAATTTTAAAGAAGGGTTTTTAGGTATGAATTTTGCTACCAATAGACAGAAAAAAGACCAGAGGGTTACCCGAGAACATCTAGATGCTTTTAGGCAGACTTTGTTCCGCTTAATTGACGAAATTTTAGACGATAAATTTAATTTTATTGAAAAATTAGACGCCCCTTATAAAAAAGAAGCATAATGGTAGAAAAGAATGTACAAGTATTAGGAAAACACAAAAAGCCAATTTTAACAGATTTTCACTACACCAAAAACAAGGTAAAGAAGCCCGTTGTTATTTTGTGTCATGGATACAAAGGCTTTAAAGATTGGGGAGCCTTGAATTTGGTTGCTACAGAGTTTGCTAAAGAAGGTTTCTTTTTGGTCAAATTTAGTTTTTCACACAATGGAGGAACAGTTAAACAGCCTATAGATTTTCCAGATTTAGATGCTTTTGGGCGAAATACCTTTTCTATTGAGTTAGATGATTTGCAATCTGTTATTGATGAAGTGATTCAGAATTCAAAATTTTCTAATGAAATAGACGTGAATAATATTTCATTAATAGGCCACTCTCGAGGTGGTGGTATTGTTACGATAAAAACAAACGAAGAGCCTCGAATAAAAAACATTATTTCTTGGGCAGGCGTCTCAGATTTTAAGTCTAGATTTCCAAAAGGATTCAAATTGTTTTGGTGGAAATTAAGGGGGGTTGCTTATATTATAAATACAAGAACCAAACAGAAAATGCCTCACTATATATCTTTTTATAACGATTTTATCAAACATCAAGATAGATTTAATATTCAACGTGCAGTAAAGAATTTAAAAGCAAACCATTTGATGATTCATGGAACTGCAGATGAAGTAGTAAAACCACAAGAATCCAAAGATATTCACATTTGGAATTCCAAAAGTAAGTTGGTCTTAATAGAGAATATGGATCATGCTTTGGGTTCTTGTCAGCCCTATTTGGAAAAACAAATGCCAGAATATTTGCGCCAAGTGGTGAAAGAATCAATATCTTTTATACATGAACAGTCTTAGGTTTTCGTTTAGGTATATCAATGGTATCGCTATTCCAGCTATTGTGTCAGGTGTTATTGAGCCTGTTTTGTCTTTGACAGATACAGCGATCGTTGGAAATGTTTCGGTAAACGCAACGCAAGCTTTAGCTGCGGTAGGCTTAGCAGGTTCTTTTATTGCAACTCTTGGTTGGATTTTTACACAAAGTAAAGTTGCTGTTGCAGCTTTAGTAGCTGAGTATCTGGGTAAAAATCAACTCGATAAAATCATAGGCTTGCCTGCGCAAATGATTGGAATCAATATTGTGTTGGGCTGTTTGGTTTATTTTATCACATATGGTTCATCAGTATGGATTTTTAAATTTTATAATGCTGACGGATTGGTGTTAGACTACACGGTTTCATATTATAAAATTAGAGCTTTAGGTTTTCCTATGCTTTTGTTTATCGTTTCTGTTTTTTCTGTTTTTAGAGGATTGCAAAATACTTTTTGGCCTATGATTGTAAGTCTTACTGGCGCCGTATTAAATATCATATTAGATGTTGTGTTGGTGTATGGTGTAAAAGGTTTTATTCCGGCAATGCACGTAGAAGGAGCTGCATGGGCAAGTGTGTTTTCTCAGTTGGTCATGTTTGTGTTTGCTTTGGTGTTACTGTTTTTAAAAACACCTTTTCGTTTAAAAATTAGTTTTAAAACTCATCCGCAATTAAAAAGAACACTCAGTATAAGCGCCAATATGCTGGTTCGGACAATTGCTTTGAATGTCAGTTTAGTCATGGCGAATACTTACGCTACAAAATATGGTCCTAGTTATATAGCTGCCTTTACAATTGCTTTTCAAATATGGTTATTCTTTGCTTTTTTTATGGATGGCTACGCTAGTGTGTCCGCTATCATTTCAGGAAAGTTAAAAGGAGAAAAAAATTATAAAGAATTATCTCTATTGGTCAATACGATTATGAAATATACGCTAGGAGTTTCTTTGTTGTTGTTAATTGTTTTTACATTTGCATATCCTTATGTAGGGTTTGTTTTTACAAAAGATAAAGAAGTTATAAGTATTTTTACTTCTTTTTTCTGGATGGTGTTGCTTATGCAGCCTTTGAATGCGGTCACCTTTGTGTATGATGATGTTTTTAAAGGAATGGCAGAAGCAGTAACATTGAGAAATACATTATTAGTAGCAACTTTTGTTGGATTTGTGCCCACCTTGATGATCTTTGATTTTCTTGGTTTTAAAATGTTAGGTATTTGGATGGCATTTGTGGTTTGGATGTTTATACGAGCAGTCATTTTACATTTCAAACTAAAAAATATTTTGAATTTAAATCTGGAATAAATATTTGAATATATGGAGTCATACGTAAAGAATACCATTAAAGATAAAGTAGCTCAGATAGAGTTTTTTAGTTCAGCGAGTAATTCTTTGGGAAGTGAGGCATTAGAACAGTTGCGAGAGATGATTAAAACCTGCGCTTCTGATGTTAATGTTCAGGTTATTCATTTGAAAAGTGCAGGTGAAAAAGTGTTTTGTGCTGGAGCCTCTTTCGATGAATTGTTGGCCATTAAGGAACTAGACGAAGCAAAGCGTTTCTTTATGGGTTTTGCTAAAGTAATCAATGAGATTAGAAGGTGTGGTAAAATAGTGTTAACGACTGTACAGGGTAAAGCAGTAGGAGGTGGTGTGGGGATTGCAGCAGCTAGCGATTACGTTTTTGCCACAGAAAGTGCTGCTGTAAAATTGTCAGAATTAAGTATCGGGATAGGGCCTTTTGTTATAGAACCGGCAATCACCAGAAAGATAGGCTTGTCAAATATGACCAGTCTAGCGTTAAATGCAAACCAGTGGAAAAGTGCAACATGGGCACAAACCTCAGGTTTGTTTCATGAGGTTGAGGCAGATCTTGATCAATTGAATCAAAAGTCAGATGCCTTGCTAAAACAGTTGGTCAGTTATCATCCTCAAGCTTTGGCTGAAATGAAAAAAGCGATGTGGCAAAATACAGATCACTGGGATATTTTATTAGAAGAAAGAGCTGCTATAAGTGGAGAGTTAGTGTTGTCCGAAGCGACAATAGAAGCGCTAACCCAGTTTAAAAGAAAGTAACATGGAAAAAATAAGAATTACAAAGAAATTTGATTTTGAAACAGGTCATGCGTTACATGGGTACGACGGTAAATGCAGAAATGTACATGGGCATAGTTATAAGTTGTATGTGACGGTTATTGGCACACCTATTCAAGATATAAATCATGTTAAAAACGGGATGGTTATAGATTTTTCGGATTTAAAAACCATTGTTAAATCTGAAATAGAAGATGTTTTTGATCATGCTACTGTATTCAATAAAAACACTCCACACGTGGAATTAGCAAAAGAATTACAGGACAGAGGGCATCATGTTATTTTAGTTGACTATCAACCCACTAGCGAGATGATGATTTTAGATTTTGCTAAAAAGATTAAAGATAGACTTCCTCGTCATATTAAATTGCACTCTTTAAAACTACAAGAAACAAGTAGCTCTTTTGCTGAATGGTATGCAAGTGATCAATAAAATTCGCGTTTTGGGAGGGTTCTAGACAGAAAGATTTACGTGTTGGTAAGACTGGTGTCAAACCATTTGTGAATCAAAAACTTTACAAGCTTAACACATATAATGGCCTCTGTAACCCCTAAGGCATAGCCGCAGAGGATATCAAGGGGGTAATGTTTTCCCATATAAATTCTGCTGTAAGCAAACAACAATGGATAGCTGAAGAAAATAACTGTCCATGGAGATTTTTTTCTAAAAAGAAAATATATAAATGTAGTTACTGCCATAGAAGTGGTTGCGTGTCCTGAAACAAAACTAAAGCTCCTAGAAGGTTTTAAAATTCTTATTTGTTCCATAACTCCTATTTGCCAACATGGTCTTGGTCTTTCAAATGAGTATTTAATCAGGTTTACTAAAATATCAGATAACCCAGCCATCAGAGAGATAAATAAGAAAAGAAAGATCCCTTTTTTCCAGCCCAACTGCTTTACTAACAAAAATAGCCAGAAAATAAAAAGTGGGAGCCAGTTTGTTGCCTTTGTGATTGCAAGCCAAAAAGCATCGTAACGACGGTCTCCAAAATTGTTAAGGTACACTAAAAGTTGTTGATCAGCATGGATGAAAACATCTAATAGATTCATTATTTCATCCTTTTAATAGGTCCTGTAACTTCATCGATGCTAGACTTTACGTCTTTAACAGTTTCTTTAATGTCTTTGGTAACGTCAAGATCTAACCCATTATTAACTGCAGAGTTGTTAATTTCTTTTTTGATGTCATTGGTAGCATTTTTAACTTGGTTGATCCCTTTAGCAAGTCCCCTTGCGATTTCAGGAATTTTATCAGCTCCAAAAAGCATAACCACTAACAGAAGAACGATAAAAATTTCAGGACCCCCGATGAATAAAAACATAGTGTTAAAATTTAGTTTAGCAAAGATAACAGGAATAAATGACTTTTCAATAATTTGAAGTTCCACAAAAAAAGACCCCTAACTAAAGAGATCTTTTTTGAGTTATGCTTCAAGTAAATAGTGACTTAACTTTGGATGATTTGGTTTTGTTTCATCAGAAGGTGAATGTCTTCATTTACAATTTCTTTTTTAGTATCAGCAAATGCTAAGAATTTTGGATAAATAGAATCGAGTTCTAATTTTGTAAGTTCATAACCTATGTTTTTTGCTCTGTAAGCCAAGGCAGCTCTTCCACTACGTGCAGTTAAAATGATAGCAGACTCGGTAACCCCAACATCTTCCGGATCCATGATTTCATAGGTTTCTCGATTTTTAATAACTCCGTCTTGATGAATTCCTGAAGAATGAGCAAAAGCATTTGAACCGACAACAGCCTTGTTCGCTTGTACAAACATACCCATGTGCTCTTGAACCATTTGAGAAGTACTGTATAGCAGTTTTGTGTTGACACCGGTATCAAGGTTTAGATTAGGATGTTGTTTCATAATCATAACCACTTCTTCCAAAGAGGTGTTTCCTGCTCTTTCTCCAATACCGTTTATGGTACATTCTATTTGTCTAGCACCATTGATCGCACCTTCTATTGAGTTTGCAGTCGCTAGTCCTAAGTCATTGTGACAATGACAAGACAATACCGCTTTTTCTATCCCTTTTACGTTTTCTTTTAAGTACTTAATTTTAGCTCCATATTCATGAGGTAAGCAGTATCCTGTTGTGTCTGGAATATTTAGAACTGTTGCACCAGCTTTGATGACCGCTTCGCAAACTCTTGCTAGATATTCGTTATCTGTTCGTCCTGCATCTTCAGCATAGAATTCAACATCTTGCACAAAACCTTTGGCGTATTTAACTGCAGCAACAGCTCGTTCAATAATGGCTTCACGGTTAGAATTAAATTTGAATTTGATATGAGAATCAGAAGTTCCAATTCCAGTATGTATTCTTGGTTTTACAGCGTGCTTTAGGGCTTCCGAGGCTACCTTAATGTCGTTTTCAACGGCACGAGTCAATCCACAAACGGTTGCTCTTTTAACCAGCCTAGCGATGGCATCTACCGATTTAAAATCACCAGGACTAGAAACAGGAAAACCGGCTTCGATGATGTCTACTCCTAATAAATCTAAACGCTCAGCGATGATTAATTTCTGCTCTGTGTTTAGTTTACATCCCGGAACTTGTTCTCCATCTCTAAGAGTTGTATCAAATATCTGTACGTGATCCTCAGCCATTGTTTTGTAGTCTTTTTTGCGTGTGTGTAAACAAAAATAACGTTCTGGTCAAGTGGGCAAAACTCTTGTTAAATAATCTTTCCCTAGGCCAAACGGTATATAAAACCCATTATCCCAGTAAAATCAAGTGTTTGTGTTGTTTTTTTTTACGACATCCAGCGTTGTAAATATGAATATTTTTTGTAGTATTGAATTAAATTAGATTTACATAAATATGAGAAAAGAAAAGAAAAAAGATCCCTTGTTTTTTCTGATAAAATCATTGAGCAAATCGGAAAAAAGACAATTTAAATTGTATGCGGGGAGGTTGGAAGGGAATACCCAGTCTAATTTTATGGCTTTGTTCGTTCTCATGGATAAGATTTCAACATATGACGAAAAGCTAATTCTTGCAAAGACAAGCATTAAAAAGCAACAGATGTCGAACACAAAAGCTCATTTATATAGGCAAATTTTAATTAGTTTGCGTTTGAGTCCTGTACATCAAAATAGCATTACTCACATCAGAGAGCAAATAGATTTTGCCACGATATTGTACACTAAAGGTTTATATAAGCAAAGTTTACGCTTGTTAGATAAAACCAAATTGCTTGCCGTTAGCAAAGAACAATTCAATTTGGCCTACGAAATTATAGAACTTGAAAAAGTAATTGAATCTCAGTATATTACCCGTAGTATGAGTGATCGAGCAGATACTTTAGCAATAGAAGCCAAAAATATCAACCAAAAAAATGTAATCACTTCAAAATTATCAAATCTCTCTTTACAACTGTACAGTTGGTTTCTAAAACATGGTTATGCTCGAAATGATACTGATACCCATATCGTTGAACAGTATTACAAAGACAGAATTCCAAAGTATAATTTTTCTGAGCTTGGTTTTACTAGTAAAATGTATTTGTACCAGGCTAACTTGTGGCAAGGTTTTATTACTCAGGATTTTTTATCCTGCTATCGTAATTCTCAAAAATTAGTTCAGTTGTTTCATGATTTGCCGGACATGAAAAAGTTACATCCTGTTTTTTACTTGAAGGCAGTGAATTATTTGTTAGAATCCCTGTTTTATCTTCAAAAGAATGACAAGTTTCAAGAAATCTTAAGAGATTTAGCTATAGAAATAAAAGAAGAGAAAGTATTTTCCTCTGAAAACACTCAAAATCTTTGCTTTTTGTATTTGTATCAACATAAAATCAATTCATTTTATTTGACTGGAGATTTCAGCAAAGGAACTGACTTTGTGAAAAATGTATTGGTAGAATTGGATAAAACAGATAAAAAAATAGATGCACACCATGTCATGTTATTTTATTACAAAATTGCTTGTATGTATTTTGGTGCAGGCGATTATGAACAGTGTATTTTTTATTTGAATAAAATCATTAGGAATAAGAATCTGAAAATGCGTGAAGACTTACTCTGCTATACAAGAGTTTTAAATTTGGTAGCACACTATGAGTCGGGAGAGGATGAACATATTGAAGAGTTGATTAAGTCTACTTATAAGTTCTTGTTGAAGATGGATAACCTATACGAGGTACAGAAAAAAATGATTAAATTCTTGAGAAACTTAAGCAACTTGTATCCACACGAATTAAGGAAATCTTTCAAAGATCTTTATGAGGGATTAAAAGTATATGAAAACCATCCCTATGAAAAACGTTCTTTCTTGTACCTGGATATTTTGTCATGGTTGGAGTCAAATGTCAAAGGAGTTCCTGTGGAAGATATAGTAAAACAAAAAATATTAAAATCAAAGCATTGAAGTATTTAGGCGATCATTATTATTTAATTCAACTCCAGTATTTAGGCTTTCGGTTTCATGGTTGGCAAAAACAACCAGGAGTCAAAACCATTCAACAATATCTAGAAAAAACTTTGCGTTTTGTTTTGAAGCATCAAAAATTCAAGACAATAGGAGGAAGTAGAACTGATGCTATGGTTTCTGCAAACGATGCGTATTGTCATTTGATTACCAAGCAATCATATGATACGAGTTGGTTGCTAAAGGAGTTAAATAAAAATCTACCAAGAGATATGAATGTGCTAAAGGTGAAAAAAGTTGAGGCTACCTTTGATATGATAGGAGCGGTAAAAGCCAAAGAATACCATTATTTGTTTTCTCACGGTGAAAGAAACCACCCTTTTTGTGCTCCAATGATTACAGGAAAGATTACAGAATTGGATATTGACCTTATGCAGCAAGGAGCTAAATTATTTGAAGGCAAGCATAATTTTAAAAAATACACCAAGCGTTCTAGTGAGCATACACTTTTTCACAGAGAAGTTTTTTCTTCTGAAATCATAAAAAATGAACGATACCAGGCAAATTTCTTCCCAAAAGAAAGTTACATATACAAGGTTGTGGGGCCAGGGTTTATGAGGTATCAAATAAGAATCATGATGGGTACTCTTTTTTCATTGGGGAGTGGAGAAATAGATTTAGATTTCTTGAAAAAGACGTTAACCCATTTTGATGACGATGTTGTCTTGAACGAAATTGCACCTGCAAGTGGACTTATTTTACATCACAATACGTTGTGATTTGATTTACGTTTGATTTGAATTTGAAGAATACATATTTTAAACGATGATGTTTGTGCTTAAAATAAAAGTATTATATTTGCCGACCGATTCTCATCGTGGGAATCTGCATAATAATCATTTACATAAATATTAGCATGTCAATATCAAAAGAAGCAAAAGCAGAGATTTTTGCAAAACACGGAAAGTCAGCAACTGACACAGGTTCAACAGAAGGTCAAATAGCGTTATTCACCAAAAGAATTGCAGATTTGACAGAACACCTAAAAGAAAACAGAAAAGACTACAATACACAACGTTCTCTAGTGAAGTTAGTGGGTAAGCGTAGATCTTTGTTAGATTACTTAACCAAAGTAGATGTCTTAAGATATCGTGCCATTGTTGCAGAGTTAGGGTTAAGAAAATAATTTAAGACAAAAAAAAGAGGCGATGAGGCCTCTTTTTTTTATTTTAGTCATCTCGCTAGAATTTATTAGCGATAAAAATAAGAAATCAAAACATAGATTTTGATTCCATTGTAGACAAGACCCTATGACAACACAATATTTTGTTATACAATAACCGTTGGATTTTCTTATTTCATCCAACACTTAAAACATTTTAGTTATGGTACCTAAGGTATTTAAAGAAGTTATCGAATTAGGAGACGGAAGAACCGTATCTATCGAAACTGGAAAATTAGCAAAGCAAGCTCACGGTAGCGTTGTTGTGCAGATGGGAAAAGCAATGTTGTTATGTACAGTAGTATCTAACTACAAGCAGTCTGATGTAGATTTTTTACCATTAACAGTAGATTATCGAGAAAAGTTTGCAGCTGCAGGGAAATACCCGGGAGGTTTCTTTAAAAGAGAAGCTCGACCTTCTGATGCAGAAGTGTTGACTATGCGTTTGATTGATCGTGTGTTACGTCCATTGTTTCCAAAAGATTATCACGCAGAAACTCAGGTTATGATTCAGTTGATGTCACATGACCCAGAAGTAATGCCAGATGCATTGGCTGGATTAGGAGCATCAGCAGCTATTCAATTGTCTGATATTCCTTTTGAAACTCCAATTTCTGAAGCGCGTGTAGCTAGAGTCAATGGAGCGTTTGTGATCAATCCAAGTCGTGAACAATTAGCAGAAGCTGATTTAGACATGATGATTGGAGCATCTGCAGATTCAGTAATGATGGTAGAAGGAGAAATGGATGAAATTTCTGAAGAAGAAATGGCAGACGCAATTAAATTTGCACACGAAGCGATCAAGCTACAATGTGCTGCTCAAGTTCGTTTGGCAGAGGCTTTTGGAAAAAAAGCTACCCGTGATTATGATCAAGCTGAAGAAAATGAGACATTGGCGACAAGAATCAACACTTTGGCATATGACAAATGCTATGCGATAGCTGCACAAGGGACTTCCAAAGCAGAAAGAACTGAAGCATTTGCAAACGTAAAAGAAGAAGTAAAAGCTGATTTTACAGAAGAAGAGCTAGAGGCTTACGGTGATTTGGTTGGAAAGTATTTTAATAAATCTCAAAAAGAAGCAGTACGTGAATTAACATTGGCTACAGGAAATCGATTAGATGGACGTAAAACAGATGAAATTAGACCTATTTGGGGAGAAGTTGATTATTTGCCTTCTACTCACGGTTCTTCTATTTTTACACGCGGGGAAACTCAAGCGTTGGCAACAGTAACCTTAGGTACTTCAAGAGATGCTAATATAATTGATTCACCAACCAACGAAGGAGAAGAGAGATTTTATTTACACTATAATTTCCCTCCATTTTGTACTGGAGAGGCTAGACCACTAAGAGGAACTTCTCGTAGAGAAGTAGGTCATGGAAATTTAGCGCAACGCGCATTGAAAGGAATGGTTCCTGCAGATTGTCCTTACACTGTAAGGGTTGTTTCTGAGGTGTTAGAGTCTAACGGTTCTTCATCTATGGCAACAGTTTGTGCTGGTACTATGGCTATGATGGATGCTGGTATTCAAATGACAAAACCAGTTTCTGGTATTGCTATGGGATTGATTTCTGATGGTGATCGTTACGCGGTATTGTCAGATATTTTAGGTGATGAAGATCACTTAGGAGATATGGACTTCAAAGTGACAGGGACAGCTGACGGAATTACTGCATGTCAAATGGATATCAAAGTAAAAGGATTGTCTTACGAGATTTTGGTCAATGCATTGAAGCAAGCTCGTGAGGGGCGTTTACATATCTTAGGAAAAATCACGGAAGTGATACAAGCGCCTAATGAAGACGTGAAATCTCATTCTCCAAAAATGATTACAAGAGTAATTCCGAACGATTATATTGGAGCATTGATTGGGCCAGGAGGTAAAAACATCCAAGAGCTACAAAAAACCACAGGGTGTACAATTGTTATCAACGAAGACCCAGTAACTACAGAAGGTATAGTTGAGATTTTAGGAACCAACCAAGACGGTATTGATGCTGTTTTAGCGAATATAGAATCTATGTTGTTCAAGCCTGAGGTAGGAAAAGCTTACAAGGTTAAGGTGATTAAGATGCTTGACTTTGGAGCTGTGGTTGAATACTTAGAAGCACCAGGTAATGAAGTTTTGTTACACGTTAGTGAATTGGCATGGGAACGTACCGAGAATGTTACTGATGTAGTAAATATGGGAGATGAGTTTGAAGTTAAATACTTTGGAAGAGACCCTAAAACTCGTAAGGAGAAGGTTTCTAGAAAAGCCCTATTAGACAAACCAGAAGGTTATGTTGCAAGACCACCAAGAGACAATAATAGAGGTAGAGATAATCATCGCGGAAGAGATAACCGTAGAGAGGATAGAAGGCCTAGAGAAGATAAAAAAGCGGACTAGTTTTTTGATTTCTTGTAAAACAAAAACCCCTTTCAATTAATTGAAAGGGGTTTTTGTTTGGTTGATGCAAAGACCTAATGAGAATCAGTAAAAGAAAAACAGTAAATAGCTTAAAATGAGTTGCTTATAATGTGTCAAAAAAATAAAATAAAATAATCTAGTATTTTTTGTAACAAAAAACCTTTTTCGCTCGTATTACCTAAAATACAATATAGTTTAACATCAAAATTCAATGAGACAACTTAAAATTACCAAGCAGGTTACCAATCGTGAGACGGCTTCTTTAGATAAATACTTACAAGAAATTGGGAAAGTAGATCTAATTACTGCTGACATGGAAGTGGAATTAGCACAAAGAATCAAAGCTGGAGACCAAGCGGCTTTAGAGCGTTTGACAAAAGCTAACTTACGTTTCGTAGTATCGGTAGCAAAACAATATCAAAACCAAGGATTGACGCTACCTGATTTGATAAATGAAGGGAATTTAGGTTTGATCAAAGCAGCAAAACGTTTTGATGAAACTCGTGGATTTAAATTTATATCCTATGCTGTATGGTGGATTCGTCAATCTATTTTACAAGCATTGGCAGAGCAGTCGCGTATTGTTCGTTTGCCTTTAAACAAAATTGGATCGATCAACAAGATTAATAAGATGTACGCTTTCTTAGAACAAGAAAATGAACGTCCTCCTTCGGCAGAAGAAATAGCCAAAAAATTAGATATGACGGTCAATGATGTTAAAGAGTCTATGAAAAACTCTGGTCGTCACGTTTCCATGGATGCTCCGCTAATAGAAGGTGAAGATTCCAACTTATATGATGTTTTGAATTCTGGGGAGTCACCGAATCCAGACAGAACATTGCTGCATGAATCTTTGAAAGTGGAAATAGAAAGAGCATTAGAAACTTTGACTCCTAGAGAAGCAGATGTTGTACGTTTGTATTTTGGTTTGGGTGAACACCAACCTATGACTTTAGAAGAAATTGGAGAAACTTTCGATTTGACTCGCGAGCGAGTTCGTCAGATTAAAGAGAAAGCGATCCGAAGGTTGAAACATACATCAAGAAGTAAAATATTAATGACCTACTTAGGTTAATCAATACGATTAAATAAATACAAGTATGAGCAAGTTAGTAGCTCCATCGGTATTAGCAGCCGATTTTGCAAACATCCAACGCGATGTAGAAATGATTAACAACAGTGAAGCTGATTGGTTTCACATAGATATTATGGACGGTGTTTTTGTTCCAAATATTTCATTTGGAATGCCAGTGATGAAAGCGATTAAAAAGCATGCCACTAAGCCTTTAGACGTCCATTTAATGATTGTCAATCCAGATCAATACATAAAAACATTCAAGGAAATAGGTGCTGATATTTTGACTGTGCACTACGAAGCTTGTACGCATTTGCATAGAACGATACAGGCGATTAAAGCTGAGGGAATGCAAGCTGGAGTAGCTTTAAATCCTCATACTCCTGTAGCTGTTTTAGAAGATATTGTTCAAGAGCTAGATTTGGTTTGTATTATGAGTGTAAATCCTGGTTTTGGAGGCCAATCATTTATAGAAAATACTTACACTAAAGTACAACAATTAAAAAATCTAATTACTTTTAAAGGTTGTGAAACTAAAATCGAAATAGATGGTGGAGTAACCAATCAAAATGCAAACAACTTAGTTGAAGTTGGTGCAGACGTATTGGTAGCAGGGAGCTATGTTTTTGGCGCAGAAGATCCAATAGCTACCGTAAAAGAATTGAAGACAATGATTAATTAATCAAATAAATTTAAACAAATGAAATTTTTTATTGATACAGCAGATTTAGCCCAAATAAAAGAGGCTCAAGAGCTAGGGGTTTTAGATGGGGTAACAACCAATCCTTCCTTAATGGCAAAAGTAGGAGTTAAAGGACAGGAAAACGTTATCAACCACTACAAAGCTATTTGCGAAATTGTAGAAGGAGATGTAAGTGCTGAGGTAATTTCTACTGACTTTGAAGGAATGGTAAAAGAAGGAGAAGCATTGGCTGCTTTAAACCCTCAAATTGTGGTAAAATTACCTATGATAAAAGATGGGATAAAAGCTTGTAAATACTTTAGCTCTAAAGGAATTAAAACCAATGTAACATTAGTTTTTTCTGTGGGTCAAGCTATTTTGGCTGCTAAAGCAGGGGCAACTTACGTATCTCCTTTTATTGGCCGTTTAGATGATATTTCTACAGATGGATTACATTTGATAAATGAAATCAGAGAGGTTTATGATAATTATATGTTTGAAACAGAAATATTAGCAGCCTCGGTGAGGCACACCATGCATATTGTGGATTGTGCAAAAATAGGAGCAGATGTTATGACTGGACCCTTGAGTGCGATTGAAGGTTTATTGAAACATCCTTTAACAGCTAGTGGATTGGCTACTTTTTTAGAGGATGCCAAAAAATTTCAATAGTCAAGATTTAAACGATTCAGGATAAAAAAATCCCGAATGGACTTGGTCATTCGGGATTTTTTATGTTTTCAATTGAGTTCTACTGTTTAGGAAAATAGTTGATTTTGGTTTCTACAGTGGCAAATTGGCGAAACATTTCCATCACACCACAATAGGTGTCAATAGATAGAGACACTGCTTTTTCAATTTTAGTTTGATTTAAATGATTTCCATAAAAATTAAAATTCACCAAAACTTTGTGATAAAATTTAGGATGTTCGTCTGTTAATTCAGCTTCTACATCAATGTCAAAAGTATCAACGTCAATACGCATTTTTTTTATCAAGGAGCCAATATCTATTCCCGAGCAACCCGCTAAAGCTGAAAGCATTAATGCTTTTGGGCGCAGCCCTTTTCCTTGTCCTCCTACTTCTTCTGAACCATCAATTGAGACCATTCCTCCAGGTCCTTCAGATTCAAAATGTACTCCTTCTTTCCAATATAAAGATATTTTTTGTGTTGCCATATTTCTGTGTTTTTATCTTGTCAAAAATAAGTAAAGTAATTGACGTATTGAAAAATAGAGTAGTTGAAAGATGTTTGTCAGTTATTCGCCTAAAATAATTACGAATGCTCAATGCGTTAATTGCTAATTGTAACTCGTATATTTACACTATGAATCAACCTTTAGCGGAACGTATTCGTCCTAAAACTTTAGAGGATTATATTAGCCAACAACATTTAGTTGGAAAAACAGGCGTGCTAACCCATCATATTAGCAAGGGTATTATTCCTTCTTTGATTCTATGGGGACCACCGGGTATTGGAAAAACAACGTTGGCTAATATTATTGCTGAAACATCAGGTCGACCTTTTTTTACTTTGAGTGCAATCAACGCTGGAGTAAAAGAGGTTAGAGAAATCATCAACAAAGCAAAGCAAAGCGGAGGATTGTTTACAACCAAAAACCCTATTTTGTTTATTGATGAGATTCACCGTTTTAGTAAATCTCAGCAAGACTCATTGCTAGCAGCTGTAGAAAAAGGATGGGTCACATTAATTGGTGCGACAACTGAAAATCCAAGTTTTGAAGTCATACCTGCTTTATTGTCTCGTTGTCAAGTTTATATTTTGAATCCTTTTGAGAAGAGCGATATGCAGTCTTTGTTGCAAAGAGCTATTGAAAAAGATGCGTTCATTGCAGAAAAGAAAATAGTCTTAAAAGAAATAGATGCTTTGTTACAAGTATCAAGTGGCGATGCAAGAAAGTTATTAAATATTTTTGAATTGATTGTTGCTTCTGAGGAGGAGGGAGTCATTATTACGAATGATTTGGTTTTAGAAAAAGTTCAAAGAAATGTAGTCAGATATGACAAAACAGGAGAACAGCACTATGATATCATTTCGGCTTTTATAAAATCAATTAGAGGTTCAGACCCCAATGCTGCAGTGTATTGGTTGGCGAGAATGGTTGAAGGTGGAGAGGATGTGAAATTTATTGCTAGAAGAATGTTAATTTCGGCCTCTGAAGATATCGGTAATGCAAATCCAACGGCTCTAATTATGGCTACAAGTACGTTTCAAGCAGTCGCAACTATAGGGTATCCAGAGGCAAGAATTTTATTGAGTCAATGTGCTATTTACTTAGCAAATTCAGCCAAAAGTAACGCAAGTTATGAGGCCATAAACAAGGCGGTTCAACTCGTAAAGCAAACAGGAGATTTGTCCGTTCCGCTCCATCTAAGAAATGCCCCTACCAAATTGATGAAAGATTTGAATTATGGTAAAGAATATAAATACTCTCATGCTTATGAAGGTAATTTTGTTGCACAAGAATTTATGCCAGATGAACTCAGAGAAGTGTCCTTGTATCGTCCGGGAGTAAATGCTCGTGAAAACGAGTTTAGAAAAGTAATGAGAGATAGGTGGGGAAATAAATATGATAAAGAGTAATGACAACTACAAAACAAAAACTAGACGCTTTCTTATTCAGAAAATTAGTCAATTTTCTTTATCCTAAATATATTAGACCTAGATATGGATATTCTACCTATTATAGAATTTTAAAAAAATATGCCTTTTATCAGAAAATATTAAAGATAAATAATAGCGTAAAATGGCCAGTCGATAAGACTTCCGTCGTTGTTTGTCCTGAAAATATTACAAAGGGTTATATGTGTGATCCGGGTGACAATATTGGGAATTATATACAGGCTTCAAATGGTATTGTATTTGGTAATAATGTAGAATTAGGTCCTGGAGTAAAAATAATTTCATCAAATCATAATTTTGAGGACTTCTCAAAAATCATAAAATCTAAACCAATTGTTATAGGTGATAATGTATGGATAGGTGCCAACTCAGTAGTATTGCCTGGAATTAAAATTGGAAACAATGTAATTGTTGGAGCAGGTTCTGTTGTGGTAAAAGATTTACCCTCAAATTCCGTTGCTGTAGGGAATCCTTGCAAAGTGATTTCAGAAAAAAAAGAGCATGTAAAGACTTCAGATATTGAATTTAATCAAAAAGTAAAATGAAATTTTTGAAAGCACATTTGTCAAGTAGTTTTTTAGATTTGACAAAAGGACATCTAGTATCTCAGTTTATAGGTGCGTTAGGCTCTGTCTATGTCGCTAAAATTTATGGAGCAAATCTATTAGGAGTTTTTTCTGTGTATTATACGGTGACCATGATTTTTTCTAGTTTTAATACTGGTAGACTTGAAAGCATGTTGTTTTTAGAGCAGCAAACCACGAAAAGACGAAATAATTTAACGGGGCTTTTGTGGATCATTCTTATGAGCAGTATATTGCTTTTCTCTCTTTCGTTTTTGGTTTCGAATCAAATCATTCATAAATATTTTGTATCTAGAACTGTTTTGTATTTTGCCATATTAACTGCGATGCTAAAATCTATGAGTACTCTTTTTCAGAGTATGAATTTATTTTCAGAAAATTTTAAGAAGTTAAAAAAAGCTAAAATCTTGTTTACGATTGTTCGATATTTTTTGCAGTTCCTGTTTTTCTATCTCTCGATACAAACGCTAGGGCTTGTCTTAGGTTACCTTATCGCTTCGGTTATAATTTTATTGTATTATTTTAATGGTGGAGAAATCATCATTAAAAAATTAAACATAGCCATGTTTAAAAGATCGATTAAAGATCATATGGAAATTTTAAAATATGCAATATCAGGAGATGCAATCAATACCATTGCCGTAAATGTTTTTCCAGTCTTGTTGCTTGCTACATACGGTGAAGAACTAACAGGTAATTATTTTATGGCTTTTCTAATATTATCAATTCCTTTGGCTTTTTTACAATCGGTAATATCTCCTGTTTTCTTCCAAAAATCTGTAGTGTTGTTTCAAGAAGAGTCTCATGATCAACTTTTGAAATATACACAATCTATAGTCAAAAGAATTTTTTTAATGATCTCAATTCCTTTGTTATTACTCCTTCTTTTTGGAGAAGATATTATAGTTTTAATTTTTAAGGAAGATTGGAGATCTACAGGAAAGTTTGTTCAGATATTTGCGTTGATGTATGGTTTTAGAGTTTTGTACAGTCCCATTTCTTCTTTAGAGGAAACCTTAAAGAAAAATAAAATAAGTTTAATGGTCAATATTTATTTTATGTTGGTCTTATTTGTTAGTCTTTATGTAGGAAAAAATGACTTTACTATTTTTCAAATATCTACGTGCATATCTATCTTTATGTCTTTAGGTTACTGTTTTTTATTGGTGTACTTCTTTGGGTTGTTAAAAGCTAAAATAGTTGTCTAGTATATTCATAATAGATTTCAGACACACTACCAAAGCTTTTAAAAAAGGAGGCAATTCCAGGATGCATAGAGCCTTCAAAATCTAATGTATATCCCGAGTTAGAATAGGATGCGATCATGTGATTTAATATGGCTGTATTTCCTTCTACTTTATTTCCTTTGTTATTGTTGGCTGAAAAGACATAGTAAATTCTTTTTTCATCTTTAAAAAAAACAGATCCAGAAACAAGATGATTGCTCTCGTCCAGAACACCAAAAGTTATCGGCTGTAATTTTTTCTTTTGGGTTAGTTTTTGAAGTTTAGCATAATCTTGAAAGTTGATTTTTACTTCATTAGCATAGTTTTCTTTAAAAAGATCAATAACATCAACAATATTGATGTTTTCTTGAATGCTATATCCAGATTTGATAAATTTTTTTATTCCATCTTTTCTGTTTTTTTTATACCCTTGTTGAATGTTTTGATAACTTTTGTTCAGCTTTAACACAAAATTTGTTCTAGGGGTAAACTGTTCATGTGAGCACTTATTGTTAAACTGGAGTGTAGTTTTTAGAAATTTTTTAGGGATTGCTTTCAAAAATATTTCAATAAGATTTGCATCAAAGCTATCAATAGAAAATACGCCTAGTTGTTGCGTCCAACATGGAGGATAAATATATTTAATCAAATATTTACTTCTCCAGGGAATTGGCATTACTGCTTGGTAATCTTTAAAGACAATTGCATCCCAGTGGTCTACAACAATATCTAAGTAGTCGCTCAAAGCATAGATCCTAGGGTTTAACGAGTTTTGGATGCAGGAGTCGTATTTTTTAATGTCTAAATCTTTTCTTTGGATGTATTGTATCATGAACTTTTAGCGCATTTTAAAACGTCTTCATAAAAATCTCCCCAGTATTTCCATTCTTCGAAATTGGATAGTGAGTCATTGTGGAAGACAGAGATTAGGGTTCCGTTTACTTGTTTCACAAGATTTACCAGATGATTTATTTTCATTAAAGCCTGCTTTGGGCTTAGTTGCATTTCAAAACGTAAAGAAGCATCGTTGAAAGCATATGGGTATATCTTTAGAGGCGCTTGAAATTCAAAGTTAAGGTCATAAAAATAAAAAGGAGTACACGTGCTAGCTTTAAAACCTAGATGTTTTGGATACCCCATGGTGTAATCTTCTTGAATATCTAAATCGATGAGTTTATGATAAGTGTCGGGTAATTTGTTTCTTCCGTAATGTTGCCTTGATAGTTTTGTAGGTGTGTTGATGATCTTTTCAAGCCGACTGGTCTCTTTAATTAAGCGTTCTTCATCATCCATTGTGAAATAGGAGTACAACAATCCTACCCTTGCATAATCTGATATAGATTTAATTAATTGATGGTATATTCTTCTGGTGTGTGTGATGTTATTGTCATAGGTGGTATAATTGCTTAAAAGAAAAAAGAAAAGTGTTTTGACGCTATACTTATTTTGTAACTCTATAATCTTTGCAAAAGTATCATACGGATCCTTTTTGAGGGAAAGTAAAGTGGTCAATCTTGACCACACTGAATATAATTTGAAAGTGAACAAATCATAAATACTACTAACGATTGTTCTAATAATACCCTTTCCTTTAAACAGAAATGTTTGATTTACACTAAAAGTAGAAATATACTCATAAGTGTTTGGTTTATGTTTGTATTCGGGATACTTTTCTTTAAGCGATTTTAGAAGTTTGTAGGACCAAATATCAATGACAGGTTTGTCTAGAAAATTATGTTTAAACGCCAAACTTTCTTCTGCAGGAAAACAATCATTCTCATCTAGCATACAGGGTAAGTATTCTTCGTATCTGCTCAATAGATAAAAGCTTGCAGAAAAAATATCAAAAGGCAAATTTGATTTTTTACCAGTTCCAAAGAAACAAGGACTACTATCCCATTGAGAAATATTTATTTCTACATCATTTATTTCTTGTTCAAATAGTAAGCCGTGGCTTTGAATAAAGAATTCATTTCCAAGAGGAGATTTTCCATAACTCATTTTTAGATCATCATGAGCGACAAATTCCTCAACTATTGAAGTAAATTTTATAGGGATATTTAAGATGCGAATAAAAATATGCTTGAAAATATAACTTACTCTAGGAGTTGTTTTTTGTGTATATATCAATAATTCGTTAGCCATATAGATTACAGGATTTCTTCATCTGCAAAGCTAAAATAAGCTTTTTGAGTGATTATTAAATGATCTAGGACTTTTATATCTAGCATGCTGGCAGCATTTTTAATTTTATCAGTCAGTTGTTTATCTGCTAAACTAGGCTTTAGTTTTTCTGAAGGATGGTTGTGACCTAAAATCATTGTAGTCGACAAGAGTGCTAAGCTCTTTTTGAATATAATTTTTAGATCAACAAGTGTTCCTGTGACACCTCCTTTACTTATCATTTGTTTTTCAAGGACTTTGTTACTGTTGTTTAGGTGTAAAACCCAAAATTCTTCGTGTTTAAGATCTCCAATAATGGGTAGAAAAATTTCGTATGCATCTTTGCTACATGTAATTTTAGGTATTGATAAGGCTTTTTCTAAACGTCTTCTTTTACCAATCTCTAAGGCGGTAGCAATACTGATAGCTTTCGCTTCTCCAATACCTTTAAAACTTTGTAATTCCTCAAGACTTGCTTTAGCCAATTGGTTTAAATTGTTGTGAAAGTAATTTAAGATGTTTTTAGAAAGTGCCACTGCACTTTCATTTCTATTTCCAGAACCAATCAGAATAGCGATAAGTTCTGCGTTGGATAAGGTTTGGACTCCTTTTTCGATCAGTTTTTCTCGCGGTCTGTCTTTTTTGTCCCATTCCTTAATTTTGAGTGATTTAATACAGTTTTTCATAGCTTTTATTTTTATTCACAGATGCAAACTAAATATAATATATTTGTAGCAAACTAAACTCAACTATGAAAATCATTATCGCGGGTGCTGGAGAAATTGGTTATCATTTGGCAAAACTACTGTCAATGGAATCTCAAGATATTTATGTGATTGATCAAAATTCAGAGAGATTAAATCATTTGAACGCTCATCATGATGTGTTTACTAAAAAGGGAGATGCTGCTTCTATAGCTGTTCTAAAGGAAGTAGGGATAAGTGATGCAGATTTATTAGTTGCGGTTACCGAATCTCAGAACACCAATTTGACTATTGCAGGAATTGGTAAAACCCTCGGCGTAAAAAAAACCATTGCAAGAATATCGAATACGGAATATCTAAAAACCAAAGAGATCAATTTCTCAGATGTAGGGATAGATTATATGATTTCTCCAGAAGAATTAGCGGCTAATGAAATAGAGGTACTGATTAAAGAAACCGCTTTTAATGATAAGTTTGAATTTGAAGAAGGAGAATTGAGTGTTTTAGGGGCTAAACTTTCTTCAGAATCTTTGATTGTTGGCTCTTCAGTAAGAGAAATAAATTTAAAGTACAAATTTGATTTTGTCGTGATTGCTGTAAAACGAGAGAATTCTTCTGACATTATTATTCCAAAAGGAGATACTGTTTTTGAATCCAATGATCAAGTTTATTTTTCTGTGCCAAGAGAGAGTCTTGATAAAATTCACGAATTGGTTGATACCAAAAAAATTGGAATCAAAGATGTAATGATTGTAGGAGGTGGTAGAGTAGGAAGTAAAATGGCACGAAGACTTTGCCACAAGAATCTGAGGGTTAAAATTATAGAACAAGATAGAGAAAAGTGTTTTGAATTGTCTGACGAATTAAATAATACTTTAGTAATTCATGGTGATGGAAGAGATATTGAACTTTTAGAGGAAGAATCTTTAAATAACACTGATGCTTTTATTGCGGCTACAGGAAATTCTGAAACCAATATCATGACGAGCCTAGTAGCCAAATCCAAGGGAGTTAAAAAAACAATTGCATTGGTAGATAACATGAATTATATGGATATTTCTCAAACGATTGGTGTGGATACACTGATCAACAAGAAAATATTAGCTGCAAGCGCTATCTTTAGACATGTTCGCAAAGGGCGTGTGTTGGCTTTGGCAAATTTACACAATGTAGATGCTGAGGTTTTAGAGTTTTTTGTGAGAAGAAATACTAAGATTACACAGCACAAAATTAAAGATTTAAACTTGCCGGAAAACACGGTTCTTGGAGGTGTTGTTAGGGGAGGTAAGGCATTGATGACTTTTGGATCGTTTATGATCAAACCAGGAGATAGAGCTTTGGTTTTTTGTTTACCTGATGCGATACCACATGTTGAAAAGTTGTTCAATAATTAAAAACGATGAGAGGATTAAATTATAAAATAATTTTAAGTTTTCTGGGATTGACTTCCATGATGAACGGTTTTTTCATGTTGCTATCAGAGCCTTTTAGTTGGTATTCTCATGAAGAAGCGACACATGGAATTTTGTTGGCAGGTTTGCTAACAATTGCCATAGGATTTATGCTTTGGTTTTTTAACAGAAATGCTAGTAAAGATATTCAAAAAAGAGATGGATATTTAATTGTTACACTTGGTTGGTTGATGTTAACGCTAACGGGAACTTTGCCTTATATCTTAACAGGAACTATCACCTCTTTTCCAGACGCTATTTTTGAAACCATTTCAGGATATTCTACAACTGGTGCCTCTATTTTGACAGACATAGAAAGTGTTCAAAAAGGGGTGTTGTTTTGGAGAAGTGCTACTCATTGGATAGGGGGAATGGGAATTATTGTTCTTACTGTAGCAATTTTACCACTTTTAGGAATTGGGGGGATGCAGTTATTTGTTGCCGAGGCTCCAGGCCCATCAACAGATAAGTTACATCCCAGAATTACACAAACAGCCAAGCGCTTATGGCTGATTTACTTTAGTTATACCATAGCGGAGTTTCTTTTGTTAAAAATAGCAGGTATGTCATGGTTTGATGCTATTAACCATGCCATGGCTACCCTGAGTACTGGAGGATTTTCTACTAAGAACGATAGTATTGCCTATTGGAATAACAATCCGTTGATTCAGTATATTATTATTGCTTTTATGTATGTAGCAGGGGCAAATTTTGTTCTTAGCTATTTTGCTTTAAAAGGGAAGGTCTCTAAAATTTTCAAAGATGACGAGTTCAGGTATTATTTTATGATATCGATTATTGTAACTGTCATTATTGCTATTTTGATTGTTTGTTTTCAAGATCCAACACTGCAAACAACGATTAGCCACCCGATGCCATATGGTCCCGTTGAGAGTGGTTTTAGACATGCGGCTTTTCAGGTAGTCAGTGTATTAACCACCACTGGTTTTGTATCTGCAGATTTTACGATGTGGAACTACTTAGCAACGGCATTAATGTTTTCATTGTTTTTTATTGGTGGGTCTGCAGGCTCTACAAGTGGAGGAGTCAAAATTGTTAGGCATGTCATCATGATTAAGAATTCGTTGCTAGAATTAAAAAAACAACTACACCCAAATGCTATTATATCAGTACGTTACAACGGGAACAGAGTTTCTAGAGTTATCATCTTTAACATTCTCTCGTTCTTTGTGATTTATATGTTGATTTTTATTTTAAGCGCGATCATACTAACCTTTCTAGATTTGGACTTTCTTTCTGCTTTTGCAGCTGCAGCCTCTTGTTTAGGAAATATAGGTCCTGCATTAGGAACTGTGAGTCCAGTAGATAATTTTGCACATTTAAGTAATGCAGCAAAGTTGTTCTGCTCTTTTTTGATGTTGATTGGTAGATTAGAGTTGTTTACTGTTTTAATTGTGTTGACTCCGTATTTTTGGAAGAGTAACTAATTTACAACCAATTTCAATAAAGCTCTTTTTCAATGCGATCATCCAATGATGCATAAGGTTTAGTATTTTTAAAGTTATGGAACAGGAATTCACATGCCCTTATTGTTGGGAATCTATAAGTATGCTTTTGGAGTTTTCGGTAAGTGAAACTTATGTCCAAGATTGTGAAGTATGCTGCAACCCTATTGAGATTAAAACTCTTTGGGACGAGGATTATTTGAGCTCTTTTGAAGCCAATCCTATTGATCAATAGAACAAGATGTTTTGAACGACCCCTTTGATTTACTTCATCATATAAAATTCAAAAATCAATGAAAAAAACACTACACAGGGCAGGCACCAGAGGATATGTAAATCACGGTTGGTTAGAGAGTTGTCATACGTTTAGTTTTGCAGCGTATCATAATGTAGATAGGATGAATTTTGGAGTGTTACGTGTTTTAAATGATGACAAGGTTGTAGGTGGTAGTGGCTTTGGAACGCATCCCCATGAAAATATGGAAATCATCTCAATTCCTTTAGAGGGAGATTTAGAGCACAAAGATTCTATAGGAACATCTGGAGTAATCAAAGAGGGTGATATACAGGTGATGAGCGCCGGAACTGGTGTTTTTCATAGTGAGCAAAATAAAAATTCTGAAATACCCGTAGCGTTTTTACAAATTTGGTTGTTTCCAAACAAAAAAGATGTTGTTCCTAGGTATGACCAGCAGTCTATGGATGAATTAGAAAAGCAAAATGAATTTTATCAAATACTATCGCCCAACAGGCATGATGAAGGTGTTTGGATTTACCAAGATGCTTATTTTAATATGGGGAAGTTTGGTGCAGGCGCTTTTGCTACTTATCAATTAAAGAATAAAGAGAATGGTTTATATGTTTTTGTCCTCTATGGAGATTTGTCGGTAGAAGGCCAAGATTTAACAAATAGAGATGGCTTAGGTCTTGAAGATCTTCATGAAGTATGCTTTGAGTTCAAAAAGAGTTCTCATGTGCTTTTGATGGAAGTTCCTATGGTATAAAAAAAGCCGTTCTTTTTAGAACGGCTTTTTTTATAATTGATCATGTCTGTTATACTTCTAACAAATTATTTGTTTTTCTAACAGCATCAGCAGAGGCAGAAAACTTTGCTGCTTCGGCTTCGTTTAAATCAATGTCTATAATTTTTTCAATACCATTGGCACCCAAAACACATGGAACACCGATACAGATATCTTTTTGTCCATATTCACCATCAAGGTATGCTGAGCATGGGAATATTTTTTTAGCATCTGTAGCTATGGCCTGGACCATTGCTGAAACAGCAGCACCGGGAGCATACCAAGCAGAAGTTCCTAACATTTTGGTTAGTGTGGCTCCTCCAACCATTGTTGCCTGAGCAACTTCTTCTAATCTCTCTTCAGAAATAAATTGAGTTACAGGTATTGAATTGCGTGTAGCATATCTTGTTAATGGAATCATTCCTGTGTCAGAATGCCCACCAATAACCATCCCGTCGATATCAGACAATGGAGCCTCTAAGGCCTCCGCTAGACGATATTTAAAACGTCCAGAATCTAAAGCACCACCCATACCAATAATCTTGTTTTTAGGTAAATTTAAAGATTTGTGAGCCAAGTAAGTCATCGTATCCATTGGGTTAGAAACGACAATGATAATAACGTTTGGTGAATGTTTAACCAAATTTTCAGAAACTTGTTTTACAATTCCAGCGTTAATCCCTATCAACTCCTCACGAGTCATTCCTGGTTTTCTTGGAATTCCAGAAGTAATCACAGCAATATCTGATCCAGCAGATTTAGTGTAGTCATTTGTAGATCCAATGATTTTGGTATCAAAACCATTTAAAGAAGCTGTTTGCATAAGGTCCATAGCTTTTCCTTCAGCAAAGTTTTCCTTAATGTCAACAATAACCACTTCTGATGCAAAATTTTTAATAGCGATATATTCTGCACATGATGCTCCAACAGCACCAGCTCCAACTACAGTAACTTTCATTTTATTTGTTTTAATGTTAAAATTTTTATGCGTCCGTAAAAATAAGGATTTGGATTGATTGATTGCAATTTTGAAGGACGAATAAACAGAAAAGTAATATTTTGTTTAATATTCAATCGTGTTAAAAAAGGATTAATTTTTTTTCTTTTTTTGAAAGAGAAAAAAAGAGATGGTTATGAGTGTGGTTAAGATGGCTCCTGTTGTATATGACTTTTCACCCAGCCCAAATCCCTCTGGAGCCACTAGTATATAGGTCGTACAGACCATAGTCATGAATATTGCTGGAAGGAGAGTAACCCAGAAATTTTTGTTTTTCATAAACAAAAATGCCGTTATTGTCCATAAAATGATCACTGATAAAGTTTGATTGGACCAAGCAAAATATCTCCATATGATTGCAAAATCTATTTTTGTTATTCCAAATGAAATTATAAATAAAGGAATGCTAATATAGAGCCTTTTTAATAGTGTTTTTTGGTCGTATTTGAAAGTGTCTGCTAAGATTAGTCTTGCAGATCTAAAGGCTGTGTCTCCAGATGTTATTGGTGCAGCAACAATTCCTAATATTGCCAGAATACCACCAACCTTTCCAAGCATATTTAAAGAAATTTCGTTAGCAGCCCAGGCAGCACTGTTTCCATTTTCCACCATTGCTTCGTTTAATCCATTGACATCTTTAAAAAATACCATGGCAGCAGCAGCCCAAATAAGAGCGACAATTCCTTCTGTAATCATAGATCCAAAAAATACTTTTTTACCATCAGCCTCATTTTTGATACATCTCGCCATCAAAGGAGATTGTGTTGCGTGGAATCCAGATATTGCACCACAAGCAATCGTGATAAATAGCATAGGGAAAATAGGGGTTTCATTTGCATTGCTTTTCATATTGATTAAATTCTTAGGTGTTAATTCTGGAATATTGTAATCTCCTGTAAGTAACATTATAAATATTCCCAAAGCCATGAATAGCATTGCTCCTCCAAAAATAGGATATAGCTTGCTTATCAATTTATCAATTGGTAGTAAAGTGGACAGTATATAGTAAAAAAGAATAATGAAAACCCAAATAGTTATGCCAAAGGTATGATTTGTCATTCCATCAATAATTTTAGCGGGTCCAATTAAGAAGACTGATCCGACAAAAATTAATAGGATGACGGTAAAAAACCGCATGAAGTGTTTGGCATAGGAACCAAGATATAGACCTACCACTTCGCTAATACTTAAACCATTGTGCTTTAAGGATAGCATGCCTGAAAAATAATCATGTACAGCACCTCCAAAAATACAACCAAATACAATCCATAAGAACGCTGATGGCCCATACATAGCTCCAGCTATAGCTCCAAAAATAGGGCCTAAACCAGCAATGTTTAAGAATTGAATTAAAAAAGATTTCCATACAGGAAGTGGTAAGTAGTCAATATTGTCTCTTTGTCTTATGGCTGGAGTAGTTCGGTTTTCATCAATTCCCATAATCTTCTCTATCATATTTCCATAAACAAAGTAGCCTAGAATTAATAATGAAATTGAAACTAAAAAAGAGATCATATCGCTAGTCGTTTTCAGAAATGTTTATTGTAGTCTTTGCCAATATTGAGTTCTTCCTAGTAGAGAAAAGCCAATAAATCCTCTAACTTTCAGTTTGTTTTTTTCAATCAACTCTACATTACAATCATATGTTTTTCCGTTCTCAGGATCTAAGATGTTCCCATCTGTGTATTGACCTTCTACTTTTTTTAAGTCTTCAAGGATAACCAAATTAACAATGGGTTTTTTGTATTTGTCTCCTGTACACTTCTCGCACAATTTACCCGGTTTCGCAGTATAGCTTTTTATGATTTTTCCGTAATACTTGTTATCAAGTTTATAGATTTCAATAATTGCTTTTTTTGTGTTTGTTGCCTCGTCAAATGTTGTCCATTGTCCTGTGATTTCTTGAGCATTTGTAAGGGAATAAATCCCGAAAAACAGAAGGTAAATTATTTTCTTCATTGTTTAAGATTGTTTGATTATTGTGGTTAGAACCAAAAAAGCCTACAGGTATTCTGGAGGCTTTTGGTTTTATTTATTTTGTTTGATTAAGCATCAATATTTGCATATTTTGCGTTTTTCTCGATGAATTCTCTTCGAGGTGGTACTTCATCACCCATCAACATAGAAAAAACTCTGTCTGCTTCTACCTCACTATCGATGGTAACCTTTCTTAAAGTTCTAAATTCAGGATTCATGGTTGTGTCCCATAATTGTTCTGCATTCATCTCTCCCAAACCTTTGTAGCGTTGGATTCCTGCAGATCCTCCAAATTTAAGATTGATCATATCACGCTGATCATCGTCCCAAGCATATTCTTTTTTGGCTCCTTTTTTTACCAAATACAGGGGAGGTGTAGCAATATAAATATATCCTTGCTCAACCATTTCTCTCATATACCTGAAGAAGAAAGTTAAGATTAAGGTAGCAATATGAGATCCATCTACATCGGCATCACACATAATAACAACCTTATGATATCTTATTTTTGATAAATTTAACGCCCTTGGGTCTTCTTCTGTCCCAATGGTAACTCCCAAAGCGGTAAACATGTTTTTAATCTCTTCGTTTTCAAAGACCTTGTGTTGCATTGCTTTTTCTACATTCAAGATTTTCCCTCTCAAAGGTAGAATAGCTTGAAACTCACGATCACGACCTTGTTTTGCAGTCCCTCCAGCGGAGTCTCCCTCAACTAAGAAAATTTCACATTTTTCTGGATCTGTTTCTGAGCAGTCAGATAACTTACCGGGAAGCCCACCGATAGACATTACCGTCTTACGTTGTACCATCTCTCTAGCCTTTGTTGCTGCGTGACGTGCTTGTGCGGCTAAAATCACTTTTTGCACAATGGTCTTGGCGTCTTCTGGATTTTCTTCTAAGTAATCTGTAAGCATTTCTGAAACTGACTGGCTTACGGCAGCTGAGACTTCTCTATTTCCTAATTTTGTTTTGGTCTGTCCCTCAAATTGAGGTTCTTGCACTTTTACGGATACGATTGCTGTGAGTCCTTCACGAAAATCATCACCAGTGATGTCAAATTTTAATTTTGACAACATTCCAGAGGCATCAGCATATTTTTTAAGTGTTGAGGTCAGTCCTCTTCGGAAACCGGATAAGTGTGTTCCTCCCTCGTGTGTGTTGATGTTGTTTACGTAGGAATGTAGGTTTTCGGAGTAAGAAGTATTATATACCATTGCAACTTCAACAGGAATTCCATTTTTTTCTCCCTCCATAGCAATGACACCAGCGGTTAACTGCTCACGAGTGCTATCTAAGTATTTCACAAATTCACTCAGTCCTTCAGTACTTGTGAATGTTTCAGTAGGGTAGTTTCCTTCATCATCTTTAGTTCTCTTATCTGTTAGAGTAATCACGATTCCTTTGTTTAGGAAAGATAATTCTCTTAACCGAGCAGCCAGTGTGTCATAATTGTATTCCGTAGTTTGTTGGAATATCGATTTATCTGGTGTGAATGTAACTTCAGTACCTCTTTTGTCAGTTACACCAATTTGTTTTACAGGATAAGAAGCTTTACCTCTTGCGTATTCTTGTTCGTAGATTTGACCATTTCTATATACAGTTGCTTTTAAATGGTCTGATAAAGCGTTTACACAAGAAACTCCTACTCCGTGGAGTCCTCCAGAAACCTTGTAAGAATCTTTATCAAACTTACCTCCAGCACCAATTTTTGTCATTACAACTTCTAGAGCCGAAACACCCTCTTTTTTGTGTATATCTACTGGAATCCCTCTTCCATCGTCATTAACAGTTATTGAGTTGTCTTCATTTATGAAAACGTTTATTTTGTTACAATGTCCAGCTAAGGCCTCGTCAATGGAGTTGTCAATGACTTCGTATACCAAGTGGTGTAAACCTCTTACTCCGACATCTCCAATATACATGGAGGGACGCATTCTAACATGCTCCATACCCTCTAAGGCTTGGATACTGTCTGCAGAATACTGTTGTTTGTTTTCTATGTTACTCATGATTCATTATTTTTTTAATCTAATCTAATCAAATATAACAAATAAGAAGTGATGTAAAGGACTTTTATTCAAAAAGTAAGGGTTGAGCGTAAAAAGGAGAAATTGCTTAAATCGTCTAAAAAGGGCTTCAGGAATGATTTTAAAAAACAAGGGCGTCAAATTAATTTGTCTTTTTAAATAAAATAGCACTATGGCGTTTTAAAAAAATCAAAAAAAAGCTAAATGTGCTTGAGGTTTAATTTTTTAGGATGATAAAGGTTTTTTATCAAACAGGTTCTTTACGAGGTCTCTTTTCATTAAAAATTTTGTTATTAAGTTTCGTGTTTACTCCAACTTTGTTAGGTTTTGTTCGGCTTTGAAGTTTAAACTTTCAAACCTTTTTACTCCGCTAAAACTTTTGTATTTTCGCGGTATTGAAGTACGATTTAAACTAGAGAAGAAATGAGTAAAATAATGCCAGTAGACCTATTGTCTAGTATAAAAGGAGCAACCTCTTCAAAGGCGGTGGATCAATTGTTTGAAGTGATAAAAAATGCTGAAATAAAACAGGATGCGTCAAATAAAAACACCTATAACGCAGTGTCTATAGAAGATTTGCGTGCGGATGTTGTTGAAAATAGTTCAGAGATCACTAAACAAATCATTAAAGAAAATTTTCCTAATCAGAAAAATGGATATTTGGTGGTTTCAAAAGTTATAGAGGGTTAAGATATAAAATGGCAATCAGTAAAAAGCCCCCTTTCTTAAATTCTGATAAGATCTTTTTACTCAAAACGAATGAAATGAGTTTGATACAAAAAATACACAACCAATTGGTGGGTAAGGAAATTACTTGTACCGCTTTGGTACAAGAAAAATTAAATCTGCTAAGAGAAAACAAATACAATTCTGTAAATGTTGTTTTAGATGAATTGGCCTTGGAAGCTGCAGCAAAAGTAGATGCTAAAATTAACAACGGAGAAGAAATAGGTTTGTTAGAAGGAATTCCTTTTGGAATCAAAGATGTTTATATGGTACAAGGAACATATACATCTGCAAGTTCAGATTTGTTGAAAAATTACAAATCGGCTTATACAGCAACCGCTATTCAGAAGTTATTAGATGCTGGAGCCATTCCTATGGTAAAAGAAAATTGTGACAGTTTTGGTCATGGATCTTCCTCTGAAAATACTGTTTTTGGAAGTGTCAAAAATGCAATAAATACAAGTTTGGTCGCAGGAGGTTCTTCAGGAGGTTCTGCAGTTAATGTAGCTGCCGAATACACGGTTTTCTCTATTGGGGGAGATACAGGAGGTTCGATTCGTCAACCAGCAGGATACAACAAAATTTATGGGTTAAAACCTACTTACGGAAGGGTTTCACGTTTTGGTTTGATGGCTTATGCTTCCTCAACAGATACCGTTGGGCCTTTAGCAAAATCTATAGAAGATATTGCTATCGTAATGAATGTCATCAGTGGTAAAGACAGCAAAGATCAGACTTCTATAGCCTCAGAAAAGATAGAGACTAGTGTATTGACTTCTAAGCCTAACGGGGTTAGGGTTGGGTATTTTAAAAACTTTATTGAGAACGATGCCATTGATCCAGTTATAAAGACACAGTTCTTAGCAACTTTAGAAAAAATAAAGGAAGCAGGGTACTCTGTAGAAGCATTAGATTTCTTTGATGCAGATACTTTGGTTTCTACTTATTATACATTAGCTATGGCCGAAACCGCATCTAATTTATCAAGATTAGACGGAACCAATTATGGTGAAAGGGTTGAAGGGAAAAATTTAAAAGAGACTTACATGGTTACCCGCTCAGAAAATTTTACTGAGGAAACTCAGCGAAGGATAGTAGGAGGAAATCAAGTTCTGTCTCAAGGGTTCTCAGATGCCATCTATTTGAAGGGTCAGCAATTAAGAAAAGAGATTGAAGCTGCTTTTGAATCAGACTTTGATAAAGTAGATATTGTTTTATCACCAGTAACGCCAAGTTCAGTTCCGAAGATAGGCGAAGTGTTGAACAATCCACATGCGATGTATTTGTCTGATGCTTATACCGTAGGATTTAGTTTGGGACAGTTGCCAACTTTAACTTGTCCTTTTGGTACAGAAACAGGGATTCAAGTGACCGGAGCTAAAAACAAAGAACAAACAATTTTGCAGTTTGCGAACTTCTTAAACCAAGTGCAATAATGGAATTAAATAAATTAAACGCTCTATTAGATGAAAATAACATAGAGTTAGTTGCAGGGATAGAAACACATGTTAGATTGAATACAAAATCTAAATTGTTTTGTGGATGTGCAAATGAGGAAAGTGAAGTGGCAAACGTAAATATTTGTCCAGTATGTACGGGTCAAATGGGTGTTTTGCCTGCTATTAATAAAGAAGCGATAGTTAAAGCTATTTATTTTGGTAAAGCCGTAAACTCATCATTTTCAAATGAAATGATATCTTGGGATCGTAAGCATTATGAATACCCTGACAACCCCAAAAATATTCAAATCACTCAATTCCATAATCCTATTATTCCTGATGGTCAAGTAGACTGTTATCGTAATGATGGGTCCCAATTTACGGTTCAAATTGAACAAGTACACATTGAAGAAGATGCAGCTAAATTAGTGCACGAAAAGAATATTTCATTGGTGGATTTTAACAAAGGTGGAGTTCCTTTAATTGAAATTGTAACCAAACCATGTATCCGTCACATAGAGGATGCATCTACTTATGCACAATACATACAGCGCATAGTTCAAAATTTAGGGATTTCTGAGGCCAACTTAGACAAAGGCCAATTTAAGTCCGATGTATCAGTTTCTTTACGAATTAAAGGATCAGAGGTGTTAAATCCTCGTACTGAGATTAAAAACCTGAACTCTTTTAAGTTTATGGTGGAAGCTCTAAAAGAAGAAATAGAAAAACAGTTAAATTATTTTATTGAACACAAAGAGTTTAGACCAGATCAAACCACAGTTTTATGGGATGAAGCATTAAAGCAGACAAAGGTCATGCGTAAGAAAGAATACGATGCAGATTATCGTTATATTTCTGAGCCAGATTTACCTTTTGTAGCAATTAAAGATGTGGTTGACGGGATTGCAGTAGACCCAAAAGTATTGCCCTATTTTGTTGAGTCTAAATTGATAGAAGGTAAAGTCTTACCTCAAGACGCTAAGTTTTTTACAGCAGACGCTTTGCGATCTAAAACGGTGATGACGCTTATTGATGTCATAGGGGACGTTGCTTTTGTAGCCAAAACTTTAACCAATAATCTAAAAGCTGAAGACTATGACAAGATTAAAAATATAGAAGATTTATCTTCTATATTCAAATCGTTTAAAGATGGATCGGTTACAAATGTATTGGTCCAAAACGCGATTGAATCTTTATTGGCAGATGCTAATTTTGACTATAAAAAATACTTCAGAGATCATACTATTTCTAAGACTCAAATTCAAGAAGCAGTAAATATAGCGATTGCTGAAAATGAAGCTATAGCCACTGATATTAAATCTGGTAACCAGGGTAAAGCTGGTGTTCTTGTTGGAAAGGTTATTGGGAAAATAGGAAAAGGAGCTCCAGGAAATGTAATTCGTGAAATGATTCTGAGTACACTTTCAACCGATTCTGAAGCTCAAGGACAAAGCGAAAATTCAACAGTAGACCCCAATGCTCAGGGTTCGGTAATGAGTAACAAAGAAGAAGAGGTGCTGCCTACAATTCCGTTGGTTATAAAAGAAGAGTATAGAACACACGTAATTACGGATATAAAGGAAGATGCTATTAGCGATAGTGTAAGTTTGTCAGGATGGGTTAGTTCTGTTAGGGATCATGGAGAATTGATATTCATAGATTTACGAGACTCCTCTTACGAAGTGATTCAGGTCCGTTTGTCAAAAGAATCTTTTCCAAATTTAGATGAATTGGTAAAGTTAAAACCAGAGTCTGTAATTGCTGTTTCTGGTAAAATAGTACAGCGTAGAGAAGATGATTACAACAAAGGTTTAAGAACAGGTAAAATTGAATTAGAAGCTACAACATTAGATATTTTAAACTTATCAAGAACATTGCCTTTTGAAATCAAAAAAGCCATGCGTTCAAACGAGGCGGTTCGTTTTGAGTATAAGTTTCTAGATCATAGAAATCAAGAAGTACGAAAAGCTGTAGTCAATCGTCATAAAGTGATCAAGTTGTTGCGCGATATGTTAGATGATGATGGGTTTTTAGAAGTGGAAACACCTATTCTAACAGCGGGTACAGACGAGGGAGCAAGAGAATTTATAGTGCCAACTCGTAAAGAAGCAGGAGCATTTTATACTTTACCACAAGCGCCACAACAGTTCAAACAAATGTTGATGGTCGGGGGATTTGAAAAATATTTTCAAATTGCACGTTGTTTCCGAGATGAAGATTCTCGAGGAGATCGACAGCCTGAATTCACTCAGTTAGATATTGAAATGGCTTATGCGTCTATGCAAGACATTATCAATTTGAATACTGAAATGTTTAACACTATTGTAAAAAAGATTTATGGAAATAAATGGATACTCCGTCCATTTGAAGTAATAACCTATAAAGAAGCCATGGATAAATATGGTTGTGATCGACCAGATTTACGTTTTGGTTTGCAAATGCGTGACATCACAGAGATTGTTAAAGAAACAACTTTCCAGGTTTTCTCAAAGCCTATAGCCGAAGGAGGAATTGTAAAATGTATCAAAGTTTCTGCTAAGGAGCAAGGAGGTAAGCGAATGTCTAAAGGTCAAATCGAAAAATTGACTTCCATTGCACAACAAAATGGTTTGGGTGGGTTAGCCTACATTTTTGTGAACGAAAATGATTTGCAATCACCAATTATTAAATTTTTGGGAGAAGAGATAGGGATCAATATTATCAAAGAGGCTGAGGCTCAAGTGGGGGATGTGGTTTTCTTTTCGGCTGCAGATTATGCGACTGCAAATAAGGCTTTGGATGCTGTGCGACAAGAGTTAGGAACAATGCTGAAGTTGATCAACCCAAAAGAATTAAGGCCTGCATGGGTGGTAGATTTCCCAATGTTTGAAAAAACAGATGAAGGTCGATGGACCTTTACACATAATCCATTTTCAATGCCAGCCATTTATGATTTGGAGAAGCATATGAACGGAAATGAAGATGAGGTTGGTGATATTATTGCACAACAATATGATTTGATTTTAAATGGTTATGAGATTGGTGGAGGATCTGTACGTGCTCACAAGCCTGAAATTCTTGAGGCTACTTATAAGAATATGGGCTACAACAAAGAAGAAATGTTGAAAAGTGTAGGCACCATGTATGAAGCTTTCCATTATGGTGCACCACCACATGGAGGAATTGCTTGGGGAGTAGATCGATTGATGATGATTTTAGAAAAAAAGGCTTCTATTCGTGAGGTGATGGCTTTTCCAAAAACAGGAAGTTCTGAAGACTTATTGTTTAAATCTCCATCCAAATTGTCAAATAAAAAAGTTGAGGAAATGAATGTAAAAGTAATTTCAAAGAAATAAAGAATGTGGATAGGTTTAGAACTTTATTTACATTAAATTAGAGTAAAAGAAATATTATTTTTTGCATGAAAAATATTTTAAGATTTTTTTTAAAAAAGACACACTTTATATTTAACGTTGACGGTGTATTGGTTGTAACCTCTCAGAAAGATGAAAAATATATAAAATGGAGCAACATCAATAAAATAGTGGTGTTAAATATATTTGAAGAGTACAGTGGTTATTTCTTTACAGAAGATTACCGATCAAAAAAATTGTATCATGATATTTCTATAGATTGCTACAAAAATAAATTAAAGGTTCGTACTGGAGGTGCTCCGCTTACCAAACAAAATGTTTCGAAACCATTTTCCAAAAAATTTGGTACGACCACACTTTTTCATCCCGTGTTTGTTGAATACAAAGATGATTTAGGGAATTTGAACTTATATGCAACCCATTTTGAAGGGAGTAATAAGGACATATACTTAAAGCAACTAGAGGACTTTTTTCCAGCAGAAAGACTTTTTCAGAAAGCCAAAATAGAAGGGTTTTCATCGTTGTCAGAGCTGAAAAAATCAATTTTGTAGCGTGGTCTTGTCTTAATTACGAATTTATTCTTTTTAAGTTGTCATTTTAAAAATTGTATTTTTGCTCTTCACTATTTCCAGCCTTTAACAACCTGTTTAAGGTTCTAATTAAGTTGAAATTTTTTGTAATTTCATTAGACATTGCTATTCCTGATACCCCAGATTCTAAGAGGTCAGCAATGTTTGTTTTGGTAATATCCCCATAAGCAATAATAGGGGTTTTAGTATCCAATTCTTCAACAATCAATTGATACGCTTCCTTGTTAAGAGCAGAGTTGGTTTCGTTATCAGTTTTTGTTTGTTTGAACTCTCCTAAACCAATATAGTCTACATGTTTGTTGATTAGAATTTTGCATTCTTGTAGAGTGTTCGCTGACGCTCCGATAAGTTGCCAACTGTGTAAATGTTTCCTTACTTCTGTTACCGTATGGTTATTGTCTCCTAAGTAAACACCATCTGCTTTTATTTCTTTTGCAATTTTGGGTTGGTTGTTTAGAATCAATCGAGTTTGAAAATGATGGGTAATCTTGCGTGCTTCAGTAGCTATTTTTAAAGCCTTTTTGTCAGATATGCTTTTGAAGTTTAGTTGTATCAACTCAGCACCAGATTGACAAGCGTTCTGAATATTTTCAAGATGGTCTTTAGGAGATATTCCTTGTGATATATAATGTAGTTTAGGAATTAGCATATGGTTTCTTCTTTGTATGTAATTATTTTGATGAGAATCTTATTTTGGATTTAATAAATTTTCAACGTAGAGTTTAGCATTCTTAACGGCGTCTTCCAATGCTATACCAAGAGCAATATTACAGGCTATTGATGAGGATATGATCGAGTTCTTATGTGGTTTATGAGCGTTTGTTTTTTTGCCAGGTGGAATATTTACCATCACGATCTTGCTATGGTATAATTTATCCCATCCCTCTTTGCTAGTTTTGTTACGTTGACTTAAAAAGATATTAGTATGCTCTGAATAATATGCTATGGTTTCTTCAATTTGTTCATCAGAAATCCAGGTTTTCAGGTCATCATGGTCTACAACCATTAGCGAGCAATTTTGTAAGATTTTTTCTAATAGTTGTTGCTCTGTTTTGGTGTTGTAATTAAAAGGGAGATTTTTCTTTGAAACAAGATTAAGTATTATTTTGATCTTAGCGTTTATCTGCTTTAGTCTCTTGATGACTAGCCAAATTATTTCTGGGTTCTGTAGCGTTTCAATTTTAACAGTATTTATTTCATATTCTGAAAACACTAGCGCTATTTGTTGTCGTATAATTTCTGAGGAGCTCCAATGACAATTGTTATAGTCAATTTCTTTGTGTGCCACTACAGCGGAACAGACAGACAATCCATGAAGATGATGTGCTTCGAATGTTTTAAGATCTGATATGATCCCACTATTTTCTGTAGGGTGGTGGTAAGTTATTGTCAGTATAGATTGTTGCGTTTTCAAAAAAATAAATTTTAGATTTTGTCATTTTGAACGAGCAAATTTATTTGTTTCGCTGGCTAAAATTAGGGTTTAACTTTTGTTGGCCAATTGTCCACAAGCGGCATCAATATCTTTTCCTCTGGAACGACGTACATTGACCACTATACCGTTTTTCTCCAAAGCATAAACATAATTATTTGTGGCTTTCGAGCTTGCTTGTTGATATTTTCCATCATCAATTGGATTGTATTCAATGATATTTACTTTACAAGGTACGTAAGAGCAAAACGTTACCAATGCATTAATATCTTCCTGTTTGTCGTTAATATCTTTCCAAACCACATATTCATAGGTAATTCTATTTTGGGTTTTTGCATACCAATATTCTAAAGATTCGCGTAAATCTGTTAATGGAAATTTCTTAGAAAATGGCATGATTTTATTACGAGTTTCCTCTATGGCAGAGTGAAGGGATACTGCTAGATTGAATTTCACTTCATCATCAGCAAGTTTTTTAATCATTTTAGGTAATCCTGAAGTGGAAACAGTAATTCGTTTTGGCGACATTCCTAAGCCTTCTTCACTTGTAATCATTTCAATGGATTTAATCACATTGTTGTAATTCATTAGTGGTTCACCCATTCCCATATACACAATGTTTGAAAGTTTGTGTCGATGTGTTTTAATACTCTCCAAATTAATGGCAGCTACCTGATCATAAATCTCATCAGCATTTAAATTTCTCATTCTTTTTAATTGTGCAGTTGCGCAAAATTCACAATCTAGACTACATCCTACCTGACTAGATACACAAGCGGTAGTTCTATCGCTAGTAGGGATTAGTACAGATTCCACAATTAATCCATCGTGAAGCCTTACTGCGTTTTTTATAGTACCATCTTTACTTCTTTGCATATCATCAACCTTAATATGATTGATGGTGAAATGTTGTTCTAGCATATCTCTCGTTTCTTTGGAGAGATTTGTCATGTCTTCAAAAGTATGAGCAGTTTTGCTCCACAGCCATTCATAAACTTGGTTACCTCTAAAAGGTTTGTCTCCTTTTTCTACAAAAAAGGTTCTTAGTTGGTTTTTGGAAAGGGCTCTGATATCTTTTTTAGACATGTTTAGTGGTGTGAAAAATATTAGGTAAAGGTACGGAACTAATACAAAATAAAAATCCCGGAGTATAAAACTTCGGGATTTTAAAATATGCTTAATCTTGTTTAGATGATCAACATGGCATCTCCATAAGTGCTAAATTTATACCCTTCTTTGATAGCTTCTTGATAGGCTTCCATCAGAAAATCGAAGCCTGCAAAAGCTGCTACTTGCATCATTAAAGTTGATTTGGAAGGATGTAAGTTTGTAATCATTGAGTTGGCAATTCTGAAATCATAAGGTGGAAAAATAAATTTATTTGTCCATCCATCATATGGGTTTAATCTATCATTTGAGGAAACAGAAGATTCTATAGTACGCATAACAGTGGTTCCAACAGCGCAAACTCTTCGCTTTGTGTTTATTGCGTTGTTCACGCGATCACACGTATCTTGAGAAATACTTATTTGTTCCGAATCCATTTTGTGTTTAGATAAATCTTCAACTTCAACAGGATTAAATGTTCCTAGGCCTATGTGTAAAGTAATTTCAGAAAAATCAATTCCTTTAATCTCTAAACGCTTCATCAAATGTTTTGAGAAGTGTAATCCAGCTGTAGGCGCTGCAACAGCACCTTCTTCCTTAGCATATATGGTTTGAAAACGTTCAGCATCTTCTTCTTCTACTTCTCTGTTTAGATGCTTGGGAATTGGGGTTTCTCCTAGTTGATCTAATTTTTTTCTAAATTCTTCGTAAGAACCATCATATAAAAATCGTAAAGTTCTACCTCTTGAAGTTGTATTGTCAATAACTTCTGCTACTAACGAATCGTCTTCTCCAAAAAATAATTTATTTCCTATTCTAATTTTTCGAGCAGGATCAACTAAAACATCCCATAGACGATTTTCTGCATTTAATTCACGCAATAAGAACACTTCAATTCTAGCCCCAGTTTTTTCTTTGTTTCCATACATACGAGCAGGAAAAACTTTAGTGTTGTTTAAAATCATTAAATCACCATCATCAAAGTAATCAATAACATCTTTAAATTGCTTGTGTTCTATGGTTTGTTCTTTTCTGTTCAAGACCATTAAGCGTGATTCATCTCTGTATTCTGCTGGGTGCTTTGCAATTAATTCATCAGGTAAATCAAAGTGAAATGCGGATAACTTCATGAGTTTGTTGTTTTTAAATAGATTGCAAATATACAATCTCCCAGTAGGGGTTGTCAAGCATATTGAGGTTTATTTTTGTTTTAGGATAGGGCAATGTCACGTCATCATAGTGATATGACTACTGTTTAGAAGTGTTATAGCGTCTTTTTAGATTTTAAAAATAAACGTAAAAGCGCTCAAATTTATAGAATCTAAGCGCTTTTGAATGATTTTGATGAGATTGGTAGGAATATATTTATTTCTTTTTATTGAAATCTACCAAAATCGTTCCAGAAAGTAGGATATGATTTGGAGACTACTCCAGCATCATCAATGTTGATGTTTGTTTTTAGTAATAATGGTGCAAAAGCCATAGCCATTCTGTGGTCATTGTAAGTTGCTATGTGTACATCATTACGGATAGTACCCTCAAATGCTTTTACGGTTAAGGTGTCATCAGTATGTAGTATAGTACCACCGAGCTTGGTTAATTCATTAAACAAAGCAACAATTCGATCTGTTTCTTTGATTTTTAGAGTATGTAAGCCGGTCATATGACATTCTATTCCCAGTCCAAAAGCGGTAACTGCAATGGTTTGAGCAATATCGGGTGCCTTTACCAAATCGAATTCAACACGTGTGGGCAAATTGAAATTTGGTATTTTTTCTAATAGGATAGTGTTCGCTTTAAAAGTAGTGCTCACTCCAAAATTGTTGTAGATGTTTTGTAGCACCGAATCCCCTTGTAAACTATCTTCTTTGTAGGACGAGATTTCTAGTCCTCCAGATTTTGATAAAGCCACAAAACCATATGAGTAGGATGCTGAACTCCAATCTGATTCTACTGTAAAATCAGTGTTTTCAATCTCTTTTGTCGGGGAAACTTTAATGAACTGTCCCTCAAAACTTGTGGTAACTCCCAAGTTATTCAACAAGCTTAAAGTCATTTGTATGTATGGAATCGAGGTTATTTTCCCTTCAAATTCGATGGTAAGTCCGTCAGATAATGTTGGTGCAATGAGTAGTAAAGAAGAGATATATTGACTACTAACGCTACCATCAATTTTAACTTTGTTACCAGTTAAGGTAATTCCTGTGATCTTTAGGGGTGGAAACCCATCATTTTTTACGTACGCTATTTTGGCGCCCAAAGATCGTAATGCATCAACTAAAATTTTGATTGGGCGTTCTTGCATTCTAGCTGATCCTGTTAAAATAACTTCGGAGTTTGGCTTTACGGCAAAATAGCTGGTTAGAAAACGCATCGTAGTCCCAGCGTGTCCTATATTGATTTCTTTTTCCGATGAATTTAATGCGTTTAGCATTAGGTTGGTGTCATCAGAATTAGACAAGTTGTTAATTTCTATACTTGGGTATAACGCCTGTAAAATTAACAAACGGTTACTTTCACTTTTAGAACCAGTAATTTTGAAAGAATCATTTACGGTTCCATTGTATTTCTTAAGGAATTTAGTTCCTATGTCTGCATGTGCCATTTTATATCATATTTTTAGCCTTGCTTTTTGTTAAAAAAGCCATTACAAATCCATATCCAACAATAATCGCTACTCTTGTAGCTACAAATGGATACCAACTACCGTCTTTAAAACTTTCAGAGATAGCATTTAAATTTCCGCTTTTAAATAATTCTGCTGCAACAAAAACAATTGTAAGAATCCCTCCAAAAGAAATCATAAATCTAAGTGCTAACTTCCACAATGGTGTTTTTGCTACTTTTTTTACTTTTTGATTGGCCATTATTTTAATTTTTGATTGTTGTGATGACGATCGTGATCTCGTTTTGTTTTTAGATCTAGTTTAGTATCAAAAGCAGCTTGTAAATCAACTCCTGTTTGATTGGCTAAACATAAAACTACAAACAAGACATCAGACAATTCCTCTCCGAGGTCTTTGTTTTTGTCACTTTCTTTTTCAGACTGTTCTCCATATCTTCGAGCAATAATTCTTGCCACTTCACCAACTTCTTCGGTAAGTTGAGCCATGTTTGTTAGTTCGTTAAAATAACGAACACCATGCGCTTTTATCCAGTTATCTACGTCTAATTGTGCGTTTTTAATATCCATATAATAGGTCTTAACATTAAAAAACCCAGCGGGTTCAAACGCACCAAAGATAAGGCTTTGCTTTACAAGTAAAAATATTAGAGGAGGAAAGTGTTAAAGATGTTTTTTTGTCAGAATCTCTAAAAATTCTTGTCTTGGAATTTCATATGCGCCTAAGCTTTCTAGATGTTCGTTATGTACTTGGCAGTCTAATAATCTATATTGATGTTCATTCAGGTAGTTGTTGAGCCATGCAAAAGCAACTTTGGAGGCATTGCTCATTTTGCTAAACATACTTTCTCCACAAAATACATGTCCTTGATCTACGCCATACAAACCACCAACCAACTTATTGTTGTGCCATACTTCTACAGATTTAGCTATGCCAAGTTCATGGAGTTTAATATAGGCTTTTTGCATGTCGTTAGTAATCCATGTCCCAAGGCCATCATTTCTATTGATGGTTTTACAATTGTAGATAACCTCTTTAAATTGCTGGTTAAAAGTAATGTTAAAGATGTTTTTTTTAAGAAGTTGATTTAAACTTTTAGACGGTTTATAGTGTCTGGGGTCTAAAACCATTCTCCAAGCAGGACTGTACCAGACAATAGGTTGTCCCTCAGAATACCACGGAAAAATTCCGTTTTTATAAGCCATAATCAATCTTTCTGTAGATAAATCTCCACCAATAGCAAGTATATCCTCAGCGTTGGCTAAGTTGGGTTCAGGAAATGTGGTGGTGTTTTGGTCTAAGGTATACATGTTGATTGTTGCTTAATGTAAAAACGCTTTCAAATGTATTGAAAGCGTTTTTATACGGCAAAGATGATTTTCTTAGAAAGGCAAATCATCTGGCTCTTCGTTTTGTGCAATCGATGTCGTTTCAAAACTAGCAGGTGCTTCGCCACTTTGTGAGGCTGCTGATGCGTTAGCTTCAATTCTCCAACCTGTGATAGAGTTGAAATATTTGGCAACACCTTCTGGATTGATCCACTCACGTCCTCTCAAATTGATAGAAACAGTAACGTCTTGTCCTACTTTATATGTGTCTAAAATATCTACTTTATCTTGAACGAATTCAATCATTAGCATTTGTGGGTACTGCTCATCGGTCGTTAAAACCAATTCTCTTTTTCTAAATCCACTAGCGCCAAAAGTTTGAGTTTCGTTGATTAATTTAATTTTTCCTGATACTTGCATGTCTTCATTTATTTGTTGAATATCAAAAATAAATAGATTGTTAAGAAACTAAAATAGAAACCGTTTAAACTTATTAACAAATCTATGCTATTGTTGATAACACTTTGTTTATGACGGTTTTAGGGCTGATGGTTTCCATTGCTTTTTCGTAGCCAGGTATTGTTTTATTCCCATATATAGATGTTGGTAAAAGCGGGTATTGCTCTCTATCAGCAGTTAAGCCGTTCATTTCTTGACCAAACGGAGCAAAGCCAGCATAGGGATGGGTGGCGCCCCAAAGGGTTATGGTAGGTACGCCGAATAGTGCAGAGAAGTGACCATTGCCACTATCCATACTGACCATAGCAGACAGTTGGCTTATTATAATTAATTCGTCTTTTAGCTTAATTTTACCAGCGACACTAAACACGTTTTGGTTTTTTTCTTCCAAAGTGTTCAAGAGGTGAATTTCTTGTTGTCCTCCTCCAAACAATAAAATTTTATGCTGTTTGGAGAGTTTGTTCACGACTTCTTCCATCAATTTTAAGGGGTATTTTTTGCTCTCGTGCGCGGCAAAAGGAGCAATGCCAATCATTTTTTCATTGGGTTGGTAATTAATGAGTGTTTTTAAATCCTCAGTAAAAGGTTCTTTTTCTTTAAGTGATGGATTTTTTAAATCGATGAAAACACCTAACAAAGCAAATACATCAGCATAACGTTGGTGCGTACTGGTTAAAGGTCTAAAAACTTTATTTTTTAAAGAAGTCAACGCTTTTTTTTCTGCTCTTCCTTTGTTAATAAAAGCTATTTTGGTACCATCAAGTTTAAAAAAAGTTCTTAAAATTTTAGAACGTAAGACGTGGTGTAAATCTGCAACAGCATCAATTTTTAACGGTTTTAATTCTTTATATAGTTTATAAATACCTTTAAGTCCCTTATGTTTTGTTTTTACGTCAACAGCAAAGAAAGTTACCTGGTCTAGATCATCAAAAAGAGGTTTTAAAAAACTTTTTGAAACAATGGTGAGCTTAAGCTCAGGGTTTTGATCAGTTAAGGTTTTAATCACGGGAACGGTCATGGCAACATCTCCCATGGCAGACATTCTAAGAACTAAAATATGTTTTTGCTTCATCATAGAAAGGTAAATTTTTTGGAGACAATTGATTTACAAAATTTGTAACATCATACCAACAGAAATTTCATTACTTTTTAAATGATTTTGTTTTTTAACAGTTCGAACACTAGTGTTGTATTTTTTTGAAATACTATAAAGCGTATCTCCAGATTTTACTTTGTGCATTTGTCTGTTTTTTGGAGTGTTTGTCGCCGTGTTTGTCATTCGTTTTCCTTTTACAAAAGTTTTTTTCCAATAAGGTTCTTTTATAGAAGAAATGATAACCCCTTTGGAGGAAGAAGCATGTATAAAATTAAGGTTGTTAGCATTTCTAGAAACCACCATTCCTACATGATTGATTTGTCTAGAGCTGGTTTTAAAAAACAAAAGATCTCCTTTGGTCAATTGAGAAAAAGGAACGGATTTTCCTTGTTTAGATTGTGCTATTGAAGTTCTTGGTAGTTTGATATTGTTTTTTAAAAAACTAGTATAAATCAACCCAGAACAATCCATTCCACGTTTGTCTGTACCTCTATATTTATATTTAGTGCCTTGGTAGCTTTTGGCAGTTGCCACAATATTGTCTGTTTTTTTGTTCTGTATGTTTGAAACAGACTTACAAGAAAATAAGATGAAACCACAAAAGCTTAAAAAAAGAAGGTTTTTTATTTTAATCATACTGCTAAAATAGATATATCTACGGATATTTAAAATTTACAATAAGAGTAATGGATAAACAGGTCGTACTTTGCTTATTTTATAAGCGTTTATATGCTAACCTTAAAGCCTAAAAATAGCCACATAATAAAGTTAGGGTATAAGTCAGTTTGCTGTAAATGAGCATCTTTTATATTTTTTTCTTGCTTTTAACTTGTTTTAATATTAGTTTGATGAGTGCTAAATAAAAAAGAAAAACTTAAAAACGTTATAGAACACACCAAAATCCTATAAACCCCTCTATTTAGAATTATTCAGCCAAATTTAAGGCTCAGCAATTCTTACTTGGAATCAAAAAAACAAAAAAATGTAAACTATTAAATGAATAACACCATAAAACAAAAAAAGTATGAAAAATTTAAAGAAATTACAACTACTGAGTTTTATCCTTTTGATAGGATTTCTAATCTATTCTTGCCAAGATACCATTGAGTTTGAAGACATAGAAACAAAAGGAACCACCGAAATCACCGAAACCACCGAAACAAACACCGCTGAAGTCATAGATTTTAAGGGTTTGCCAGTAAAACACCGATTTTCTACACCTGTAGAAGAACTATTTTTAGAGGAAACAATTGTAGAAGAGTTCACGGCAAAGTACAACAGAATTAGACGAACGGTATACTTAAAAACGCACCCAAATTTAAGCAGTAAAGCAGCAGCAACAGTGGCGATTGCTGATGAAGACTTACCAACTGGAGCTATGATTATAGAGGGGGTAAAAATGGTTGTAGACCAATTTCCTTATGATTTAGAACTTTTAGAAGAAGAGGAAGAAGGAGGGTTAGAACTTATCCCTTCTCCTTTAGTTGAAAAAGATTCACTTACCGTTGAGGAGTACGAAGCCTTGACAAATCTGCAAGAACAAGATTCAATTACTTTGGCAAACTATGAGCTTGCTTATCAGGCAGAAAAAGAAGCGAAAGACGAAGCGAATATGGAGATGATCAAACAAGATTTTCCTACACTTAGTGAAGAAAGTATTGAGGAAAATATTGACCTGATAGATGAGTATTACCAAAAAAACTTGGATTATATGGCTTTAGAAGAAGTGGTAACTCATGAAGAAGAAATTGAAACTAGCCTACGACAAAGTAAGCTTCAGTCTTCTCAAAAAACAAGTACATTCGATGCTGGTTCTGCTTTTGCTGCAATTGTTGCTGATAAAAAAAATCTAAATGAGCTTGAAACTTGTGTTTATTATAAATTAACGGATAGGTATGGTATGATAGGAGGTGTTATAACAGCTTATATAGCTAATAAAGCAGGCGAAAAAGCTAGGGGTAGGGCAAATAGTTATTATTCTGGACTACATGATAAACTGAGTAGGCTAGATGCTTTTAGACATGCTTATTGGAATGCATTAATGTGTAAGAATTATGTTACTTCAAGTAAAGTTAAACAAAGGCGAACAGATTTTGCAGCATTTATTGCAGAAGCTCTTTATGATTGTGGTGATGCATACGACACTCCTAGCGAAGCTATTGACATTGATGCCAGAGCAATGGACAGACACAATGATAATGTGGGAAGGCGAATTTATGCTAGATACAGCCGTGTTATAAAAATTTGGGGATGGGAGTTTCTAAAAGAACCTAGTTATTATAAATTAAGAAAAACAATAAAAGAACGTATTCATAAAACTTCTGATTATATTGTGAAAGAATATCCAGATGAAAATCAAACTAAATACGATTATACAAAACAAGAAGTCGTAGACAAGATCAATCAAATAAAAGATAACGATGATAGACCTGTTTATTTCCGTAAAACCATCGCACCTCCGTATTATACTTACAGTCGTTATGGGCCTTGGTATAAAAGAAGGTATAGAAAAATAACAAATTATCCGACCTATCATTCTAAAGATCCTAATTTAACTTATAATGATTTAAGTAAAGAGACTAATTAGTTTTAATAAATATTGAATTAAATAAAAAAAGAATGAAAACAAAATTTTTAATCATCATAAGTAGTTTGTTTCTAATTTCTTGTTTTGATGGCTTTATAGACATTGAGGAGTTGCACCCTGGTTTTTATCTTACAGCATTTACTAATCAAGAAGAATTTGGAGAATTTGATGGAGAACTTTTTATAGGAGGTGTTAAGGACAGTGTCTTTATTCCTATAGGGTCTACACTTTTTCATTTTGATGGAGGATTTCATAGGACAAGTACTGCTTTTTATTATGATGAAAACAATAATAAGACTCTCTATCACAATGAAAATAATTGGAATCCCAATTTAGATGCTATAAAAAATATTCCTTCAGATAATTATTATTTTTTATTAAAACTTTCTGAGGATAGACAAGAAATTATAAAATGGGGGGAAGACATAGAAACAGCTTTTAGAATAGATACTAGTATTGAAATTAAAGAATTTCCTTTGAGAATAATTATTGATGATGATAAAATTAGAATCAGTACTAGGACGACTTCAAATTATAGAGTTCCCAATGATACCATACGTGTACTGCCAGAAAACTATGTTCATGAGCCTTTGTAGGGGCTAAAACTGCTGTTTTTAAGTTGTAGACTCTTGCCTTAAAAAAAGGTAGGGGTTGAGAAAAAACAAAAATGATGAAAACAATAATAATAATAAGTAGTTTGTTTTTAGTGTCTTGTTTTGATGGTTTTACAGACATTGAGGAGTTGCATTCTGGTTTTGAGATTTCAACTCGCACTAATCAAGAAGAATTTGATGAATTTGATGGATTTGATGGAGAACTTTTTATAGGAGGTGTTAAGGATAGTGTTTTTATACCTACAGAATCTATTCCTATTTCTAAGAATAGGTTGAATAGTACCGCTTTTTATTATGATGAGAACAATGATAGAGTTTTTTATTTTAATAAAAACAATTGGAACCCCAATTATGATGCTGTTAAAAACATCCCTTCGGATAGTTATTATTTTTTATTAAAACTTTCTGAAGATAGACAGGAAATCATCAAGTGGGATGGAGACTTAGAAACGATTTTTAGAATAGATACTAATATTGAAATTGAAGAATTTCCCTTAGATATATTTATTGATGATGATATAATTGAAATAGGATATCATACAAATCTAAAGTATAAAACTTCAAAAAACATAGTGCGTGTGCTACCAGAAAACTATATTCATGAGCCTTTGTAAAATTTAAAACGATGGTTTTGTAAGTTATAGACCTCTGCTTTTTAAAAAAAAGTAGGGGTTTTGAAAAAACAAAAAAAATGAAAACAAAAATTTTAATAATTATAAGTAGTCTATTTTTAGCCTCATGTCTTAATGGTCTTGAGGAAAATATATTTGGCAAGAGTTATCCTGGGTTTCATCTTGTAGCGTTGACTGCTCAAGAAGAATTTATAAAATTTGAAAGCGAACTTTTTTATAAAATTTTGTTATTGACGCCGTTGTCAAAAGAGTGTATTTCATATTGACATTGGTTTTCTGGGGAAGTGTGTTGTTGTTGATTAATTATACAATTCTTTTGTCTAGTTGTAAAAGTCCTTATTTATAACCAGTTGAGAATACTATCCCATGTAAAATGCTTATTTTTACCCTCAAATTTTTGGATACATGATACAGTCAATGACAGGGTACGGGAAAGCAATTGTGCAATTGCCCACCAAAAAAGTGACCATAGAAATTAAAACGTTAAATAGTAAAAACTTAGATTTAAACGTTCGCATTCCTTCATATTACAAAGAAAAAGAAATTGCTGTTCGCAAAACCATCGCTAAAAGTCTGGTGAGAGGGAAGGTAGATTTCTCTATTTATGTTGAGACAACTTCAGAGGTATCACAAACAAAAGTGAATGTAAATGTGGTTGCGGATTATATGAGCCAGTTGAAGCAAATTGCATCAGGTTCTGATGTCGAATTGTTAGAAATGGCGATGAGAATGCCAGACACGTTGAAAACAGAAAAAGAAGAATTGGACCCCAAAGAATGGGCTTTGATTGAAGCAGGAGTTCGCGAAGCCATTCTGGCGCTGATACAGTTTCGTAAAGATGAAGCCACTTCTTTAGAAGTAGATTTTAGAGAACGTATTCAAAATATTCAACATTTTTCTTTAGAAATCAATAAGCATGATGAGGATAGGATGGCTGCAGTAAAAGAAAAATTACGCAAAGCTATTGACGATTTAGAAGTGAAAGTTGATGAGAATAGGTTTGAGCAAGAATTGATTTATTACTTAGAAAAACTAGACATCAACGAAGAAAAAGTTCGGTTGGCAAATCACTTAGAATATTTTCTAAAGGAATTAGATAATGAAGTTTCTGATGGTAAAAAATTAGGATTTATTGTGCAAGAAATTGGGAGAGAAATTAACACTACAGGTTCTAAATCTAATTATGCACCCATGCAACAAGTGGTGGTACAAATGAAAAATGAATTAGAAAAAATTAAAGAACAAATTTTAAACGTTTTGTAATATGGGTTCGGGAAAATTAATTGTGTTCTCAGCGCCATCAGGCTCAGGAAAAACCACCATTGTTAAGCATTTGTTGTCAGCAACAAATTTGCCTTTAGATTTTTCAATCTCGGCAGCTTCTCGTCAACCAAGAAAAGGAGAAATAGATGGGAAAGATTATTATTTTTTATCCGTTGAAGACTTTAAATCTAAGGTAGCGCAAGAAGCATTTTTAGAATGGGAAGAAGTTTATCAAGATAATTTTTATGGAACATTGAAATCAGAAATTACACGTATTTGGTCCGAGGGGAATCATGTAGTTTTTGACATTGATGCGATAGGAGGATTGAACATTAAAAAACAGTTTCCAGAACAGACATTGGCTATTTTTGTACAGCCCCCTTCGGTTGAAGAAATGGAACGAAGATTGAGATCAAGAGCAACAGAAACTGAAGATAAAATTAAAATGCGTTTGGCTAAATCAGCACAAGAATTTGAATTTGCTGAACAGTTTGATACAGTTTTGATCAATGATGATTTGTCTGTTGCAAAAGATGAGGCTTATCATAAGGTTTTAGAATTTATAAATAAATAAAAAAATGAAAGTAAAAGAAGTACAAGAACGAATACAAGCAGCAATAGACAGATTGAATGCTCACGATTTATACAAAGATTTAAACAGTATTCAGGATGTCAAACAATTTATGGAAAGCCATGTGTTTGCTGTTTGGGATTTTATGTCTTTGTTAAAAAACTTACAGTTAAAGTTAACTTGTGTATCTAAGGTTTGGTTGCCTGTGGAAAATCCAGTTACAGCAAGATTTATCAATGAAATTGTACATGGTGAGGAAACAGACATCAATGAGCTTGGACAGCCGATGAGTCATTTTGAAATGTACTTAGATGCAATGAGAGAAGTAGGTGCTAGCACTAAAAAAATAGATATATTTATTGAGCTGATTAAAAAAGGCACTCCAGTTTTAGAAGCGTTAGAGGAAGTTGAGGTTCCACAGGCAGTATATGACTTTGTATCCTATACCTTTGAGGTTATTGAAAGAGGAAAAGCACATGAGATTGCAGCAGCTTTCACCTTTGGAAGGGAAGATGTAATTCCAGAAATGTTTTTGGAAATAGTAAAGGAAACAAAAAAACAAAATCAGGACAATGCTTATACGAAGTTGTTGTACTATTTGGAACGTCATATCGAATTAGACGGAGATGAGCATGGCCCTCTTTCTTTGAGGATGATTGAAGAACTTTGTGGTAACGATCCACAAAAATGGCAAGAAGTTTTGGATGTGTCTGATCAAGCCATCGAAATAAGAATTAAACTTTGGTCTGGAATTCAATTAGAATTGGCATAGATGAAAATAGGCTTGTATTTTGGCACCTTCAATCCAGTACATGTAGGGCATGTAATTCTGGCCAATCACATGTTGCATCATACTGCTTTGGATGAAATATGGATGGTGGTAACACCTCACAACCCTCATAAGAAAAAACACACCTTGTTAGATAATCACCATAGGTTAGAGATGGTGTATAAAGCCACAGAGGAATACGATCATATTCATCCTTCAGACATAGAATTTAAGTTGACTCAACCCAATTACACAATCAATACCTTGGTTCATCTTTCTGAAAAATTTCCTCAACATGAATTTGCAATCATGATGGGTGAAGACAATCTAAGGTCTTTTCATAAATGGAAAAATTATGAAATGATATTACAGGATTATGATGTGTTTGTTTATCCAAGAATTGCTGAAAATCAAGAAGAAGTTATTCTAAAATCCCATCCCAAAGTACATTTGATACAGGCGCCAATTGTTGACATCTCATCTACGCTGATTAGAAAATCTATCCAAGATAAAAAAAGCGTACAGCATTTGTTGGCTCCAAAGGTATGGAGTTATATAGATTTGATGAATTTTTATCAATAGGAAGTTCTATTGTTTTGAAGCCCAGAAATGCTGTTTTTTCAACAGTTATAAGCATGAGTATTATTTGTTTTAATTTTTAACTCACAGGTTCTCATGTTTTGAGGAGGAGTTTCATGTTTACTGGATAAGGCTTATTCACTTTTTTTTGCAGGTATGTTTTGTTTGAGATTTTGCGCTTAATAGTAGGTAGGTATTATATATTCTGTTGTGATTTGACTTTGTTTAAAATTCTCTTTTCATAATCTTACAATTGTGTATCTTTGTGTAGGACCGGAATTTCTAGTTTTCTGATATTTGGAATTGAAATAGGATGAGTAAATTTAGTCTATCCACAAAAGGAGTGATAAGTTTTCTGAAAAACAGTATGGTTTTTCACCTTAATCATTAAGAGTTTTAAATGGCAACAAAGAGTAAGCGTATAAAAAGGAAATTGATTAAAAAATACCGTTTGGTAGTTTTAATTGAAGAATCTTTTGAAGAAAAATTTTCTTTTAAATTAACCCTGTTAAACGTTTTTGTTTTTGGCGGTTTGTTTAGTCTCTTTTTGATATTTTCCGTTATTTGTTTGATCTTTTATACACCATTAAAAGAATATATACCAGGTTTTGAATCTCCGGAGTTAAAAAAGAACGCTATCAATTTAAATTTTAAACTAGATTCTTTAGAGCAAAACATGCACGCCATAGAATTGTATACAGAGTCGATGAAGCCTGTCTTGTTGGGTGATAAATCTATTGAGATGGATGTATTGCCTTTTGTGACCAAAGATGGAGAATCGGTCTATCAATTAGGGATTGTAAACAATGATTCTATTCACCAAAAAATAAAAAATTTATACGCTTTACTGCAGGAAAAAAATAGCACAATCGAATTTTTAAAAGAAAAATATAAGGGGTTGTCATTAGCTGTTGGGGAAGACAGTATCAAAGATTTTTTTGTGGAGCCAGATAGTCTCAGTCAAGCGCAATTAGAATCTTTAGAGACCTCAGTGTTAGATTCAATTTTTAGAGAAAAAGTAGAAAGAGAAGAGCGTTTTAGTCTTTTTGGTTCAGATGATAACAAGTCTGAAGTGGCTTTTGTAACACCAGTTGAAGGTAATGTCACGGAACAATACAATACAAGTGAGCATCATTTTGCGATAGATATAGCAGCAAAAAAAGGAGCCTCTGTCAAATCAATTGCTGATGGGGTAGTTGTTTTTGCAGAAAGATCTATAGCAACAGGTTTTGTTATTGTAATTGTACACCAAGACGACTATGTTTCTATATACAAACACAATAGTAAAATAAATGTGATTCAAGGCTCATTAGTGAAAGCTGGACAGGTAATTGCTAATGTGGGTTCATCAGGGGAACTAAGCACAGGGCCTCATCTTCATTTTGAAATGTGGAAAGATAGTTACCCAGTAGATCCTACAAATTTTATGAAATTTTAACCATGAGTATCAAATCAAAAATAGCGCTACCTTTTGCCAAATTCATTAGAAAACAAGTCTATAAATGGGCTAATAACCCACTAGAAACGCAAGAGAAAGTATTTCAATATTTGATCAAAAACGCAAAAAACACAGCTTTCGGAAGGGATCATCATTTTGAGCAAATCAAGACTTATGATGATTTCAAAAAACAAGTACCTGTAAATGATTATGAAGGGATAAGATCCTATGTTGATAGAATGGTAGACGGAGAAGCGGATGTGCTTTGGAAAGGGCGCCCTTTATATTATGCTAAAACATCGGGTACTACCTCAGGCGCAAAATACATACCGATCACTAAGGAGTCTATGCCTACGCATATCAGTGCTGCACGGAACGCTTTGTTGTTTTATATTGCTAATACAGGAGATGCATCATTTGTCAATGGAAAAATGATGTTTTTACAAGGGAGTCCAGTTCTCAAAGATTTGAAAGGGGTTAAGTTAGGTCGTTTAAGTGGTATCGCTGCACATTACGTGCCGAGCTATTTACAGAAGAATAGATTACCAAGTTGGTCGACCAACTGTATTGAAGATTGGGAAACCAAAGTAGATGCTGTGGTAGATGAGACCTTAAATGAAAACATGTCTGTAATCAGTGGAATTCCATCGTGGGTTCAAATGTATTTTGAAAAACTTCAAGAAAAAACTGGAAAGACAATAGCAGAGCTGTTTCCAGCTTTTAATTTCTTTATTTATGGAGGAGTAAATTTTGAGCCTTACAAAAATAAATTTGAGAGCTTAATCGGTAAAAAAGTAGATTATGTAGAACTCTATCCAGCTTCAGAAGGTTTTATAGCGTATCAAGATACGCTAGCAGAAAAAGGGATGTTGCTTCAGTTGAACAGTGGGATATTTTATGAATTTATTCCTGCAGCTCAATTTTTCGAGGAAAATCCACCTCGACTATCAGTCGGACAGGTTAAGATAGGGGTGAATTATGTCATTATACTAAATACTTCTGCAGGGCTTTGGGGATATAATATTGGAGATACTGTTGAGTTTACCAATTTGAGTCCTTATAGAATCAAAGTTACAGGTAGAATCAAGCATTTTATTTCAGCTTTCGGAGAGCATGTGATTGGGAAAGAAGTAGAGAAAGCGCTTAACGATGCCATGAAGGGAACAGATATAACTGTAAGTGAATTTACCGTTGCACCCCAAGTAGCGCCATCAACAGGATTGCCTTATCACGAGTGGTTTGTTGAATTTGTAAACGCACCCGAAAACTTAGAATCTTTTGCCGCTAAGATTGATAAATCTATGCAAGAACAAAACATTTATTACCAAGACTTAATAAAGGGAAGTGTATTAAAATCATTGGTCATCTCTAAGGTGAAAAAAGGAGGATTTCATGAATATATGAAGTCGATTGGTAAATTTGGAGGACAAAATAAAATACCACAATTATCAGATAACCGAAAAATAGCAGATGTTTTAGAGAGTTTTAAAGTGTAGTTTTTTGTGAGGTTTAATTGAGTTTAGACCTACTTTACAATATAAAAGTGAAACAGAGTTATTTCAATAATATAGCGTCATGAATAAAACAGTTTTATTATTAATTTTAGGATTGACGTCATCCTTGTTTGCTCAAAAGGCAAAATTTAAAATATCGAAATCAAACCGTAAGGCTCTAGCATCAACTGGATATGTAAGATGTGCTACCGTCGAATATGAAAAAATGTTAGCAGAAGAAAATCCTGCCCAAATATCCACTGCAGAATTTGAATCTTGGATATCCTCTAAAATAGCGAAGCAAGAGAGTAGAAGTACAACTGCTAGATTCGCCTCCGAAACGTATGTTGTTCCGGTAGTGGTCCATGTTATTCATGATGGCGATGAGGTCAATGGTATTGGAAATGTTTTTGGGGAAAACATATCTGATGCACAGGTGAAATCTCAAATCGCAGTTTTGAATCAAGATTTTAGAAGATCTGCTAATACTCCTGGTGGGCTAAATTCCACAGGTCTTGCCGTAGATGTAGGAATAGAATTTGCTCTAGCCAAACAAGATCTTCAGGGTTTAGAGACAACAGGAATTATAAGACACAATATTATGCCCTACACAGATGATGTAGACAATGCATCCTTAACAGATTATGGAGGAGGTGGAGCAGATTGGGAGTCTTATGAAGATCTACAGAAAATGAAAAGCGATACCCAGTGGGATCCAACGAAATACTTGAATCTTTGGACTGTTAGAATGGGAGGAAATAGTAATGAGGACGGGGGCCTAAAGGATTTGTTAGGATTTGCTCAGTTTCCTGGAAATTCAGGTTTAGGGGGATTGAGAAAATATGAAGGATCTCCGTATACAGACGGAGTAGTGATTGCTTATCATGCATTTGGAGATCATAAAAAAGATGATGGTTCATTTGTCATGAATACTGCTTATAACGAAGGGAGGACAACTACCCATGAAGTTGGACATTGGTTGGGGCTAAGACATATTTGGGGAGATTCAGCAACTTGTGGCAATGATGACTATTGTGATGATACTCCTGAGGCTACAGAGGGGCATACAAATTGTCGTGACTATGATACTTGCATAAGTGATGGCCTTGGTAAAGACATGGTAGAAAATTACATGGACTACACTGCTGATACCTGTATGGATACTTTTACCCAAGATCAAAAAGAAAGAATGATTGCGGTTATGAAAAATTCACCAAGAAGAGTAGAGTTGTTAAATTCACCAGCTTTGGAAGAACCTTTGTATAGTAATCGTGAGTTGGAATCATTTGTAGTGAATCCAAATCCAATTACTGATTTTGGAAAGATAGTTGGGTTTGCAAACGGAACGGTTGTCTTATCTGTGTATGATGTGAGTGGAAAAAGAGTGCTGTCTAAAAGATATTACAATGTAGAAGAAGTATTTTATGAAGAAATTGATCTAGGAGTATTGGTTTCGGGTGTTTATATATTATTGATAGAGAATGAAGGGAAAAAAGTCATAAAAAGAATCCTAAAGAAATAGATCGAGTTACATAATACTAGAAGAAATGAAATTATATTTAGTCCCTACACCAATAGGAAATTTAGAAGACATGACTTTTAGGGCTGTTAAGGTTTTGAAGGCTGTAGACTTGGTGTTAGCAGAAGATACTCGTACCAGCGGTAAGTTGATGAAGCATTATGAAATTAACACTTCTATGCAAAGTCATCACATGCATAATGAACATAAAACGGTAGCTCAAATTGTCCAAAAAATAAAAGGAGGGACAACAGTAGCTTTGATCTCTGATGCTGGCACTCCTGCAATTTCGGATCCAGGATTTTTATTGACAAGAGCTTGTGTGCAAAGTGGAATTGAAGTTGATTGTTTGCCAGGAGCTACAGCTTTTGTTCCTGCATTAGTAAATTCAGGTTTGCCAAATGAAAAGTTTGTGTTTGAAGGTTTTCTTCCTGTTAAAAAAGGAAGGCAGACACGTTTACAGATTTTAGCAGAAGAGGTAAGAACTATTGTTTTGTACGAATCACCCCATAAACTAGTAAAAACTTTGACGCATTTGTCAGAATATTTAGGAGAAGAAAGGCAAGCTTCTGTTTCTAGAGAATTGACGAAAATGTTTGAAGAAACCCAAAGGGGTACTTTAGTGGAATTGGCCGAATATTATTCGAGTAAACCTCCAAAAGGAGAAATTGTTTTGGTGGTAGCGGGTAAATAAATTTAAAAGAGGCATTACCTCTCATAGAACAGAATTCAAGATACTCATCTAACGTCTAGTGAATTGATAATTCTATCTGAAAGTAATACATAATTGTTGTTGTCACCGAGCCATAAGGTTGTCAATTGCAATAAAGTTAGATCGTTCTTGAGGCAGGTAATACTTTTGAACTTAATGGTGTTTCCATCACTGATAAAGCTTCCTTTTTTTACTATGGATGGATATTGATTCACAAAAGTATCAGTATTGGTAGCATAGAAGTCAGTTCCATTCATTGTTTTAACCACGTGGTTCATGGATGTGTTTGAGGATCCTGTGAGGTTGATAATACCAACAGCTTCTTTGTGAACGATTTTAGTAAAAGAAAGATTAAAAGAGGGATGGTCAGTGTAGGCATAGTGTTCCATTTTTTGGATTAAATTTTCTATATCCTCAGACAATTGGTTTTTCATGTCAATTTTTTCTAAGAAGTATGGCGACTCAAATGATATTTTGTTCTTGTGGTAGTAATGTCTTTTCCATTGTTTTTCTAACAATTCAGGAATAGGAGGTGCAAGTTCTTGAAAAAAAAGAGACAACTTAGTGTTGTATTTGTAACCGATGAGCAAAACAGTTAGAAAAAAAAGAATAAGACTTGATTTTTGAGAAAGTTGTTTAAAAGAGATCTTCTTTTTTCCTTCTTTGGGTAGTATAAATTCAACACCCACGATGTTTTTAAAATCTTCAAAGTTTTTGTTTGGATTTGATTGTTGCCAAGCTTTGAAATTATTAGCATTTTTTTTTCCACAAGCATCACAAAATATTTGGTATTCAGATTTTATAGGGTTTAAATGACGACAATTTTTGCACTGAACGAATTTCATGTGTATGGTTTAGAAATGATAAAGATAAACATTCTTTAAGATGTTAAAATAATATTTTAGTGAAGTGTTCTGGTCTTAGACAAAACAAATACTACTGAGATCAAGCAAGGACGTGTTTTTTAAAACCATGTAGAGAAACAAATAGCCTTTTGGTTTTTGTATTGTAATAATTTTCAGACAGTTTAATTGGTTATAGGCTGTTTTTTTGTAAATTTGGCGACCTGTAATTCAATGAATTGCAATCATCATAGAAAACAATAAATAAGTCGAAATTAATATGGCAACAACATTATTTGACAAAGTTTGGGATTCACATGTAGTACGTCATGTACAAGACGGACCAGATGTGTTCTTTATAGACCGTCATTTCATCCATGAAGTTACAAGTCCAGTAGCGTTTTTAGGATTAGAAAGTAGAGGAAACAGTGTTTTGTACCCAGAGCGTACTTTTGCTACTGCGGATCACAATACACCAACGATTAACCAGCATTTACCGGTTGAGGATGCTTTGTCTGCAAACCAATTAAATGCATTAGAAAGAAATGCAAAAAAGCACGGGATTTCTCACTGGGGATTAGGAGATGTTAACAATGGTATCGTTCACGTAGTGGGACCTGAAAACGGGATCACATTACCAGGGGCTACAATTGTTTGTGGAGATTCACATACTTCTACTCACGGTGCTTTTGGTGCGATTGCATTTGGTATTGGTACTTCTGAAGTAGAAATGGTATTGTCTACCCAGTGTATCATGCAGTCGAAACCTAAAGCAATGCGTATCAACGTAAATGGTAAATTAGGTTTAGGAGTAACCCCAAAAGATGTTGCTTTGTACATCATTTCAAAGCAGACTACTTCTGGTGCTACAGGTTATTTTGTAGAATATGCAGGTGATGTTTTTGAAGACATGACAATGGAAGGTCGTATGACTGTATGTAACTTATCTATTGAGATGGGTGCTCGTGGAGGAATGATTGCTCCAGATCAAAAAACTTATGATTACATAGCAGGCCGTGCTCAGACTCCAAAAGGGAATGATTGGGATAAGGCAATGGAATATTGGAATACTTTGAGTACTGATGAAGGTGCAGTGTTTGATGTTGAGTTTAACTACGATGCAGCAGATATTGAACCCATGATTACTTATGGAACAAACCCAGGAATGGGAATGGGAGTTACAAAAGATATTCCTACGGCAGAGTCTTTAAAAGGTGGAGTTGAAACTTATAAAAAATCTTTAGGTTATATGGATTTCCAAGAAGGAGATTCTATGATTGGAAAAGAGATCGACTTTGTGTTCTTAGGGTCATGTACTAACGGTCGAATAGAAGATTTTAGAGCTTTCTGTTCTGTAGTAAAAGGACGTAAAAAAGCAGATCACGTAACGGCATGGTTGGTTCCAGGATCACATAAAGTAGTTGATCAAATCAAAGAAGAAGGATTAGATGCCATCATTACAGCTGCTGGGTTTGTGTTGAGAGAGCCTGGTTGTTCAGCATGTTTGGCAATGAATGATGATAAAATTCCAGCAGGGAAATTATCAGTTTCTACTTCTAACCGTAACTTCGAAGGACGTCAAGGACCAGGGTCTAGAACTTTATTAGCCTCTCCATTAGTCGCTGCGGCTTCTGCTGTGGAAGGTGTGGTCACTGATCCAAGAACAATCTTAACTGCTAACGCTTAAAAAAATAGAATACAATGGCTTACGATAAATTTGAAGTATTAACAAGTACTGCTTATCCATTACCGATAGAGAATGTGGATACAGATCAAATCATTCCTGCTCGTTTTTTAAAAGCAACAGAGCGAGTAGATTTTGATATTAACTTTTTCCGTGACTGGAGATTTAATGCTGATGGAACTCCTAAAGCAGATTTTCCGTTAAATAAAGACATTTATGCAGGATCAAAAATTTTGGTAGGAGGACGTAACTTTGGTTCGGGTTCTTCTAGAGAACACGCGGCTTGGTCTGTTTACGATTTTGGATTGCGTTGTGTGATTTCATCAGAGTTTGCTGATATCTTTAAGAACAACTGTTTGAATGTAGGAGTATTACCTGTTCAGGTTTCAGCAGAATTTGCTGACAAGTTATTTGTTGCAATTCAAGCAAATCCAAAAGCAGAAATCAAAGTAGATTTACCAAACCAATCGGTTACTTTAGTAGCGACTGGTGAGTCTGAATCTTTTGACATCAATCTTTACAAAAAAGACAATATGTTAAATGGATTTGACGATATTGATTATTTAAAAAATATTCAAGGAGAGATCACCGAGTTTGCAGGCAAAAGACCATTTTAAGTAAGTCTTTTCTTGAACGGAGAACATTATTTATAATTTCAAAAGCGTTTCACAATTAAGTGAAACGCTTTTTTTATATTTGTATCTTATATTTTTTGGGTTTGTTGCTTGTAAACTAGCAATTAAAAATGATTTTTCCCTAAAAATTAGCTTAAGATTATGAGCCAAAAGAAAATAGAAATAATGGATACAACCCTCCGTGATGGTGAACAAACCTCAGGAGTGTCCTTTGCAGCTAATGAAAAGCTAACCATTGCTCAACTATTGTTAGATGAGCTAAAGATTGATCGTATAGAAATTGCTTCTGCACGTGTGTCCGAGGGAGAGTTCAAAGCAGTTAAAAACATAACTGCATGGGCAGCTAAACAGGGTCATCTTGGCAAGATAGAGGTGTTGACTTTTGTAGATCATGGAACCTCTATTCAATGGATGAAAGAGGCTGGTGCAAAAGTACAAAATCTACTAACTAAGGGTTCCATGAATCATTTGGAACATCAACTATGCAAAACTCCAAAGCAGCATTTTTCAGAGATAGAAATCTCTATACAGATGGCTTCGGAGCAGGGGATAGAGACCAATGTTTATTTAGAAGATTGGTCTAATGGAATGCGAAATTCTAGGGCTTATGTGTATCAATATCTCGATTTTATCGTTACTCAACCAGTAAAAAGAGTTATGTTGCCAGATACTTTAGGGATTTTAACCCCTCAAGAATCTTTTGATTATGTTAAAGAAATAAAAGCCAAGTATCCAAGTCTACACTTAGATTTCCACTGCCATAATGATTATGATTTAAGTGTTGCAAATGCTATGGAAGCGATCAAAGGAGGGATAGATGGATTGCATTTGACCTTAAACGGAATGGGAGAGCGAGCAGGAAATGCTCCATTGGCAAGTGTTGTAGCAGTTGTTAACGACTTTATGCCAGATTATTTGGTGGAGGTAAACGAAAAGGCTCTGTATAAAGTTAGTAAAATGGTAGAAGCTTTTTCAGGTTTCAAAATACCAGAGAGTAAACCAGTTGTGGGAGAAAATGTATTCACTCAAACCGCAGGAATTCATGCTGATGGGGATAATAAAAAAAATCTATATTATAACGACTTGCTGCCTAAGCGTTTTGGGCGTAAGCGTAAATATGCTTTAGGAAAAACTTCAGGTAAAGCAAATATTCAAAAAAACCTACAAGATTTAGGTATGAGTTTGAATGATGAAGAATTGAAATTGGTGACTCAAAGAGTGATTGAATTAGGGGATAAAAAAGAGTTAGTAACTCAAAATGATTTGCCGTACATTATTTCTGATGTATTAAATTCAAATACCATAGCAGAAAAAGTAAAGATAGAGTCTTATGTTTTGACCCATGCCAAAGGTCTAAAACCTTCTACAACTGTAGCCGTATCATTTGAAGGAAGTATCATTGAGGAAAGTGCCAGTGGAGATGGTCAATATGATGCTTTTATGAAAGCTTTGGCTAATATTTATAAGAAAAAAGAGTTAGTTTTGCCAACGTTGACAGATTATGCTGTACGTATTCCTCCTGGTTCTCATTCAGATGCCTTGTGTGAGACTGTGATCACCTGGAGTTTGAATGGAAAAGAGTATAAGACGAGAGGTTTAGACTCTGATCAAACGGTCTCAGCAATTATGGCGACAGAAAAAATGTTGAATATTATTTAAATAAGAGTAAAAAATAAAAAAATGGAATTAAAGATTGCGGTATTAGCTGGTGATGGAATTGGACCAGAAGTAATTGAACAAGCAGTAAAAGTTTCTGATGCAGTAGCTGCTAAATTTGGACATCAAATAACTTGGAAGCCTGCTTTGACTGGTGCTGCTGCTATTGATGCAGTTGGAGAGCCTTATCCAGATACTACTCATGAAGTTTGTACTAGTTCTGATGCTGTATTGTTTGGAGCTATCGGCCTTCCTAGGTTTGATAACGACCCAAGTAATCCTGTGAGGCCTGAACAAGGTTTGTTAAAAATGAGAAAGAAACTTGGTTTGTTTGCTAATGTAAGACCTACCTTTACTTTTCCTTCCTTATTGGATAAATCTCCACTAAAAAGAGAGCGCATTGAGGGTACTGATTTGGTTTTCTTGAGAGAATTAACAGGAGGTATATATTTTGGAGATAAAGGAAGAAAAGATGGTGGTGAAACTGCTTTTGATAACTGTGTTTATACAAGAGAAGAGGTGATTCGTTTGGCTAAAAAAGGATTTGAATTGGCCATGACACGTTCTAAAAGATTGTGTTGTGTTGACAAGGCGAATGTTTTAGAGACATCACGTTTATGGAGAGAAACGGTACAGTCTATGGAAAAAGATTATCCAGAAGTTGAAGTTTCTTATGAGTTGGTTGATGCCGTGGCCATGCGTTTGGTTCAATGGCCTAACTCTTATGATGTATTGATTACAGAAAATTTATTTGGAGATATATTAACGGATGAAGCCTCTGTGATTTCTGGATCTATGGGATTAATGCCTTCAGCATCTATGGGGTCTGATATAGCGTTATTTGAGCCTATACATGGTTCTTATCCACAAGCAACAGGATTAAATATTGCAAATCCAATGGCAACGATTTTATCTGCAGCAATGATGTTCGAAAACTTTGGTTTAAAACAAGAAGGCTTGGCGATTAGAAATGCAGTGAATCAAGCTTTAGAAGAAGGAGTTGTAACTGAAGATTTAGCAAATGGTGCTAAAGCTCACGGAACCAAAGAAGTTGGAGATTGGTTAGCTGCAAAAATCTAACTGCATTTTAGTAAAATATTTTAAAGGTTATCTTTTCAAAAGATAACCTTTTTTTGTGAGTAAATTTCAGAACTCTAATTTTTATGAAATCATACTTTTGTGTAATATTTCATATTCTAACAATAGAGTAGTAGTATATCCATCGCATTTTGTTCTAAGCTCAAAAGTCTTGAATATCTTGTGTTTTTGTAGTTTTCTAACCCACAGTTTTGGAATCATCAATGGAATAGAAGTATAAAAATAATTGGTTGTTCTAAGTACATTACTCAATTTATATTTAAGTTTTTCTCGTAATATTATTCCCATATTTAATAAAGCGATATGGTAAAATAAGGTATCTATAAAAGAATGACGTGTTTTCAAAATGGATTTAATATCATCAATCAAAACAAGTTTTATAACAGTTGATAGGTGTTTTTCGTTCGTATTCTTGATCAGTCTACTGTAATGATAGCATATTTGTGCAGTAGTTGGATAGCAGGGGGAAATCAAATGTGGGGTATTGATATAATCTTTCGAAATGATACTTTTTACGATATAGGTGATTGAATCCTTATCTTGTTCATATGTGTTTAGTTTGTTTTTAGAAGACCATAAGAGTATGTTGGACAGTACACAAGCATCAACTTCGATGGGCATATTTTTCCCAAAATATACACCATAAGTTTTTAGTTTTTTATAATCAATACTTTTGTGAGAACTCCACTTTAGTGTGCCGTTTGCATGCTTGATGAGTTTTTGTTTTAATTTTTTATGTTTTCTCTTTTTTGGGTGAGTCAAGTATACATATATTGTGTCATCAGCATCATCAGCAAGTTTGAAGAAGTCAAAATGTTGCATTATTTTTCCATTTGGAAAAAAATTCATAGGCTGGGTTTTAAAAAAATTATATGTTTTTTTACCTCTAAAATTCTTAAAACTTGGGTAGCATTTGATCACTTGTTTGATGAGGTCATCTACAATAGTTCTTGAGTTTTTTGATAGCGAATCATAATGCTCCTGAAGGGTATAAACAATAGCGCTAGAAAAGAAAATATTTTCATCTTCTCTACGGTAAGGTAGAAAAGAATGAAATCTTTGTGAACTAAATATACCTGGCAGGTAGTTTTTATCAAGCCCTCTTTTTTGTTGTAGTACTAAATGTTTTAAAAGTTTTTCAATCAAACTAAAGATGTTTGCTCTAAGTTACACTATTTTTTAAAAATAGCATATACTGGGAAATGGTCACTAAAGCCACCTCTGTAAAATTTTCCAATATAGGTTCTTAGCGGTTCACCTTTATTTCTACCCGTCCAATCAGTCAAAAACGCTTCATTATAGATTGCGGCTTTGATAAATTTATTTTTTTGACTGTTCAGGTAGGTTTTGCTCAATAAGATCTGATCAAATAAATACCAAATACCATTATGAGTTAAAGAACCTTGCTTGGGGGTTAGTAATTTTTCCATCGGATTGAGAATGAACTCTGAAATCAAATGATGTTGAATACTTTCAGAGTTTGGATCATCATTGAAGTCTCCTAAGATGGTAATCTTCGCATGAATATTCTCGTCTAAAATCTGGCTAATTTTGTCGTTTAAGACTTTTGCAATTGTAATTCGCTTCAAATGGGTTTTGTCTATTCCCTTTCTTCTAGAAGGCCAGTGATTCACAAATACATGCGTGTATTCGCCGTTTAGTATACCTTGAACATATAAAATATCTCGAGTGTCATCTTGTGCGCCATTGGTTTCGAATACTTGGATAGGAATCGCTGATGAGGAGACCAGCTCAAAAAAATCTTTATGGTATAGCAATGCTACATCAATACCTCTATCATCAGGAGATTCATAATGTACACAGTCATAATTGAGATATCTTAAAGCCTCAGTTTGGATAATATCTAAAGCAACTTGTTTGGTTTCTATCTCAGCTAATCCAACTAGTACTGGGGGGAAAACACAATCACTAGTTCCAATTTTTGAGATTACTTTTGCTATTTTATTAATTTTGTGTTGATATCGATATGATCCCCATTTTTTTCGACCGCTTGGGGTATAGTCTTTTTCAAGAGTGTGAGCTTCATCTTTGTTGTCAAATAAGTTTTCGGTATTATAAAAGGCAATGGAAAAGAAGTCTTTTTGGGTCACAAGAGTTGTTTTTTAGGTACGTAAAGATATCTTTATTACGGAATATTTTCAAAGAATAAAGTGTGAATCTCATAAAAAAAGAAAATTGTTTTGAGTCTTATCTATTGGTATTGAAACTCATGGAAATCCTTACCTTTGTATTATGATTGATGAAATGAAAGTGTCCTCGGAAAAAACAATATTGGTGGGTGTAATCACACAGCATCAAGATGAGGCAAAGTCGATAGAGTACTTAGATGAGTTAGAGTTTTTAGTCAAAACTGCTGGAGGAGTTGCGGTTAAAAGATTTGTTCAAAAATTAGAAAAACCCCATCCTAAGACCTTTATTGGAGCAGGTAAGTTGGAGGATGTCAAGTCGTATATTGATTCTCATGATGTAGGAACTGTTATATTTGATGATGAACTTTCCCCTGCCCAGTTGAGAAATGTAGAGAAAATTCTAGACACTAAAATTCTAGATAGGACGACCTTGATCTTAGATATTTTTGCTCAAAGAGCACAAACTAGCTATGCAAGAACCCAAGTAGCTTTAGCACAATGTCAATACATGTTACCAAGGTTGACAAAATTATGGTCACACTTGGACAAACAAAAGGGAGGAATAGGTATGCGTGGTCCAGGTGAAACCGAAATTGAAACAGATAGACGTATTGTAAGAGACCAGATCAGTTTGTTAAAAAAGAAATTACAAACGATAGACAAACAGATGGCTGTACAGCGTAAAAATCGTGGGAAAATGGTTCGTGTCGCCTTGGTAGGGTACACCAATGTTGGGAAGTCTACGTTAATGAATGTGATCAGTAAAAGTGAGGTTTTTGCTGAAGACAAACTATTTGCTACTTTGGATACTACTGTAAGAAAAGTAGTTATTAAGAATATTCCTTTTTTAATGACAGATACCGTTGGGTTTATCAGAAAATTACCAACTCAACTTGTAGAGTCCTTCAAGTCTACTTTAGATGAAGTTCGTGAGGCAGATTTATTATTGCATGTTGTAGATATATCTCATCCCACTTTTGAAGACCATATCCAGTCTGTAAATCTTATTTTGGAAGAAATTAAAAGCGCTAACAAACCTATTTTAATGGTGTTTAATAAAATAGATAGTTATACACATCAAACCATTGAGCCCGACGATCTGGTGACTCAAAAAACAGAAAAGCATTATACCTTAGAAGAATTAAAAAATTCTTGGATGTCCAAGATAGAAGAAAAGTCTGTTTTTATTTCTGCACTGAATAAAGATAATATGGAAGATTTTAAAAAGAAGGTTTTTGATATGGTTAAAGAGATTCACGTCAAAAGGTTTCCGTATAATAATTATCTTTATGCTGAATATGATGAAAATGGAAATAAACTATGATCTTACAAGCTTAGGTTGTTTCTGTTTTTTTGTATAACGGAACAGTTGAGCATGCCTCACCATACATGATGCTTTTGGCTATTGGAAGTAATTTGCTTACCAGTAGTGTATATGCAGATTCTGGTATTGGTTTGTGAGCACAGCCTTTGATGATTACGGGCTTGTTTTCAAAGGATTTGGTATCAAATTCTGTAATGATTTCAGTGTACAAGACAGTTTCTAAAAGATTTAAGTTTCCAACAATACATTTTTTGGCATATGGACTAGCTTTAGTTGTGAGTAAAAGATAGGCCCAGGAAGGAATGATGGCTTCCGTTGTACAACAGAATGCGATATATTTGCCTTCTAGAGATGACCAGTTGTATGCATTCACTTTTTCTCTAAAATCATTTTCTTTTAAAATAACACCTTGGTATAGCCAATCTTTTATATCAAAAAGGAGACGTTCTCCTGAAAGATAAAAATCCTCGAGATCAATGTTTTTTAGATTACTATTGGCAACTCTATTTACAATTTTGTCCATTGGAACAGATTATAGAAATCCTAATTCAAGTTTAGCTTCTTCACTCATCATGTCTTGAGTCCAAGTAGGATCAAATGTAAGTTCTACTTCAGCGCTCTCTATTTCCTCTAACGCGCAAACTTTTTCTTCTACTTCTTTTGGCATTGTTTCTGCTACGGGACAATTTGGAGACGTTAGTGTCATTAATATTTTGGCTTGTTTTTGATCGTTAACCAAAACATCATAGATCAAACCTAGTTCGTAAATATCTACAGGTATTTCCGGGTCATAAATAGATTTTAGCACATTTACAATTTTATCTCCTATTTCAACAGTTTCTTTGTGGTCCATATTTTTTAATTTTTAGCAATTAGGCGTTTAATTTACTTTGCATTCCTAAAGCATAAAGTTTTATTTGTTTGATCATTGATACCAAGCCGTTTGCTCTTGTTGGCGACAAGTGTTCTTTAAGTCCAATTTCATCAATAAAATCCATATTGGCTTCTAAAATACTTTTAGGGGATTGGTAGTTGAAAACACGAAGTAAAACCGCAACAATTCCTTTGGTGATAATCGCATCACTATCTGCAGAAAAATGTATTTTGTCTTCAACAAGTTCAGAATGTAACCATACATTTGATTGACAACCCTTTATTAGATTGTTGTCTGTTTTGAATTGGTCATCGATTATAGGTACAGATCTTCCCAATTCTATCATGTGTTCATAGCGAAGAAGCCAATCATCAAACATAGAAAACTCATCAACAATTTCCTCTTGTATTTCTTTGATAGTCATATTTTAAACTTATTTTTGCTACGACAAAGATACTGAGTAAAAAGCTAGGATACAATAGGAATTAGAATTGATTCTAGGTTTACAATATTGAAAAAATAAGAATGAGTAAATTATTGGTGATTGGTACAGTAGCTTTTGATGCTATTGAAACTCCTTTCGGGAAAACACCCAAAATTTTAGGAGGAGCAGGGACCTATATAGGATTGTCTGCAAGTAATTTTAAGAATGTTGACACAGGTCTAGTTTCTGTTGTAGGTGAGGATTTTCCACAGGAGTATTTTGATATTCTTCATCATAAAAATATCGATACCACAGGAATTGAGATTGTGAAAGATGGGAAAACATTTTTTTGGAGTGGTAAGTATCATGATAACATGAATAAAAGAGATACCCTTATTACGGAATTAAATGTATTAGAGCATTTTAATCCTGTTGTTCCAGAAAAATATAGAGATTCAGAGATTGTCATGCTGGGGAACTTACATCCTTTAGTCCAACATGCAGGGTTAGAGCAAATGCTTAACAAACCCAAAATGGTAGTTCTTGATACCATGGATTTTTGGATGGATATTGCTTTAGATGATCTTAAGATGTTATTAAAGAAAGTAGATGTTATTACCATAAACGATGAAGAAGCACAGCAATTGAGTGGGGAGTATTCTTTGGTAAAAGCAGCGGCTGTCATTCATGAGTTAGGTCCAGAGTATGTTGTTATTAAAAAAGGAGAGCATGGTGCTTTGTTGTTTCACAAAGACAATATGTTTTTTGCTCCAGCATTGCCTTTGGCAGATGTTTTTGATCCAACTGGTGCAGGAGATACATTTGCAGGTGGGTTTACAGGTTATTTAGCCCAACAAGATGAAATAACATTTGAAAAAATAAAAAATGCAGTGATTTGGGGGTCTAATTTAGCTTCTTTTACTGTGGAAGAATTTGGAGTAAAACGTATAGCAGAAGTTTCTTACGAAGAAGTTGAAGAGCGTTTAGAGAAATTTAAAGAGTTAACGAAATTTTCTTTGTAATTTTGTAAAGAATTAAAGTGCTACACTGGGTGTAGAACAAAATCAATAAAAGATACAATATGTGTGGTATTGCGATGGTAAGGTTGCTTAAACCTTTAGAGTATTATAAAGAAAAATATGGTACAGCTTTTTATGGTGTAAATAAGATGTATCTATTAATGGAAAAGCAACACAATCGTGGTCAAGATGGAGCGGGTTTTGCAAGTATTAAGTTTAATGTGAATCCGGGAAGCAGATACATAAGTAGAATACGTTCTAACAAGCAACAACCTATTCAGCATATTTTTAAAAAAATTAATGAGCGCATTAGCGATACTGTTGATGCAAATCCAGACAAAAAAGATGATGTAGCTTGGCTAGAAAAAAACACTCCATTTATTGGTAATTTGTTTTTAGGACATACTAGATATGGTACGTTTGGAGGAAACTCTATTGAAAACGTACACCCTTTCTTACGTCAAAGTAATTGGAGACATAAGAATTTAATTGTAGCAGGAAATTTCAATATGACTAATTCGAAGCAACTCCTAGATGAGTTGATTGAGTTAGGTCAACATCCAAAAGAAAGTACTGACACAGTAACGGTAATGGAAAAGATTGGTCATTTCTTAGATGACCAAGTTGAATCTCTTTATCAAGAAATAAAAGAGGAGTATACCAAAAAGGAGGCTTCGCCTGTTATTGCTGAAAAAGTAGATATTATAAAAATTCTTAAAAAAGCAACCCGTAGCTTTGATGGAGGATATGCCTTATCTGGTTTATTGGGTCATGGAGATGCCTTTGTGATGAGAGATCCTTCTGGGATCCGTCCTGCTTTTTATTATAAAGATGATGAGGTGTTGGTAGTTGCTTCAGAGCGACCAGTTATACAAACAGCATTCAATGTATCGATTGAAGAGGTGAAGGAGTTGGAGCCCGGGCATGCTATCGTAGCTAAAAAAAATGGCAAAGTAATTATAGACAAAGTATTAGAGCCCAAAGAGAAAAAAGCTTGTTCATTTGAACGTATTTATTTCTCACGAGGCGGAGACGCTGATATTTATAAAGAACGAAAAGATTTAGGAATTCGACTTTTTCCACAAATTGTAGAAAGTATTAAAGGAGATATTGAAAACACAGTGTTTTCATATATTCCAAATACCGCAGAAACTTCTTATTATGGAATGTGTGAAGCTGCGGAAGATTTTCTAAATACTCAAAAAACAGAAAAAATATTATCTGGAGGTAAAAAATTAAGCGCTCAAGAGGTCAGTGATATTTTGTCAGTAAGGCCACGTTTTGATAAATTGGCCATCAAGGATGCTAAATTAAGAACCTTTATTACTTCAGACGATAGTCGTGATGATTTGGTGGCTCATGTTTACGATGTGACTTATGGAGTTGTTAAAAAAGATGATCATATTGTTATTATTGACGACAGTATTGTAAGAGGGACAACCTTAAAAAAGAGCATTATTAAGATTTTAGATAGGACGCAACCCAAGAAAATCATAGTAGTTTCCTCTGCTCCCCAAATTCGTTATCCTGATTGTTATGGGATTGACATGGCTAAATTAGGAGATTTCATTGCTTTTAGAGCAGCTGTAGAGTTGTTAAAAGAAACGGGTCAGTATCAAGTAGTGACAGATGTTTACAATAAATGTTTGAATCAACGAGGTAAAGAAGATGCAGGTATTTTCAATTTTGTTAAAGAAATTTATAAGCCTTTTACGCCAGAGCAAATTTCTGCAAAAATTTCAGAGATGCTAAAAACACCTCAGATCAATGCAGAAGTAGAAATTATATTTCAAAAGATAGAAGGATTACATGCTGCGTGTCCAGACCATAAAGGAGATTGGTATTTTACTGGTGATTATCCAACAGATGGAGGGAAACGCGTAGTTAATGAAGCCTTTATTAATTTCTACGAAGGAAATAACAAAAGAGCCTATTAAAAATTCAAGAGCTTAACGATATATTAAGAAAAAAATAGCCGTTTCAAATTTTTGAAACGGCTATTTTTTGTTTTGTAGACTTTTTTTAAGCAGAGTTTCTACTTGCATTGGTGTTTCCAAATAAGGATCTAGTTACAATTTTCTCAAATGTTTCTAGTCTCTTTTGGTCTGGATTGGCACCTGGCTTATTCATCAACTGTACTTCTCTTAAAGCGTATTGTTGAATTGTTAAAAGCGGTAATACGATAGAGTCACGTACTGCAATAGAGGCTTTCCCATCAGGGAAGTTTTGCATCAACTCTTTGTGTCCTGCTAATTCTAGTAGTAATTCTTTAGTTAGTAAATATTCATCGTGTATGATGTTCCAGAAAGCACCAAATTCTTCGTCTTTTGCCATGTAGTTGGTCAAAGCAAAGTTTGATTTTTCCATAGACATTACACTGTTCTCCAATAATGTTTTAAAGAAGTTTGAGTTGTTGTACAAATCTTGAATTTTATCAAATTCACCAGCGTCTTTATATTTCTTAAAAGCGGTACCCACTCCATAGAATCCAGGTACGTTTTGTTTCAATTGTGACCAAGATCCAACGAAAGGTATTGCTCTTAAATCACCAAAGTTTAAACCGCTAGCTTTTCCGCGTTTTGATGGTCTAGATCCAATATTTGCTTTTCCATAGTACTTTAGGGTACTCATTCTCTCAAGATAAGGAACAAACATTTCGTGATTTTTAAAGTTTGAATAAGTGGCAAAACTTATTTCAGCTAAACTTTCCATCAGTTCTTTTTGTTCTTCTGTCAGAGAAGCATTCATAGGATCGTTAAAAATCTTGTTTGTTATTCCTGCTCCTAACATTTGTTCAATATTGTATTGAGAAGAATCAAGGTTTCCAAAATTAGAGCTAATGGTTTGGCCTTGTATAGTCAACTGGATTTCTTTATGCTCAATGTTTTCTCCTAGTGATGCATAGAATTTAGAAGTCTTCCCTCCACCTCGTGCCGGAGGTCCTCCACGTCCGTCAAAGAAAATAACCTTAATCCCAAACTCTCTGGATACTTTAGTTAGTTCTTCTTTGGCTTTGTAAATACCCCAATTGGCCATCAAGTAACCTCCATCTTTAGTTCCGTCCGAGAAACCTAACATGATGTTCTGCTTGTTTCCTCTCAGGGTGATATGTTCTCTGTATTCTGGTATTGAGTACAATTCTCTCATAACTTGAGGGGCAATTGCTAAATCATCCACAGTTTCAAATAATGGTGCTACATCTACATGTAATCCTTCATCAAAACCTGAAATGTTTAGCATGGCGAAAGTCTCCATCACATTAAGAGCTGTTTGGTTATTACTAATGATATATCTATTAGCTCCTCTTACACCATTTTCTTTTTGGATAGTTCCGATGGCTCTCATAGAACTTAATGTCCTAACTACCATTTCTTCAGAAAATTGATTTGGATTTACATCTCCCTTAACTTTTGCTAAAACTTGGATTTGCTCTTCTGGTGTTAACTCTAAGTAATTATTTGGGAAAATTGTATTTCCTTTTTCTTGGAGCTCTTTTACAATACCCGTAAAGACGTCATGATGTACGCGGCTATCTTGACGAATATCCATAGTCGCAAAATGAAAGCCAAAT
>Ga0209653_1000048_pt1 | contig 97444 bp, 83 predicted proteins | sample SaaInl6LU_22_DNA_FD_184644 | JGI IMG/M metagenome (GOLD analysis project Ga0209653, IMG submission 184644) | Marine microbial communities from expanding oxygen minimum zones in the Saanich Inlet - ESP_116LU_22_DNA (SPAdes) (version 2) | ecosystem: Environmental > Aquatic > Marine > Intertidal... | reverse complement strand
TTTTTTAATCAATAATTCGTCCGTCGATGTTAGCAAAAAAAGCTGAAAGATTAAATTTCTCGTCTATAGTAAATAGAACAGAATATCCAGATTTTCTAGATATTCAGATAAAATCCTTCCAGGATTTTTTCCAGTTAGAAACAAAATCAGATGAAAGAGCCAATGAAGGGTTATTCAACACCTTCATGGAAAACTTCCCCATTACAGATACCCGTAACCAATTTGTTTTAGAATTTTTAGACTATTTCGTAGATCCTCCACGATACTCTATTGAAGAATGTATCGAAAGAGGCCTAACGTATTCTGTTCCTCTAAAAGCCCGTCTAAAACTGTATTGTACTGATCCAGAGCACGAGGATTTTGAAACCATCGTACAAGATGTATATCTTGGTACAATTCCTTACATGACTCCTAGCGGTACATTTTGTATCAATGGTGCAGAACGTGTTGTTGTATCTCAGCTACACAGATCACCTGGTGTATTCTTCGGACAATCTTTTCATGCTAATGGAACAAAATTATACTCAGCACGTGTGATCCCATTCAAGGGATCATGGATTGAATTTGCAACAGACATCAATAGTGTCATGTATGCATACATTGATCGTAAGAAAAAATTACCTGTAACCACACTTTTTAGAGCGATTGGTTTTGAAAGAGATAAAGATATTCTTGAAATTTTTGACTTAGCTGAAGAAGTAAAAGTTTCAAAGTCAGGTCTTAAGAAAGTTATTGGAAGAAAATTAGCGGCACGTGTTCTAAACACATGGCACGAGGATTTTGTTGATGAAGACACAGGAGAAGTTGTTTCTATAGAAAGAAACGAAATTGTATTAGATAGAGATACAATTATTGATAAAGAAAACTCTTTGGAGATACTAGAGTCTGGAACAAAAACAATTTTGCTTCACAAAGAAAGCTCACAACAAGGTGATTATGCTATCATTCACAATACACTTCAGAAAGATCCAACAAACTCTGAAAAAGAAGCGGTGGAGCACATCTACCGTCAGTTGCGTAATGCCGAGCCGCCAGATGAGGAAACTGCTCGTGGAATTATTGATAAATTATTCTTTAGCGACCAGCGCTACAACTTAGGTGAAGTTGGACGTTACAGAATGAATAAAAAATTGAACTTAGATATTGGAATGGACAAGCAAGTCTTGACTAAAGTAGATATCATTACTATCATCAAATATCTGATTGAGTTAATTAACTCAAAAGCAGAAATTGATGATATCGATCACCTTTCAAATAGACGTGTAAGAACCGTTGGAGAACAATTATCTTCGCAATTTGGTGTAGGATTGGCACGTATGGCTCGTACTATTCGTGAACGAATGAATGTTCGAGACAATGAAGTCTTTACTCCAATTGATTTGATTAATGCTAAGACACTATCATCGGTAATCAATTCTTTTTTTGGAACCAACCAGCTATCTCAGTTTATGGATCAAACCAATCCATTAGCAGAAATAACACACAAGCGTCGTTTATCGGCTCTTGGACCTGGTGGACTTTCAAGAGAACGTGCCGGATTTGAGGTTCGAGATGTACATTATACACATTACGGAAGATTATGTCCAATTGAAACTCCAGAAGGACCAAACATTGGATTGATTTCTTCACTTTCTGTTTATGCCAAAGTGAATTCTATGGGCTTCATTGAAACACCATACAGAAAAGTAGAAAATGCAGTTGTTGATATCAAAGGAGATCCAATTTATTTGAGTGCTGAGGAGGAAGAAGAGAAATTAATTGCTCAAGCGAGTATCCCTGTTGATAAAGATGGTAAAATCACAATGGATAAAGTTATTGCCCGTCAAGAGGGTGATTTTCCAGTGATAGACCCAGCAAAAGTAGATTATACCGATGTTGCACCGAATCAAATTTCATCTATATCGGCTTCACTTATTCCATTTTTAGAACACGATGATGCAAACCGTGCTTTAATGGGATCAAACATGATGCGTCAGGCTGTACCACTACTTCGTCCAGAAGCTCCTATTGTAGGAACTGGTTTGGAGCGTCAAGTGGCTTCAGATTCCAGAGTACTTGTAAATGCACAAGCCGACGGAGTTGTAGAGTATGTTGATGCAGATAAAATTGTAATAAAATACAACAGAACTGAAAATGAAAACTTAGTTAGTTTTGATTCAGATACCTTTACATATCCATTAACTAAGTTTAGAAAAACAAATCAAGGAACATCAGTAAATCTTAAAGCCATTGTTCAAAAAGGCGATAAAGTCTCAAAAGGACAAGTTCTTTGTGAAGGATATGCTACTCAAAACGGAGAGCTTGCTCTTGGACGCAATATGAAAGTAGCGTTTATGCCATGGAAAGGTTATAACTTTGAGGATGCGATTGTAATTTCTGAAAAAGTAGTTCGCGATGATATCTTTACTTCAATTCATATTGATGAATATTCACTAGATGTTCGTGACACTAAATTAGGAAATGAAGAGCTCACCAATGATATCCCTAATGTTTCTGAAGAAGCGACAAAAGATTTGGATGAAAATGGAATGATTCGTATTGGTGCAGAAATAAAACCAGGCGATATTCTAATTGGAAAAATTACTCCAAAAGGAGAATCAGATCCAACTCCAGAAGAGAAACTTCTTAGAGCAATTTTTGGTGATAAAGCAGGCGATGTAAAAGATGCTTCATTAAAAGCGTCACCTTCTTTACATGGTGTTGTTATTGAGAAAAAATTATTCTCTAGAGCCGTAAAAGATAAGCGTAAGCGTGCTCAAGACAAAGAGGATATTGCAAAGCTTGAAGATGCATACGATATTAAATTTGAAGAATTAAAATCTGTTTTAGTTCAAAAACTGTTTTCTATAGTAGGAGGAAAAACAGCACAAGGAATTTATAATGATCTAGGAGAAGAAGTTTTTCCAAAAGGGAAAAAGTTCACACTCAAAATGCTTAATGTGGTTGATGATTATGCTCACCTTGTAGGAGGAAAGTGGACCACAGATGCCGACTTGAATAAACTAGTAAAAGATTTAATTCATAACTACAAGATTAAGGAAAATGACCTTCAAGGTTCTTTGCGTCGCCAGAAATTTACAATTTCTGTTGGAGACGAACTTCCAGCAGGGATTATTAAACTAGCGAAAGTTTACATTGCTAAGAAGCGTAAACTTAAAGTTGGTGATAAAATGGCAGGGCGTCACGGAAACAAAGGTATTGTTGCCAGAATTGTACGTCAAGAAGATATGCCATTCTTGGAGGATGGGACACCAGTAGATATTGTTTTGAATCCACTAGGGGTGCCATCTCGAATGAACATTGGACAGATTTATGAAACTGTTCTTGGATGGGCAGGTAAAAACCTTGGTCGAACATTTGCAACACCAATTTTTGATGGTGCAACACTAGATCAAATAAATGAACTTACAGACGAGGCAGGTATTCCACAGTTTGGACATACTTACCTTTATGATGGGGGAACTGGTGATCGCTTTGATCAACCTGCAACGGTTGGTGTCATCTATATGCTTAAATTAGGGCATATGGTAGATGACAAGATGCACGCACGTTCTATTGGACCTTATTCTCTAATAACACAGCAACCTCTTGGTGGTAAAGCGCAATTTGGTGGTCAGCGTTTTGGAGAAATGGAAGTATGGGCGTTGGAAGCATACGGTGCTTCAAGTACGCTAAGAGAAATCCTTACTGTAAAATCTGATGATGTTGTTGGTAGAGCCAAAACTTACGAAGCAATCGTAAAAGGTGAACCAATGCCAGAACCAGGTTTGCCAGAATCATTCAACGTACTCATGCACGAATTGAAAGGATTAGGATTAGACATCAGATTAGAGGAATAAAAACATTATCATATACCATAAGAAAATGGCAAGAAAGCAAGATAATACAGCACAAAAAAAGTTTAATAAAATTTCTATAGGTTTAGCTTCTCCAGAGTCTATTTTAGCAGACTCAAGAGGTGAAGTTCTTAAACCAGAAACAATCAACTATAGAACTCATAAGCCAGAGCGTGACGGTTTGTTTTGTGAGCGTATTTTTGGTCCTGTAAAGGATTACGAATGTGCTTGTGGAAAATATAAGCGTATTCGTTACAAAGGCATCATTTGTGATCGTTGTGGAGTAGAGGTAACAGAGAAGAAAGTACGTCGTGAGCGTGTTGGACATATCAATTTGGTAGTTCCTGTAGCACACATTTGGTACTTCCGTTCATTACCAAATAAAATAGGTTACCTTCTTGGACTACCGTCCAAAAAACTAGATATGATTATTTACTATGAGCGTTATGTGGTGATTCAACCTGGTAATGCTGTAAATGAAGAAGGTGAGCCCGTAAAAAAAATGGATTTCTTAACAGAAGAAGAGTATTTGAACATTGCTGAGGCACTTCCACAAGAAAATCAATATTTAGAAGATTCTGATCCAAACAAATTCATTGCCAAGATGGGTGCAGAATGTTTGATTGAATTATTGTCACGCATCAATTTGGAGGAACTATCGTTTGAATTGCGTCACAAAGCAAATACAGAAACTTCAAAACAACGTAAAACAGAAGCATTAAAGCGTCTACAAGTTGTAGAAGCGCTTAAGGATGGCAATCAAGATCGTGAAAATAAGCCAGAGTGGATGATAATGAAAGCCATTCCTGTCATTCCACCAGAATTACGTCCTTTAGTACCACTAGATGGTGGTCGTTTTGCGACTTCAGATTTGAATGATTTATATCGCCGTGTTATCATTAGAAATAACCGTTTAAAGCGTTTGGTCGAAATAAAAGCGCCAGAAGTAATTTTAAGAAATGAAAAGCGTATGCTGCAAGAGTCTGTAGACTCACTTTTCGATAACACTCGTAAGTCTTCTGCTGTAAAAACAGATTCTAATAGACCTCTAAAGTCACTTTCAGATTCATTGAAAGGAAAACAAGGTCGTTTCCGTCAGAACTTACTTGGAAAACGTGTTGACTATTCTGCGCGTTCTGTAATCGTTGTTGGACCAGAATTAAAATTATTTGAATGTGGATTGCCAAAAAATATGGCTGCTGAATTATACAAACCATTCATTATCAGAAAATTGATTGAAAGAGGGATTGTAAAAACAGTAAAATCTGCAAAGAAAATTATAGACAAAAAAGAGCCAGTGGTTTGGGATATTTTGGAAAATGTTTTGAAAGGACATCCAGTACTCCTCAACCGTGCGCCAACGCTACACCGTTTGGGTATTCAAGCCTTCCAGCCAAAATTAATTGAAGGAAAAGCTATTCAATTGCACCCCCTAGTGTGTACAGCTTTTAATGCCGATTTTGACGGTGATCAGATGGCAGTACACTTGCCTCTTGGACCAGAAGCTATTTTGGAAGCTCAACTGTTGATGCTTGCCTCACATAATATTCTAAATCCAGCAAATGGTTCTCCAGTAACGGTACCATCTCAGGATATGGTACTTGGATTGTACTATATGACGAAGTTGCGTAAATCAACTAAAGAGGTGAAAATCATTGGAGAAGGATTAACATTCTACTCGCCAGAAGAAGTGATTATTGCTTACAATGAAAAGCGCGTTGATTTGAATGCACAAATTCGTGTACGTACGCAAGATTTTAATGCCGATGGTGAACTCGCAACTCAAATTATAGAAACAACAGTAGGCCGTGTACTTTTCAACGAAAAAGTTCCAGCTGCTGCGGGATACATCAATGAAGTATTGACTAAAAAATCACTTCGAGATATTATACATGGTATTTTGAAAGCTACTTCTGTTCCTGAAACGGCTGCTTTCCTAGATGAAATCAAATCATTGGGATATAATTTTGCTTTCAAGGGTGGATTATCTTTCAGCTTAGGAGATATCATTATCCCACAAGAAAAGCATGCAATGATCGATTCAGCAAATAAACAAGTTGATGGTATTATGGCGAACTATAACATGGGATTGATTACAAATAATGAGCGTTACAATCAGGTAATTGATATTTGGACATCAACAAATGCAGAACTTACAGAGCTTTCTATGAAACGTATCCGTGAAGATCAGCAAGGGTTCAACTCAGTGTTTATGATGCTTGATTCTGGAGCTCGTGGATCAAAAGAACAAATTCGTCAGCTAACAGGAATGCGAGGATTGATGGCTAAGCCAAAAAAATCAAATGCAGGTGGTGGAGAAATTATTGAAAATCCTATTCTTTCTAATTTTAAGGAAGGACTTTCAATTTTAGAATATTTTATTTCTACTCACGGTGCACGAAAAGGTCTTGCCGATACAGCTCTTAAAACTGCCGATGCAGGGTATCTTACACGTCGACTTGTAGATGTTTCTCAAGATGTTATTGTAAATTCAGATGACTGTGGAACATTGCGTGGTATAACAGTGAAACCTCTTAAGAAAAACGAGGAAGTTGTAGAAAAACTTGAAGAACGTATTGTTGGACGTACATCATTAGATGATGTGTATGACCCACTTACAGAAGAACTTCTTGTTGGAGCTGGAGAACATATTGGCGATGCAGTTGCTAAGAAAATAGAGAATTCACCAATTGAATCTATTGAAGTTCGTTCTGCACTGACCTGTGAAGCAAAAACAGGAATATGTGCAAAATGTTACGGAAGAAACCTTGCAACTGGTAAAATGGTACAAAAGGGTGAAGCCGTTGGTGTTGTTGCTGCACAGTCTATTGGAGAGCCAGGAACACAGTTAACACTTCGTACGTTCCACGTAGGTGGAATTGCAGGTAATATTTCTGAAGAAAATAATCTTGCGGTTAAGTTTGATGGTGTTGCAGAGATTGAAGATTTAAAAACTGTTAAAGGTAAAGACACCGAAGGCAATGATATTGATATCGTAATTTCTAGAACTTCCGAAATCAAATTAGTAGACAAGAAAACAGGAATTGTACTCAGTACAAATAATATCCCTTACGGTTCTTCTATTTTTGTCAAAAATGGACAAAAACTTAAAAAAGGAACTGTTGTTTGTCAGTGGGATCCATACAATGGTGTAATTATTTCTGAATTTTCGGGGAAAGTACGTTTTGAAAATATTGAACAAGGGGTGACGTACCAAGTAGAAATTGACGAACAAACTGGATTCCAAGAAAAAGTAATTTCTGAATCTAGAAACAAAAAGCTCATTCCTACCCTTCATATTGAAGATGGAAAAGGTGGTGTGATTCGCTCATATAACTTGCCTGTTGGAGCACACTTGATGGTTGAAGACAACGAGGAAATTAACATTGGTAAAATTCTTGTTAAAATTCCACGTAAATCTTCCAAAGCAGGTGATATTACAGGTGGTCTTCCACGTGTAACCGAATTATTCGAAGCACGTAACCCATCTAACCCAGCGGTAGTGAGCGAAATTGACGGTGTGGTTTCTTTTGGAAAAATCAAAAGAGGTAATCGAGAAATCATCATTGAATCCAAAATTGGAGATATTAAGAAATATTTGGTTAAACTTTCAAATCAGATTTTGGTACAAGAAAACGACTTTGTAAAAGCCGGTATGCCACTTTCTGATGGATCAGTAACGCCAAACGATATTCTTAATATAAAAGGCCCATCTGCTGTACAACAATACTTAGTGAATGAAGTTCAAGAGGTATACCGTCTGCAAGGGGTGAAGATTAATGACAAGCACTTTGAGGTGGTTGTACGTCAGATGATGAGAAAAGTACGAATTGAAGATTCTGGAGATACTATTTTCCTAGAAAACCAATTGGTACACAAGTCAGATTTCATTGATGAAAACGATGATATCTTTGGAAAAAAAGTCATAGAAGATGCTGGTGATTCTGCAACGCTAAAAGCGGGACAAATTGTTACAGCTCGTGAACTTAGAGATGAAAACTCAATTTTGAAACGTGAAGACAAAGCACTTGTTTCTGCACGCGATGCACATCCAGCGACGGCAACGCCAATTTTACAAGGTATTACTCGTGCTTCACTTCAAACCAAGTCATTTATCTCTGCGGCATCGTTCCAGGAAACTACAAAAGTACTGAACGAAGCCGCTGTAAGTGGAAAAGTTGACTCATTAGAAGGACTTAAAGAAAATGTAATTGTTGGTCATCGTATTCCAGCAGGAACAGGACTTCGAGCCTACGACAATATGATTGTTGGATCTAGTGAAGAACTGGAGTCTTTGATGAAAGCCAAAGAAGAAAAAAAAGAGTTTAATATATAAGTTATGAGCGATTCAGAGAATAAACAAAAAGGCCAAATAAACATTGAGTTGGATGCATCAGTTGCCGAAGGCACCTATTCTAATTTAGCGATTATTAACCATTCTGTTTCTGAGTTCGTGGTTGACTTTGTCAATATTATGCCAGGAATTCCGAAAAGCAAAGTGAAGTCAAGAATTATCTTGACGCCACAACATGCCAAACGACTTTCTAAGGCCTTGCAAGACAATGTCAAACGCTTTGAACAAGCCCATGGCGAAATTAAAGACTACGATAAGCCGCCAGTACCTCTAAATTTTGGACCAACTGGTCAGGCATAATAAAAAAATCCCACGTTAATGTGGGATTTTTTTTATATTTATTCCAAAAATAAAACAATAGTACTAACAACTCTAGCTTTTTGTACAAAAGGCTGGTAAGATTCTGTTTCTCCATAAGAATACTGTCCAACAATAGATATTTGTCCTTGAGTCGCTGTTTTTATCTTCCCTAATTTTGCTTGAGAATCATTTGCGAATTGTTCTCCTGCAACACGTGCATTTTTTGTGCTTTCCGCAATAAGTTGAGGTTTTATTGAATTTAATTTAGGAAATTTATAATTGGTACTAATATTAGCTGTTAACCCAGATTGTACTAAGTCTAATTTAAGTTTTGAAGATTTTTTTTCTGCATGTTCAACGTCTTGTATTATAATATCAATTCTTTGTCCATAAGTAAATCTATCAGCTTTTACCCTTACTTTTTTTCCATTTTCCCATTCTTCAGTGTAGTAGGTTTCTCTATCAGAGACTGTAGGATCAAATAACACAATTTCATTGTTTTGAAATCCACTTTTTTGTAGGTAATTTAGAATTCCACGTTTTTTTTCTCTGTTTTTTGAATGACATTATTTAAAATGTCCCCAGAGTGTAAAAAAATTATTTTGATTTGAGCTGACTCAGCAGTCATATACATTTCTGCTAATCCTTTTACTTTTACCACACGGTCTTTGTCGCTAAATGTTTTCAGTCCTTTAAAAATAAAGAATCCCAGTAGAAAGAGTCCAACAATTAGAGAAATTCCAACATATCTTGGTCTAGAGTGGTAGTTCATAATGCTTTTAATTTGGGTTTGTAATTATTCAAATATAGAAAAAATCTCTTCAATGAGATTTTTTATTGAAATCTTTTAAAACTCCGAGGTCAAATGAAATTTAATGGAGGGGTATTTTTGTTCTGTCATTTGTAAAGAGAATTTAGAATCGGCCAAAAATACCAATTGATCTTGTTTATCCTTTGCCAAAAAGCGTTGTTTGACACGTTTAAACTCTTTAAATTCTTCGTTTTTTTCGTCTTGGGGTTCTACCCAGGCGGCTTTGTGGACATTTAGGTTTTCATAGCTACATTTGGCACCATATTCGTGTTCTAAGCGGTACTGTATCACTTCATATTGAAGTGCCCCAACCGTACCAATCACTTTTCGACCATTGAGGTCTAGAGTAAAAAGCTGTGCAACACCTTCATCCATGAGTTGGTCAATGCCTTTAAAAAGTTGTTTCGATTTTAAAGGGTCTGCATTGTTGATGTATCTAAAATGTTCTGGAGAAAAACTAGGAATACCTTTATAATTTAATATTTCACCCTCCGTAAGAGTGTCACCAATTTTAAAATTTCCTGTATCGTGTAACCCTACAATATCACCAGGGTAGGAAATGTCCACAATTTCTTTTTTTTCTGCAAAGAACGCATTAGGGCTCGAAAATTTTAATTTTTTGTTATGGCGCACATGGAAGTAGGGGGTATTACGTTTAAACTCACCAGATACAATTTTTATAAAAGCCAATCGGTCGCGGTGCTTGGGGTCCATATTGGCATGAATTTTAAAAACAAATCCAGAAAATTTAGATTCATCGGGTTTTACAAGACGTTCTTCACTGGCTTTTGGTCGGGGTGGTGGAGCAATGTCTATAAAACAATCTAACAATTCACGTACGCCAAAATTGTTAAGTGCAGAACCAAAAAATACAGGTTGAAGGTTGCCATTCAAATAAGTATTTTTGTCAAATTCAGGATAAATCCCCTGTACTAGTTCTACCTCCTCACGTAGTGTTTCAGCAGCAGTGTCACCAATAATAGCGTTTAATTTTGAATCCGATAAGTCCGAAATTTCTATAGTATCCTCAATATCTTTTTTACTATCGCCTGTAAACAAGTTGACATTTCTTTCCCATAAGTTATAAATACCTTTAAATTCATATCCCATTCCAATAGGAAAACTTAATGGTGTTACGGTTAAGCCAAGTTTTTGTTCTACTTCATCCAAAAGATCAAAGGCGTCTTTTCCTTCTCTGTCGAGTTTATTGATAAAGACAATAATAGGAATGTTGCGCATGCGACACACTTTCACTAGTTTTTCAGTTTGTTCTTCGACGCCTTTAGCCACATCGATCACAACAATAACACTGTCAACAGCGGTGAGTGTTCTAAAGGTATCTTCTGCAAAATCTTTGTGGCCGGGAGTGTCTAGAATATTAATTTTATTGCCTTTATATTCAAAAGCTAAAACAGAGGTTGCTACTGAAATTCCACGCTGGCGTTCAATTTCCATAAAGTCACTTGTAGCTCCTTTTTTTATTTTATTGCTTTTTACGGCTCCAGCTTCTTGAATGGCTCCTCCAAACAGCAAAAGTTTTTCTGTGAGTGTTGTCTTTCCGGCATCGGGGTGAGAGACAATTCCAAAAGTACGGCGGCGCTGAATTTCGCTTTGAAAAGACATGAAAAAAATAATTTTGGCAAAGATACTATTATTCGCCAAAGCAAACGAATGCTATACGTATTGATTTAGTTAATTTATTCGACTTTGCTTAGCCATAAAAACAATCAAAATAACAAAGTAAATTAAAAAGCAAATTCTAGAAATTATAAAGGCAAAATTCTCAAAAAAAACTAAATCCAAATAAGCTGTTTTGCAGTCTTCCCAACCATTTATTAACAGTATCCTTTCAAAGAAGTTAAAACTTCCATCACCATCACCACAGTCACCAAAATTAAAAAGCAGAGCTAATATTTGGGCTACAATTAAGGGTTTACTAATTATTTTTTGAGAGTTAGGTTTATTTTTATAATATTTGAATGTAAAAATAATACCAATAAAAACAAAAAGTACACCATACCCAAACAAGCGAAATAACCACATGGTCCACCCTGCAGAGGTTATAAAAAACAAAATCCAGCTCAAAAGAAGATAAAGCCAAAGTAAAAGGATATTATTTTTCATCAATTTAATAGCGCAAAATCCGAATCAAACGTTTTAATAGTAGTTTCCAAAAGTTCAAAAAACAACTCAGATGTACCGTCTATGGAACGTCTAATCCAAAAACTAGGACAGGAGTATGCTTCATACACATCATAACCATCATCTTCCATATCGACACTAAAGTGATAAAAACTATCATGCATTTCATAAGTAGGAGATAACCCCTGTTCGCCTAACTTTGGATTTTTTCTGTAGTATTCAATGTGGTTCAAATAATCAGTTTTTTATTCTGGGTTGTATTTGATGAAATTGTAAGCCTGATAATGTACTCTTAAATAATCTTGAAGTTCTCTATCATAAAAGTCTTGAAATTTTTCAACAAATATTTTATTTCCATAAAGCGTTTTTAGTTGAGTATTTAGTTTTTTTAAAAAATTTGGATTGTAATGACCAAATTCTGTGAGACTGTTTAAATTGAGCGTTTCCCCGTGAGGTCCTTTTGTAAAGGCTTTATGGCCAACAATTTTTTCGAGCACTTGCCGCCCAAGTTTTGTTTTAAATTGCGCATATCGTCCTCTAATGCCACTTTCTGGCACCCAGCTTAGAATGCTTTCATAACTTAAGTCAACAGCATCGACAATGGCATCCCAATTTTTTTGGAGTTCGTGTGCTTGTTTTTGAAATAGAGTTAAAGAGGGATTATTGTTTGTGGTTTTTTTTTGTACCACTACAGCTAAAGATAAAAATTATAGAAAATGTAAGATAGAGAGAGTGTTTATATTTCATGTTTTTAGATTTAGGTCTAACAAAACTACAAAAAATACACCAAATATATTTTAGCAATTAATTAATAGAATATGTAAAATTTGTTAATAATTTAGCAACATGAATGAAGAGCAAGTCATATTGGTTAATGAAAATGATGAACAAATTGGGTTAATGCCTAAAATGGAAGCACACGAAAAAGCCGTATTGCATCGTGCATTTTCGGTGTTTATTTTTAATTCCAAAAATGAACTGATGCTTCAACAAAGAGCAGCACACAAATATCATTCTCCACTACTTTGGACGAATACCTGTTGTAGCCATCAACGCGATGGAGAAACTAATATTGAAGCAGGAACGCGCCGATTACAAGAAGAAATGGGCTTTACAACTTCATTAAAAGAAACCACTTCATTTATTTATAAAGCTCCTTTTGATAATGGTCTTACCGAACATGAATTAGATCATATCATGGTAGGATTTTACGAACAAGCGCCGTTGATAAACCCCGAAGAAGTAGAGGGCTGGAAATGGATGCCGCTAGAAGATGTTAGAGCTGATATTGCAACCCATCCAGAACTTTATACCGCATGGTTTAAAATAATATTTGAAAAATTTTACGAACATATAAATACCACACATGAAAGTAACCGTAAGTAGAAAAGCCCATTTTAATGCAGCACACCGTTTGTATCGATCAGATTGGAGTTTTGAAAAAAATGATGCCATTTTTGGAAAATGTAATAATCCCAATTTTCATGGACATAACTACGAGTTGATTGTAAGTGTTACTGGAGAAATTGACCCAGAAACGGGCTATGTGGTCGATGTGAAAATTTTAAAAGATTTTATAAAGTCAGAAGTCGAAGATGCTTTTGATCACAAAAATCTAAACCTCGATGTCCCTGAATTTAAAGACTTGAATCCGACTGCTGAAAATATTGTTGTGGTTATTTACGATAAACTCAAAGCAGTCTTAGAAAATCATTTGGATTTAGAGGTGATACTCTATGAAACACCCCGTAATTTTGTCTCCTACTCAGGAAAATAACACATGTCAACACTATACCCTCTAAAATTTACACCTATCCTAAAAGACAAAATTTGGGGAGGAAATAAGCTCAATAAATTACTAGGAAAACCAACGTCCTCAGAAAGTACAGGCGAGAGTTGGGAGCTCAGCGATGTTGAAGGCAATACCTCAATTGTCGCAAACGGAACATTAAAAGGGACCTCATTACAAACACTCCTGCAAAATTATAAAGCTGATTTGGTAGGCCAAAAAGTTTTTGATCAATTTGGTGAAAAATTTCCACTTTTGATAAAATATATTGATGCCAAAAAAGATTTATCTGTACAACTGCATCCCAATGATAAATTGGCAAAAGAGCGCCACAATAGTTTTGGAAAAACAGAAATGTGGTACGTGATGCAGGCCGATGATAATTCAAATTTAATAATTGACTTTAATCAACCCGTTTCAAAAGAGCTCTATCTGAAACACCTCGAAGAAAAAACCTTAACTTCAATCTTGAATTTTGAAACGGTCACCAAAGGCGACACTTTTTTTATTGAAGTTGGTCGGGTGCATGCTATTGGCGCGGGAATAATGCTAGCAGAAATTCAACAAACAAGTGATATTACCTACCGAGTGTACGATTGGGATCGTCTAGACGATCAGGGCAATTCTAGAGAATTACACAACGATTTGGCTATAGATGCTATTGATTTTAATATGCCTAATAATTTTAAAGTCTCATATAAGACCCAACAAAATAGACCAGAAAATCTGGTTAAATGCCCTTATTTTACAACCAATATTGTTGAAATAAATAAAACTATCCATAAGCAAAATTCTCATGATTCCTTTATGATTTACATGGCCGTTGGTGGTGATGCTGTTTTTGAGGTTGATGGAAAAACAACACATTTATTGTTTGGAGAAACCATTTTAATCCCTGCAAGCATCAAAGAATTTAGTATAACTTCGACGAATGCTGAATTGTTGGAGGTTTATATCTAAAAATGATGTAATTTTGTAAAAAATTAAACGCACAAAAAATTATGGCAAACGTTAGAAATCTAAAAAAAGATATTAATTATGTTTTAGGAGATATTATTGAAGCAGTTTATATTTGGGAATCTGCAAACCCGGATAAAGACCGAAAAAAAAGTGAGGCCATAATAGACGAAGCCATTGCCACTTTTGATGATCTTATTGGAAAGGTAAATGCCAAAGGCGTTGAAAACCACAAAGCTCATTTTAAAGGCATTGTAGACGAGCTCGAAACTAAAGGTCGTTCAATGATTGATAAAATCAATGCTCTTTAATTATTGGTCTTTAGATTCAATTTTATCTAAGTAATCTTTTAGTAGTATACCATATCGAGATGTTGCAATTCGGGGTGTTAAACTTTTGTATATAGTGTCTAGAAAAGTAGACTTTGCATCAAAAACATCAGATAAAGCAATATAAGGAGAAACTTCACTGTCATTATTATTGATAGCATAATTTATGCTATATAAATATTGTCTTTTTAAGTTATTATTCATTTTATTTTGTACAACTTCAAATTCTTTTTCATTGCCCTCGCGTTGTGCATTAATTGATGCTTCCAATAAGTCTAAATGTAAGTTCTTAAAACGTTCTAAATTTTTTCGGTAGTCTTCAAGTAGCTTTTGTTGTGTGCTTCCTTCAATTTTTGCATCAAAAACAAATCGTTTTAAATTGGTGTCAATTGTTGTTGTTCCAGCCTCAGCAAAAAACTGAATACGTTCTGCATCTATTGTTTTGGATAAGCTTAAATACAATACTTCTGGTTCTTCAAGCTGACAACCAAGCTGTACTGTTTCTTTTCCTTTGACATCTAAAGAATCTAGTGTGATATATAATGTGTCTTGAAATTTTTGTAAATAAACAGTTCCTTTTTGAAGGCCTTTTATTTTAGCTGAAACTAAACTGTTGTGTTCAGGATTTGAATTACAGGAAATTACAGAAAATATAAGTATAAATTTAAAAAGTTGTTTCATGGGTTATTTAAGTATAAAATTGAATAATTTAAGATGCAGCAAGAGCCATTAAAATTGTACAAACAATTGCTGCAATGGTCCCAATAGCATATCCAAAAACAGCTAATAAAACTCCTACAGTAGCTAATGAAGGATGAAAAGCAGAGGCGACAATGGGAGCAGAGGCGGCTCCACCAACATTGGCTTGACTTCCAACGGCAAGAAAAAAGTATGGTGCTTTGATGAGTTTGGCTACCAAAATTAAAAGAATAGCATGAATACTCATCCAAACGATTCCAATTGTAATAAGTCCTGAGTTGTCAAAAATCATTGTAAGATCCATTTTCATTCCTATACTCGCTACCAAGATATAGATAAAAACACTACCAAATTTACTGGCACCTGCACCTTCGTAATTTTTGGCCTTTGTAAAAGACAATCCAATAGCAATAAGTGTAGAAATACTAATCATCCAAAAGAACGATGATCCCAAAAATGTAAAAATATTTCGTGTGGTTTCGGAGTTCATAGACGCCACAACGTTTTTGAAAAATGGTGCTAATTGTCCAGCACAAAAATGAGCAAAACTTACAGATCCAAAGGCAATCCCAACCATAATCATCAAGTCGGTAAGACTCGGATTTCTTTTTACACTTTCAGTAAATGAAGAAACTTTTTCTTTTAGCTCCTCTATACCTGTGGTGTCTGCTTTTAGCCATTGATTTATACGTTTGCGCTTTCCTATTCCAATAAGTAAAAGTGCCATCCAAATATTAGCCACAACAATATCTACAAAAACCATCCCACCATAAAGCTTCGGGTTATATCCGTAAATTTCAAGCATTGCAGTTTGATTTGCACCTCCACCTATCCAACTTCCAGCAAGCGTCGACAAACCTCGCCAAACAGCATCTGGTCCAATTCCACCAACCGTTTCTGGAGAGACCATTGCAATGAGTAAAATAGCAATTGGTCCACCAATAATGACTCCTACAGTCCCTGTAAAAAACATAATAAGGGCTTTCCAGCCCAAATTAAATACGGCTTTCAAATCGATACTTAAAGTCATAAGTACTAGTGCAGCAGGTAATAAATATCGGCTTGAAACATAATACAAATTACTGCTTTCAGTTGTTACAGTTCCATCCGTAGAAATGCTTTCCCATTCTGGAGCAATCCAACCCAATGTTGTAAAAACTGCAGGAAGCATGTAGGCCATAAAAAGACCTGGAACTATTTTATAAAATTTAAACCAAAAACCAGAAGTTTTGGATTCGGTATAGAAAATAAAAGCAATGGCCAACATCAGAAGTCCAAAGACTATAGTGTCATTTGTAAAAAGTGGTGTTGTATCGGTCATGTAATTTTATGTTTTAGAATTTATTTTATTGGCCTTAACAAATATATAAATTATAAACACTAAACTACCTATTATTATGATGGGCAAAAACCAACCTCCTAATTCTGTACTTTGTTTTTCATATGGAGATATCATTGTTTTTAGAATGTAAGCCAACAATAATAAGTTTGAAAAATTAACAACCCTCAGAATTCTTGTGCTAAAACGATAATTTTTCAGAGCGTTTTCTTCTGTAATTTTAACGGTGTAATTATGCAGATGAGGATATTTATTTAAAATATAAATTCCAATAAAAATACTACTAAATACACCCATCAAAATCCAAATAGACTGCTTGGAATCAAAAGCATCTGCTTGACCACGACTATTGTAATGTGTTGGAATTTCATCGGGTAGGTTGGGATAATAAACTAACACACTTAACCAAATTAAAAAAAATAATAAAAACGAAATCCGATCAATCCAAAGGTCAGTAGAATTTTGAGGAACAGTAATTTTTGGTCTTTTTTCAAACATTTTTTAATTAAATTAATTTTTTGGCATGGAAGTTGTAATTAAGATAAATATATTATTTAATTTTTTTGTTAGTAATATATTTTGGTTGGTTAGTGGTTAAAGCATCATTCTATAAATGATGCTTTTTCCTTTTGTGAAAGTAATGTTAAACATTGTGTGATTTTAAATTATAGATTATAAATTTGTATTATAAAAATTGTATTTTAGATACACTTTGGTTGGTTAGTAATAAAAGCACTGTTCTTTCAGTGCTTTTTTTATTTTAAATTTCTAATAAAACTAACGATGCTTTTTTCAACTTCTTGAGCAATTTCTAGGCTTGAATCATTATACGATTTCATGTTCTCCAATTCATCTCCTTCAATTTTCACCAAAATATGATTCATATTTTCCACAATTAGTAGCGCTCCATTTTGTGCGGCAGCATAAAGCAAATTCGCCTCATCTACACTCACTTGCAAATCCTTATCTCCATTGATAATTAGCGAAGAAATATTATGATTTCCCATTATTTCACTAGGACTATATTGTAACCAATTGGACATAAAAGGTTGTATGTCTAATTTAAAAATTGAGGTCAATGCTGCGGGAAAATCTTTTGTAGTTTTTCCCTCTTTCAGAACTGCTAAAACACGTTTGCTGTCCTCCAAAAACATAGGTGCTGTTTTTGAAATTTGTTCAATTAAAATTTGATCGATAGTTTTGCCTGCACCTGCCAACGAAATAAACCCAGAAATACCGTCTTCCAAAGCCAAAAATCCTACCAAACTTCCTTGACTATGTCCAGCCACAACAATAGTTTCAAACTTTGGTTTAAAATAGGAAATAACCGATTTTGCATCCGTTACAAAATCATCAAACATGATATTTTTGTCAATCGTTTTGTTGCGAATTTGTTTTACAATTCTTTTGTCGTATCGAAATGAAGCAATACCGCTATTTGCTAATGATTCGGCCAATTTCTTTAGCATATTATTTTTCATAAATGATTGATTACCATTGCGATCTGTTGGGCCAGAACCCGCAATTAAAATTACCAATGGTGCATCGTTTATAGCATTTGGGATCAACAAAGTACCATCTACATGGGTGTTTATGCTGAGGTCTTTTGATGAAAAATTTTGTGCAATCAATAAACTTGTTGCAAATAGATAACAGCTTAAAAATTTGAGGAAATGTTTCATAATTATTTATTTTAAAATTCTAAAAGTCAAGTTAATACGTTCTTCAACATGCTTTTTTGTTTTTGGAATTTGATGTAACCAGTAGTGTTGTGTGCTGCCACTCATTACAAGTAAACTACCATGAGTCAAATTTATTTTAATTTTTTGAAATTTATCTGTCCGATGCTTCATATGAAACATTCGCTCTGCACCCAAACTCACAGATGCAATTATAGGATTTTCACCCAATTCTTTTTCGTTATCAGCATGCCAGCCATTACTGTCTTGCCCATGACGATACAAATTTAAAAGGCAGGTTGTAAACTCAAGTTTCAATTGCTGTTCTACTTTTTCTTTAATCTCTAAAAGTGTTGCCGAAAAAGGAGTCGGACGCATTGTGATATTTGAATAACTATAAGTGAGGTTATTGTTAGCATATAAAGCGGTAAGTCGAGGCTGATCATATACCTTTCCAAAGACCTTTATTTGATCATGTTGCCATGCCGTTTCGTTACGTAAAATTTTAAAATATCTTGATGCTTCTACAGAACTTAAGAAGTTTCTATCATAAGAAATATCCCCATCTTTTAATGGGGTGTTTATGCTATTATCTACGCCAAAAAGCATCTTTTGATTTTTTTTCTAAATTAGCATAAGTTCTGTATTCATGCAACAAAAAAACATCTTCTCAATTTCAGCTCTTTTTGTTATGGCTATTTTTTTTGCTCAAGCACCACTGCCTCAAGGTTTTAGCTATGCAAAAGATAAGATACCCGATTTAGAAATTGATTTACGTTATGCAAAAAAAAATAATTTTATAGGTCAAAAAATTGACGGTTATAATAACGAAAAAGCAATTTTAAGTACAAAAACAGCTGAGGTACTATTTGCTGCACAACAAGAATTTGGGCGTATGGGTTTGGGACTAAAACTATTTGATGGCTACCGTCCACAGCGAGCAGTAGATCATTTTGTGCGATGGGCAAAAATTCCTAGTGATACCCTAATGAAAACACAATTCTATCCGAATATTCCAAAGTCTGAATTATTTAAAAAAAATTACATTTCCACACGTTCCGGGCATAGCCGAGGGAGTTCAATTGATGTAACACTTATAAATTTTAATACTTGTAAGGAGCTAGACATGGGGAGTCCTTATGATTTTTTCGGTAAAATTTCGAATTTAGATTACCAAGATTTAAACGCCAAACAAGACACCAATCGAGAGCTGTTACAGCGTATTATGATAAAATATGGATTCCGACCCTATGCACAAGAGTGGTGGCATTTTACCCTTAACAACGAACCCTTTCCAAAAACCTATTTTGATTTTGTTGTGGAATAAAAAAGGTGATTTTTGTAAAAAATCACCTTATAATATAAGAAATATTGTGCAACTATTTAATCATCTCATAACTTCGTTTAATAAAGTTGGTTAGGGCTTCTCCTTTAAGAAGTCCTTGCGAGAGTTGTGCCAAATCTAAACTTTGATTAATCAAACGTTCACGTTTTTTTGCGGTTTTTGTATTTAAAATTTCATTGACCAATTCAGAATTTGTATTCACTACAAGGTTGTACATTTCTGGCATATTACCCATGCCAAACATACCGCCTCCTCCAGTTTGTTGCATTTCTTTCATACGACGCATAAACTCTGGTTGCGTAATCATAAATGGAGCTGCATTGCTGTCCATAGCTTCCAATTGAACAATAAATTTTTCAGAGGAGATAACCGCTTTTAGATGTTCGTCTAAAGTTGTTTTTTGTTCTTCGGAGAGTTTCGAAATTACAGTATCTTCTTTTTGAATCAGCTTATCGATATGATCAGCATCTACACGAGCAAAAGAGATATTTTCTTTACTGCCCTCCAATTTTTGAATCAAATGCGATACAATAGGGGAGTCCAACAAAAGTACTTCATAATTTTTTGCTTTTGCAGCCTCAATATAGCTGTGTTGTTCGTCTGCGTTAGAGGCATATAAAATGACAAGTTTATCATCTTTGTTGGTTTGCTTCGCTTTGATTTTATTGTACAATTCATCGTAAGTATAGTAGGTGCCATCTACTGTTGGATACAATGCAAAAGCTTCAGCTTTTTCAAAGAATTTTTCTTCGGAAAGCATTCCGTACTCAATCACAATTTTGATGTCATTCCATTTCGCCTCAAAATCTTCTCTATCATTATAAAATAATGACTTTAATTTATCGGCTACCTTTTTGGTTATATATGATGAAATCTTTTTTACAGCACCATCAGCTTGAAGATAAGAGCGTGATACATTTAAAGGAATATCAGGAGAATCAATCACACCACGAAGCATGGTTAAAAATTCTGGTACAATCCCTTCCACATTATCCGTTACAAAGACTTGATTTTGATACAATTGAATTTTATCCTTTTGGATATTCATATCGTTGGTCATCTTTGGGAAATATAGAATTCCAGTAAGATTAAAAGGATAATCAACATTCAAATGAATGTTAAAAAGCGGTTCTTCAAATTGCATTGGGTACAATTCACGATAAAACCCTTTATAATCTTCTTCTTTCAAATCCGAAGGTGTTTTTGTCCACGCTGGATTTGGATTATTGATGATATTATCGACTGTAATTTTGCGTTGAGGCTCAGTAGTTTCTTTGCCGTCTTTGTCTGTTGTCGTTTTTGGCTCGTGTTCTGGATCGTTGATTTCTTTTGTGCCAAATTTTATAGGGATTGGCATAAATTTGTTGTACTTATTCAACAGTTCTGTAATACGTTGGTCTTCCAAAAATTCTGTAGAATCTTCTGCAATATGCAAAATGATCTCTGTTCCTCTTTCTTTTTTGTCAGCAGTTTCTAAGCTATATTCAGGACTTCCGTCACAAACCCAATGTGCAGCAGGTTCGTCTTTAAACGATTTTGTAATAATTTCTACTTTTTCGGCTACCATAAAAGCAGAGTAAAACCCTAGTCCAAAATGTCCAATTATTCCTGCATCTTCAACTTTATCCTTGTATTTGTCCAAAAACTCTTCGGCACCAGAAAATGCTACTTCATTGATATATTTTTGAACTTCATCGACTGTCATTCCAATGCCTTGGTCAATCAGATGCAGTTTTTTACCCTCTTTGTCAATTTTAACTTCGATGATTGGATTGCCATAGTCTACTTTGGCTTCGCCAATATTAGTTAAATGCTTCAACTTTAGGGTTGCATCGGTAGCATTACTAATTAATTCTCTTAAAAAGATTTCGTGATCGCTGTACAAAAACTTTTTAATCAGTGGGAAAATATTTTCAACGGATACATTAATAGTTCCTTTACTCATAATTTTATGTATTTTAATTTAAACGATTATAATATTGATTAATAGTGTTAAACCTATGTCAAAAAGAATACCATTTTTAAAAATGTGACAAACTGACATTTTATAAAGTTTATATTTGTAAAGAAATCACAACAGAAATAGTTTATGTACAACTCAAAAATAATAGGAATGGGGCATTATGTCCCAGAAAATGTCGTAACAAATGACGATTTGTCGCAACTAATGGATACTAACGATCAGTGGATTCAAGAGCGAACTGGAATTAAACAACGTCGTTGGGCTGTTAAAGGTGATGGAGATACAACTTTTAGCATGGGGTTAAAAGCTGCCCAAAAAGCCATTAAAAATGCAGGAATTGATAAACAAGACATTGATTTTATTGTTTTTGCAACATTAAGTCCAGATTACTATTTTCCTGGCCCAGGAGTTCAAGTACAAGAAGCTTTAGGTATTGATACCGTTGGCGCTTTGGATGTTCGTAACCAATGCTCGGGTTTTGTCTATGCTGTTTCTGTTGCAGATCAATTTATAAAAACTGGAATGTACAAAAATATTTTAGTCATTGGTAGTGAATTGCAATCCCGTGGTATTGATGTATCAACTAGAGGTCGAAGCATTTCTGTGATTTTTGGCGATGGTGCAGGAGCTGCTATTTTGACTCGTGAGGAAGATACCTCTAAAGGTATTTTATCATCACATTTACATTCTCAAGGAGAGCATGCGTTAGAGTTGGCCGCAGAAGCACCAGGTATGGGAAAACGATGGGTGACAGATATAATTGAAGATAATGACCCCGACGATTTGAGTTACAGACCTTATATGAATGGTCAGTTTGTATTTAAAAATGCCATTCGACGATTTAGTGAGGTCATCAATCAAGGTCTTGAAGCTAATGATTTACAAGTTTCGGATATTGATATGTTGATTCCACACCAGGCCAATTTGCGAATTTCTCAATACATTCAAAAGAAGTTTCAACTAACTGACGACCAAGTTTTTAATAATATTCAAAATTATGGTAACACTACTGCAGCCTCAATTCCAATTGCACTTAGTGAGGCTTGTGAGCAAGGAAAAATAAAATCTGGCGATACCGTTGTCCTTGCGGCGTTTGGAAGTGGTTTTACTTGGGGTAGTGTAATTATCAAATGGTAGAATCTTATAAAACTCTTGTTTTTGGGGCTTCCCTAAATCCAGATCGCTATTCATACAAAGCAATTTTGATGTTAAGAAAAACCAATATTCCCGTAGTGGCTTTTGGTCTTAAATACGGGGTTGTATGTGATGTTGAAATTGACACCAATTTAGAATTGTACAGATCTATTCATACCGTTACGCTTTATTTAAATCCCAAGCGTCAATTGGATTATATGGAATACATTTTAAATTTAAATCCAAAACGTGTGATTTTTAATCCAGGAACAGAAAATCCTGATTTTTTCAAACTTTTGGAACAGCATGATATTTCATATGAAATGTCTTGCACTTTGGTGCTATTGTCTACGAATCAATACCAGTCCTAGAAATGTGAGAAGCCCGTTAAGAGGTAAAAGTTCATAGCCAATAACATAGCCACCGATTTGTTCTGCAGGAATTTGTCCTAAACCATAAGAAATAGAAACAGATAATAACGCTACAAGCCAAACATATTTATCTTTAATCTTATAATTTGTAAAAATTCCAAAAGCAAAAAGCCCAAGTAAAGGCCCATAGGTATATGTGGCAGCCGTGAGCAGACTATTTATGACATTGGAGTCTAATATGTGCTTAAAAACTATAATAACCAAAATCAAAAGCAAACTCATGCCAATGTGCGTTTGTTTTCGTATGCGTTTTTTGTCGGTATCAGAACGTTTGTTGAGGTCTAAAATATCCACACAAAAAGAAGTCGTGAGCGAAGTCAGTGCGCTATCGGCACTACTGTAGGCTGCTGCAATAAGTCCCAAAATAAATACTGAAGCCAAAGTCAATCCAAGTCCAGAATTAAGTGCAATTTCAGGGAATAGTAAATCTGTTTTGGGCTGTCCGTCCACAAGCGGGAGTGCTATACCAAAACGTTCTGCATAGATGAATAATAAAGCTCCTAAAAGTAAAAATAAGAATGTGACTAGTGTAAGTACAATACTAAACCACAACATATTTTTTTGCGCATCTTTTAGTGATTTACAGGTTAGGTTTTTTTGCATCATATCTTGGTCTAATCCTGTCATACAAATAGTGATAAACATGCCTCCTAAAAATGATTTTAGGAAATGGTCTCTTGCCAAAATAGAATCTGTTTTAAAAATGGAGCTGTATTGATTCAGTTCATCGGAAACTAAAAATTCTGAAAAACTCCAACCCAATTGATCTGTGATAAAATAAATTGAAAGCACCACAGCGCACACCATAAAAAGCGTTTGAAGTGTATCGGTCCAAACAATGGTTTTGATGCCCCCTTTGTTAGTATAAATCCAAATTAAAAGTATAGATAAAATAACCGTAGCTTCAAAAGGAATGTTCCATTGTTCAAAAACAAATTGTTGCAACACAATTGCCATCAAATACATTCGAAAAGCAGCCCCCAAAACTCTAGAAACAAAGAAGAAAAACGCACCAGTTTTATGACTGACACGTCCAAATCGCTGTTGTAGGTATTCGTAAATTGAAGTTAGATTTAATTTGTAATATATTGGCAACAGCATAAAGGAAACCACAACATACCCCGCAATATACCCTAAGCACACTTGAAAATAGCTAAACTCTGAACTTTTAACCCATCCTGGTACAGAAATAAAAGTCACACCAGAAAGTGAAGCGCCAATCATTCCAAAGGCTACCAAATACCAAGGTGATTGTTTTCCAGCTTTGAAAAAATCATTATTACTATCATTTTTTCCTGTAATTCTTGCGATAATGACAAGAAATACAAAATAAACTAGAGTGATAAGTAGAATGTGTTGTCCTTTCAACTTAATAAATTTATATTTGTGATGCTCAAATGTACCACGAGTCTGTGTTCAAATGTAAAATATTCTGAAATAATCTTAAGTCAAATTATTGGATTTTTCAATAGTTTTTACTTTAAGTTCTGCTAATGAGGTGTTTAAATCATTTAATGAAAAATAAATAAAATGGAGTTTTCATCAAAATTATTAGAAAATGCAGTGAATGAAGTTTCACAATTGCCGGGCATCGGACGGCGCACTGCGCTTCGTTTGGCACTTCATCTTTTGCGACAACCAGAAGACCAGACTAATCAGTTATCCAAAGCACTCATAAATATGAGATCTTCAATAAATTTTTGTCAGCAATGTCATAATATTTCTGATCAACTTGTTTGTGAAATCTGTGCAAATCCCAATAGAAATCACACTACTATTTGTGTGGTTGAAGATATCAGAGATGTTTTAGCCATTGAAAGTACTGTAAGTTATCGTGGAATATATCATGTTCTGGGGGGTAAAATCTCACCTATGGATGGTATTGGTCCAACAGATTTGAATATTCAAAGTTTGGTCAATAAAGTCAATGAAGGCAAAGTAAAAGAACTTATTTTTGCGTTGAGTTCTACAATGGAAGGCGACACCACGAACTTCTATATATATAAGCAAATTCAAGGCGCAGAGATTACACTTTCAACAATTGCAAGAGGGATTTCAGTTGGTGACGAATTGGAATACGCCGACGAAGTTACTTTGGGACGAAGTATTACTAATAGAGTACCATTTGAATCCTCTTTAAAATCATAGATCATTGAAGCTATCGGTAGTTATTCTAAATTATAATGTACGCTACTTTTTGGAGCTATGCTTACAAAGTGTACAAGCAGCACTAAAACACATTCCTTCAGAAATTATTGTCATTGATAATCATTCAATGGACGATAGTTGTACAATGATAAAAGCTAAATTTCCTAAAATTACGCTAATTGAAAACAAAGACAATATTGGATTTTCAAAAGGTAATAACCAGATGTTACAAGTCGCACAAGGGGAGTATGTGTGTATTCTTAATCCTGATATTGTGGTTGCTGAAAATACATTTCAAAATCTACTTCAATTTTCTGAAGCAAAGTCAAAACATTTAGGGATTGTTGGATGTCGGCTAATTGATGGGGCAGGTCGTTTTTTGCCAGAAAGCAAAAGAAATTTTCCTACCGTTTCTGTGGCTTTTCGAAAGTTAATAGGAAAAAATAAGTCTTATTATGCCAATCAAGTTGACGAATTTACAAACGCAGAAGTTGAGGTTCTACCTGGTGCTTTGATGTTTTTGAAACGATCACTTTATGAGTATTTGAAAGGGTTTGATGAAAACTTTTTCATGTATGGCGAGGATATAGACTTATCCTACAGAGCAAAGCAATTAGGATATAAAAATTACTATTTAGGAACAAGTACTGTCATTCATTTTAAGGGTGAAAGTACAATTAAAAACAGGACACAATCGAAACGTTTTTATCACGCAATGAAGCTATTTTATAAAAAACATTTCAAATTAAATTTTTTCATAGGGGCTTTAGTAAACACAATAACAAGTTTGGCGCCTTACATTCCAAAATTTAGTTCTCCCACAAAAAGAAATGATAAAAAGATTATATTTTTAAAGCCCTGTTCAAGCCCACAATGGCTTGAAAAGAAGAATTTACCAGCAATCAATTCTATCGAAGAATTGCCAAAAAACATTTACTATGATGTTGTTTTTGATTTGAATTCAACGGATTTTCATTTTGTAATTAATCAAATTAGTTCAATCAAAAATAAATTTATTACCTATAAATTCCTTCCAAAAAAGTGCAATTATTTTGTTGGAAGCGATTTTTCTATGCGTCGTGGAGAAGTGATTCATTTTGATAAATTTAAAAGCAGAGTCTACTTTTAAAAACAATTGATTAAGTCATCAATTTTCAGTAGTTTTGTGCCACAAAACCATACCCAAATAAAACTTAATATATGGCAAAGTTTGAGCTAAAATTACCAAAAATGGGAGAGAGTGTTGCAGAAGCAACAATCAATTCTTGGTTGAAAGACGTTGGCGATCATGTGGAGATAGATGAGTCTATTGTAGAAATTTCTACAGACAAAGTTGATAGTGACGTACCTAGCGAAGTCAGCGGAATTATAGTTGAGAAAAAATTTGAAGTTGATCAAGTTGTTGAGGTTGGACAAACCATTGCCATTATTGAAACAGATGGGGAGTTAAAAGCTGAACCACCAAAAGAGACTCGAAAAGCTATAGAACAACCCGCACCATCACCAGAAATAATTGCTGATGTTCAAGATACAGTTGTTGATGCAAAAACTGCTGCCACCTCAATCAGTTCAAATGAAACTAGATTTTATTCTCCTTTGGTAAAAAATATGGCCAAAAAAGAAGGGATTGCACAAGTGGAATTAGACCAAATTGAAGGCAGTGGAAAAGGCGGAAGAGTAACTAAAAATGACATGCTTGCATACATCGAAAAACGATCACAAACAAGCGTTTCAGCTCCAATCCAGACGCCTCCGTCAGCTCCAGCATCATTGACAACACCCACAGCTCCAATAGTACGAAATGGAACAGATGAGATTATTGAAATGACTCGAATGGGTAAACTTATTTCAAAACACATGATTAATTCGGTGCAAACTTCGGCTCATGTGCAGTCTTTTATAGAAGTTGATGTCACAAGAATATGGAATTGGCGCGAGAAAATTAAAGCTAAATTTCAAGAAAATACAGGTGAAAAAATCACATTTACTCCCATTTTTATGGAAGCTGTGGCAAAAGCAATAACCATTCATCCAATGCTAAATATCTCGGTTGATGACGATCATATTATTAAGCATAAATCCATCAACTTGGGAATGGCAACAGCACTAGCTGATGGTAATCTTATTGTGCCAGTTATCAAAAATGCAGACCAACTCAATCTAATGGGAATGACCAAACGTGTTAACGATTTAGCAGTTCGAGCAAGAAATAATCAATTAAATCCAGATGACATTCAAGATGGCACTTATACGGTTACAAATGTTGGTGGATTTGGCAGTATCATGGGTACGCCGATTATCAACCAACCACAAGTTGGAATTTTAGCTCTTGGAGCAATTAGAAAAGTGCCTGCAGTTATTGAAACCAATGAAGGTGATTTTATAGGTATCCGTCAAAAAATGTTTTTGTCCCATTCCTATGATCACAGAGTAGTCAATGGTGCTCTTGGTGGTCAGTTTCTAAAAACAGTAAAAGAATTATTGGAGTCTTGGGACGAAAATAGACAAGTATAAAACAATGCAATTAAACCTAAAAAAACCCATTTGTTTCTTCGATTTAGAAACAACAGGCGTCAATATTACTACCGACAGGATTGTAGAGATCTCTATTTTAAAAGTTTTTCCAGACGGTAAAGAAGAAAAAAAAACATGGCTCGTCAATCCAGAAATGCCTATTCCTGCTCAAGCCACTGCAGTCCATGGAATTTCAAATGAAAAGGTAGCCAATGCGCCAACTTTTACAATGCTTGCCAGTGAGGTAAATACTTGGGTAAAAGACGCAGATTTGGGTGGATTTAATTCAAACCGTTTTGATATTCCAATTCTTGCTGAAGAAATGCTTAGAGCAGGTATTGATTTTGACATGAAAAATAGAAAGTCTGTTGATGTTCAAACAATTTTTCATAAAATGGAGCAACGTACACTTACTGCAGCCTATAAATTTTATTGCGATAAAAATTTGGAAAATGCACACAGTGCGGAGGCCGATACCATAGCAACATATGAAGTGCTAAAAGCACAACTCGATCGATATAAAGATTTAGAAAACGACACATCATTTTTAGCTGAATTTAGTACACGACAGAAGTTTGCTGATTTTGCTGGATTTATTAGATACGACAAAGACAATAATGAATGTTTCTCATTTGGCAAACATAAGGGCAAGAAAGTTACTGAAATTCTAGAAAAGGAACCCGGTTATTTTGGATGGCTACTTAATGCAGATTTTCCATTGTACACCAAAAAAGTTTTAACAGCCATTAAGCTTCGTGCGTTTAATCAGAAACTCTAATACATGAAACTGATTTGTATTGGTCGAAACTATAGCAATCATATTGCAGAGCTTCAAAATGAAAAACCAACTGAACCTGTTGTTTTTTTAAAGCCTGATACAGCCATATTACTCAAAAAACAACCTTTTTTTGTTCCTGATTTCTCCAAAAATGTACAGCATGAAGTTGAGGTACTTGTAAAAATCAACAGAGTTGGAAAATATATTGCTTCAGAGTTTGCACATAAATATTATGATCAAATAGGTTTAGGTATAGACTTTACAGCCCGAGATTTGCAGCAAACATTGAAACAAAAAGGATTACCATGGGAAAAAGCAAAAGCGTTTGATGGTTCTGCAGTTGTAGGAAAGTGGGTTTCGAAGCGTCAATTTGAAAACCTAAATGATATATCATTTCGCTTGAAGAAAAATGACACTGTCGTTCAGTCTGGAAACACAAAAGATATGCTCTGGAATATTGATGCAATTATTTCATATGTTTCACGATTTTTTACACTTAAAATAGGTGATATTATTTTTACAGGAACACCCTCTGGAGTAGGTCCGGTTCAAGCCAATGATATTCTCTCAGGCTACATCAATAACGAAGAATTTTTCAATATAAAAGTCAAGTAAATGAATGCAGAAATCATTACGATCGGCGATGAAATTCTAATTGGTCAAATTGTAGATACCAATTCAGCCTATATATCAAAAGAATTAAACAAAATTGGGGCTTCTGTTTTTCAAATTACATCTGTTCAAGATGACAAAAGCCATATTCTTGAGGCATTAGGAAATGCAGAAAAACATGCTGATTTAGTGATTCTTACAGGGGGGTTAGGTCCAACAAAAGATGACATCACAAAAAAAACTTTAGCTGAGTATTTTGATGATACTTTGGTTCGAAACAAAGAAGTTACAGCACATATCAAACACATTTGGAAAACTATTATCAAACAACCCCTTTTGCAGGTTAATTTGGATCAAGCATTAGTGCCTTCAAAAGCTAAAGTTTTGATGAATCAATCGGGTTCTGCACCAGGAATGTGGGTTGAAAATAACGCTACAGTTTTTATTTTGCTACCAGGAGTTCCGTTTGAGATGAAAGCGCTCATGCAAAATGAGGTTTTACCTCAACTTTCACAGCAATTTAAATTACCTTTTATTCTACACAAAACAGTGCTTACCTATGGTTTAGGTGAAAGCGTTATTGCTGATCGAATTTCGGATTGGGAAAATAATTTACCTAAAAATATAAAGTTGGCTTATTTGCCAAATCTAGGTCGTGTACGTTTACGATTATCATCAAAAGGATTTGACAAAGCATTGGTTTATGAATCAATCAATACCCAAATTGAAAAATTAGTACCACAAATTAGTGATGTTTTTGTAGGTTTTGAAGAAGATTCTTCTATTGAGCAAATTATTGGCAATCAGTTAATTAAGTCAAATTCAACCCTAGCGGTAGCAGAGAGTTGTACAGGTGGACGAATTGGAGCACAGTTTACAGCAAATGCTGGAGCATCAGCTTATTTTAAAGGCGGAGTTATGGCTTATGATACCACCATTAAAACTCAAGTTTTGGGAGTTGATGATAATTTAATTTCAGAATATTCTGTAGTGAGTGTTGAGGTTGCTGAAGCAATGGCTTTGGGCGTTCAAAAATTATTTAATTCAGATTATGCTGTTGCAACAACAGGCAATGCAGGTCCAACAAAAGGGGATTCTGATGCTGAAGTTGGAACGGTTTGTATTGCTGTAGTAACACCCCAACATGTTTTTTCAAAGCAATTTACCTTTGGAAAACACCGAGAACGTATCACCACAAAAGCAGTGCATATGGCATTAACTTTGTTACAGAAAGAAATTTTTTAAAATTGACTTCATAAAATTTGTGAACTTACAAAGAATTCGTATTTTTGCACCTCGTTTTGAAACAACAAAACAATTAAATTAAAGATCATGTCAAAAATTTGTGAACTTACAGGAAAAAAAGCAATGGTTGGAAATAACGTTTCCTTCTCTTTGAATAGAACAAAACGCAAATTCAATGTAAATTTGGTGAAGAAGCGTTTTTATATCCCTGAAGAAGATAAGTGGGTAACGCTTAAGGTTTCAACATCTGCATTGAAAACGATCAACAAGATTGGGATTAGTGCAGTTATTAAAGAAGCAAAGTCAAAAGGGTTTTTAAAATAATTACACCAAAAAGTAAAGCATAATGGCAAAGAAAGGAAATAGAGTTCAAGTGATTTTGGAGTGTACTGAGCACAAAGCGTCAGGACAACCAGGAACGTCTCGATACATTACAACAAAGAACAAAAAGAACACACCAGACCGCATGGAGATTAAGAAATTTAATCCTATCCTCAAGCGTATGACAGTTCATAAAGAAATTAAATAATTAGGTTTTAAATACAAACCACCAAGAAATACTTGAATCATGGCAAAGAAATCAGTAGCATCACTTCAAACAGGATCTAAACGTTTGACAAAAGCAATCAAAATGGTAAAGTCTCCAAAAACTGGTGCCTATACTTTTGTGGAGTCAATTATGTCCCCTGAGAAAGTAAATGACTTCTTGAATAAGAAGTAATTTTTTAAAAATTTTAGACTCAAAAGCTGCTTTTCTTCAAAGCAGCTTTTATTTTTTTAGTACCTTGCAGAACACTAAAAAACGATAAATAACAGCCATTATGAGTTTTTTCAAAAAGATATTTTCATCTAAAAAAAAAGCCACTTTAGACAAAGGGCTTGAAAAATCTAAATCTAGTTTTTTTGACAAACTAGGAAAGGCCGTTGCAGGAAAATCCAAAGTTGATGATAGTGTATTGGACAACCTAGAGGAAGTGTTAGTTACAAGTGATGTTGGAGTCAATACTACCCTAAAAATTATTGAGCGGATTGAAAAACGTGTGTCTCGCGATAAATATTTAGGAACTGAAGAGTTGAATGTTATTCTTAGAGAAGAAATTGCAGCATTACTTTCTGAAACAAATTCGGGAGAGGCTTCTGATTTTTCATTGACCAAAACACAAAAACCTCATGTTATAATGGTTGTAGGTGTAAACGGAGCTGGAAAAACAACCACGATTGGAAAACTGGCGCATCAATTTAAAAAACAAGGTTTAAATGTTGTACTTGGCGCTGCTGACACTTTTAGAGCTGCCGCTATTGATCAATTACAAGTTTGGGCCGATCGTGTTGATATACCCATCGTAAAACAATCTATGGGAAGCGATCCTGCATCAGTGGCCTTTGATACGCTGCAAAGTGCTGTAAGTTCCGAAGCCGATGTGGTTATTATAGATACTGCTGGTCGTTTACACAATAAGGTGAATTTGATGAATGAATTGACCAAAATTAAACGTGTTATGCAAAAAGTAGTTCCAAATGCGCCACATGAAATTTTACTGGTTCTAGATGGTTCAACTGGGCAAAATGCTTTTGAACAAGCCAAACAATTTACGGCTGCTACTGAAGTTAATGCATTGGCCGTTACCAAACTAGACGGTACAGCCAAAGGGGGAGTTGTTATTGGAATCAGCGATCAATTTCAAGTGCCTGTAAAGTACATCGGCGTAGGTGAAGGTATAAACGATTTACAGGTATTCAATAAATTTGAGTTTGTAGATTCCTTTTTTAAATAATTAGAAATATGAAAAATATTGCATTATTCTTTTTGATTAGTGTTGTTTTTGGATGTAAAAATGACGCTCAAAAAACAGAAAATAATTTAAGTGATATTTCTGAAAAATCTTTCCGTATATTTAAAGTTGAAGATTCAAATTACATAGATTTAGAAGAAGTCTGGGCGCCATTTCAGGATCAACTTTCTAGTTTTTCTAAAGAAAAATATGAAGTCTTGAAACCTTTTATAATGAATCAGGACATTCCAACGCTACAACGTCATATTCAAAACAAAAAACTGAGCTATGAGGCCTTGGTTACATTTTATATATACCGCATCAATTTATTAGATCGAGAAAATAAAAAATCGCTTAATTCTGTAATTTCATTAAACACATCAATTATTGAAGAAGCACGAGAAAAAGATAGAAAACGCCCAAAGAATTTATCAGTTTATTCTATTTATGGGATGCCGATTCTTTTAAAAGACAATATAAATGCCAAAGGAATGGTAACCACTGCTGGCGCAGTAGCCTTGATGAAAAATACAACGGAAGATTCATTTTTAAGTCAACAATTAAAATCTTCTGGTGCCCTTATTTTAGGAAAAGCAAACCTGAGTGAATGGGCCTATTTCTTTTGTGGCGATTGCCCAAGTGGTTATAGTGCTGTTGGTGGTCAAACATTTAATCCCTACGGTAGAAAAACATTGGATACTGGAGGTTCAAGCTCTGGAAGTGCTGTAGCGGTAGCGGCCAATTTTTGTGCAGCCGCAATTGGTAGTGAAACATCTGGATCTATTTTGTCGCCTGCAAGTCAAAATGCTGGAGTTGGCCTAAAACCAACTATTGGAACTGTAAGCCGTAGTGGTATTGTTCCCATTTCAAGTACCTTAGATACGGCTGGACCAATAACTAAATCAATTATTGATAATGTCTTGGTTTATAATGCTATTATTGGATACGATGATAAAGATTTTAAATCAATATCAACATCTAAAATTGATCCTAAAAAAGTTTTAAATACCTCTTTTAAAGGCAAACGTTTTGGTGCCATCAAAGAATTATTGAAGGATTCTCTTTACTCAAATTCTATAGAATTATTAGAAAAGCATGGTGCTGAAATCGTCACAATTGAGCCAGAAAACATTAATTTACCCGACTTTTTAAGGATATTAAATCTAGATATGAAAGCCGACTTGCCTTTGTATTTTCAAAATCATGCAAATAAAAAAATGTCATTCAATGGTGTGCAATCTATTATCGATTACAATATTTTGGATAGCATCCGTGCGCCATATGGTCAAAAACTGTTTCAAGGCATTGTGGAAGATTCATCAACCCCAGAAGAATTTAGCACTATTAAATCAACCTTGAAAACAAATGGTAAAGCCTATTTCGATACTATGATGAAAACACATGAATTAGACGGTGTATTATCTATAAATAATTATCATGCAGGCTATGCTGCCGTGGCAGAATATCCAGCCCTAACTGTTCCAATGGGCCTTAATAAAGAAAATGCTCCAATGGGACTTACATTTATTACAAAACCTTTTCAAGAAGTACAACTTTACCAGTGGGGATATCACTTTGAGAAAGTTGCTAAAAAACGTCCTTTGCCAAACCATTACAACTAATTACTTTTATGAGAACAAAATCACTTAAAAAAAATAAAATCAATGTTGTGACTTTGGGTTGTAGCAAAAATGTATATGACAGTGAGGTTCTTATGGGACAACTCAAAGCCAATGGCAAAGCTGTTGCACACGAAGAGGAAGGCAATATTGTGGTTATCAATACCTGTGGATTTATTGATAACGCCAAAGAAGAAAGTGTGAATACCATTTTGGATTTTGTTCAAAAAAAAGAAGATGGTGATGTTGATAAAGTTTTTGTAACGGGCTGTTTAAGTGAACGTTATAAGCCTGATTTGGTTAAAGAAATCCCAGATGTAGATCAATATTTTGGAACAACAGAATTGCCTCAATTACTAAAAGCATTAGGTGCAGATTATAAGCATGAACTTATTGGTGAGCGATTGACCACTACACCAAAAAATTATGCCTATTTAAAAATAGCTGAGGGCTGCGACCGTCCGTGTAGCTTTTGTGCCATTCCATTAATGCGAGGTAAGCACCGCTCAACACCCATAGAGGATCTAGTTATTGAAGCCAAAAAATTGGCTGCAAATGGTGTTAAAGAGTTAATTCTAATTGCTCAAGATTTAACCTATTATGGATTGGATTTATATAAAAAACGTAACCTTGCAGAGCTGTTAAAAGCTTTAGTTAAGGTTGAGGGTATAGAGTGGATTCGTTTGCATTATGCTTTTCCAACTGGTTTTCCAATGGATGTTTTGGAAGTGATGAAAAATGAACCAAAAATTTGTAATTATTTGGACATTCCATTGCAGCATATTTCAGACAAAATTTTGAAAAGTATGCGCCGTGGAACCACACAAGCAAAAACTACAAAATTACTGCAACAATTTCGTGAAGCAGTACCCAATATGGCTATTCGCACCACTTTGATTGTTGGTTATCCTGGAGAGACAGAAGAAGATTTTCAAACCTTGAAGCAATGGGTAGAAGCAATGCGATTTGAACGTTTGGGATGTTTTACCTATTCGCATGAAGAAAATACCCATGCCTACAATCTAGATGACGATGTCCCACAAGAGATCAAACAAGCACGTGCTAATGAAATTATGGAATTGCAATCGCAGATTTCTTGGGAATTAAATCAAACGAAAATCGGTCAAACTTTACGTGTTGTTATTGATCGCAAAGAAGGGCAGCATTTTGTGGGTCGTACCGAATTTGATTCTCCAGATGTTGACAACGAGGTACTCATTGATGCATCAAAAGTATATCTCAAAACAGGAGAATATGCTACAGTTACCATTACAGATGCTGCTGACTTTGACTTGTATGCGGAAGTCGTGTAATTTTTACCATAGAATTTATTCAAGTATCTTTACAAAATAAAATTAACTCTTGTTAACTCCATATTTTTCATACACAACAACAAAAACCTTACCTAAACTTTTACTTGAAGTTTTAGATAATAACCCTGAACTGGATAAATTTTATACGGCACCTACAACACTTGAAAATTTCGGCTCTCAAATGACCACAAAAGCTGCTCAATTTTCTTTTGAAAAAAGAACCGTTTTGGCAGATTGTTTACGCCAGCAGTACAATTCTCTAAATCCCAGTGCTTTAACTAACGCACAGATTGATAGTTTAAAAAATGCAACCACTTTTACAATAACTACAGGGCATCAATTGAACCTAATGGGCGGTCCATTATTTTTTATTTATAAAATTATTTCAGTCATCAACTTGGCTAAAACTTTAAAAGAAAAGTATCCTGAAAATACTTTTGTTCCTGTGTTTTGGATGGCTAGTGAAGATCATGATTTTGAAGAAATTAATCATTTTTATTTAAGAGAAAATCGTTTAGAATGGCAACACCAATGTCAGGGCCCTGTAGGACGTTTATCGACTAAAGAACTTGATGAATTTTTTGGACAATTTTCAGAACATTTGGGCGCTGATGAACATTCAGAAACATTGACTGAATTGTTTCAAAATGCATATCTAAAACAAAATAATTTAGCTGATGCTACTCGAGCTTTAGTGCATCAACTTTTTGCAAATGATGGACTTATTGTTGTAGATGGTGATGATGTAAACCTTAAGCAATTGTTTATTCCTGTTATTAAAAATGAACTTGAAAATCAGATTGTTTTTAAAGAAGTTACAGATACAAATCAGGCTTTAAAAAAAGTAGATTTAGATTTTAAAATCCAAGTCAATCCCAGATCTATTAATTTGTTTTACATCAAAAACAATTTAAGAAAACGCATTGAGGTTAATAATGGAATTTTTCGCGTATTGAATACAGACTTGAGTTGGGATTTGGATGGAATTTTAGAAGAACTCGATACGCACCCCGAACGCTTTTCTCCAAATGTTTTGATGCGTCCATTGTATCAAGAAACGATTCTACCTAATTTGTGTTATGTTGGTGGCGGCGGAGAACTTTCCTATTGGTTTCAACTCAAATCATGTTTTAACTCTTTTAATATAAATTTTCCATTGCTTTTGCATCGTAATTCAGCAATAATTGTTACAAGAAAACAAGACAAAAAACTTCAAAAAATAGATGTATCTCTTGAAGACATTTTTTTATCTCCTGAAGATTTATCAACTAAAATTGCTAAAGCTCAAAGAGACTTGATCAATTTTTCAGATCAAAAACAGCATTTAAAACAACAATTTGAAGGCCTTTATCGCATTGCAAAACAAACAGATGCTTCTTTTTTTGGTGCAGTAGCAGCACAGGAGAAAAAACAAATCAAAGGATTGTCCAAATTGGAAAAACGACTTTTGAAAGCCGAAAAACGAAAGCATAAAGTGCAAATTGAACAAGCACTATTGCTTCAATCTGCATTATTTCCAAATGGAAATTTACAAGAACGTGTTCTTAATTTTTCAACCTTTTATGCGGTTTATGGCCATGATTTTATTGAAAAATTAAAATCCGATTTAAATCCTTTTCAACAAGGAATTGCTGTAATTTCTTTATAAGTTTTTATAAAAAATTGATTTAAAATTTAGAGATAAATAGTACTTTTGGGCATGCAACACGATAAGGTACTCATTCTCGATTTTGGATCTCAATATACACAGCTCATTGCGCGTCGCGTTAGAGAGTTAAATGTTTATTGTGAAATTCATCCCTATAACAAAATTCCAACCTCATTAGACGACTATAAAGCGGTGGTGCTTTCGGGTAGTCCACAGTCAGTTCGTGGCGATGATGCACTGCATCCTGACTTGTCAAAAATTCGCAAAATAAAACCGTTGTTAGCGGTTTGTTACGGTGCACAATATTTGGCACATTTTTCTGGTGGCAATGTTGCGCCTTCAAACACAAGAGAGTATGGGCGCGCCAATTTGTCTTATATCAAAACAAATGACTCTTTTTTTGAAGGTATTTCTGAGGGCAGTCAAGTTTGGATGAGTCATAGCGATACTATAAAAACCTTGCCAACCAACGGTGTGTTATTGGCCAGTACTCATGATGTGGAAAATGCGGCTTATAAAATTGAAGGTGAAACAACTTATGCCATTCAATTTCATCCAGAGGTGTATCATTCTACCGATGGAAAAACGTTGTTAAAGAATTTTTTAGTTGATATTGCAGGTTTAAAACAAGATTGGACGCCAGATTCTTTTGTCGAAAAAACAGTTGCTGATTTGAAATCACAGCTACAAAATGACAAAGTTGTTTTAGGGCTTTCTGGAGGTGTTGATTCAACAGTTGCAGCCATTTTACTTAACAAAGCCATTGGTAAAAACTTGTACTGTATTTTTGTAAATAATGGCTTGTTACGTAAAGATGAATTTAGCAGTGTATTAAATCAATACGAAGGTATGGGGCTGAATGTTAAGGGAGTAGATGCTTCGGCACGTTTTTTGGACGCTTTGGCAGGAATAGATGATCCAGAACAAAAACGTAAAGCCATTGGACGTGTTTTTATTGAGGTTTTTGATGATGAAGCCCATTTGATTAATGATGTTAAATGGTTAGCACAAGGAACGATTTATCCAGATGTCATTGAAAGTGTTTCGGCTACTGGTGGCCCAAGTGCTACAATAAAAAGTCATCACAACGTAGGAGGATTGCCGGATTTTATGAAATTGAAAGTTGTAGAGCCATTAAAAGCATTATTTAAAGACGAAGTTCGCCGCGTAGGGGCTTCAATGGGGATTGATGCACAATTACTTGGTCGTCATCCCTTCCCTGGTCCAGGTTTGGCCATTCGAATTTTGGGCGATATTACTCCCGAAAAAGTTCATATTTTACAAGAAGTTGATGCAATTTTTATTAACGGATTGCGTGAATGGGATTTGTATGATAAAGTATGGCAAGCAGGTGCTATGTTGTTGCCTGTCAATAGTGTAGGTGTTATGGGTGATGAACGTACTTATGAAAAATGTGTTGCTCTTAGAGCTGTTGAAAGTACAGACGGTATGACTGCAGATTGGGTGAGCTTGCCTTATGAGTTTTTACAAAAAATATCCAATGATATCATCAATAAAGTAAAAGGGGTGAATCGTGTGGTTTATGACATAAGTTCTAAACCTCCAGCAACCATTGAATGGGAATAAGATTTGGATTTCTCAAAACTGTGCTGTAGTTTTAGAACCTTTATGCACCAAAACAACGACATGAATAGATTTTTTTTAAACATTGTTTTCTTTCTTTTTTTTGGAATTATTTCTGCACAAACTTTACGTACTCATACTGTTGATGCCCAAGATACTTTAGAAACAATTGTCCAACGTTATGGTGTAATTCCAGAGGATGTTTTAGCACTAAACCCCGATGCTAAGAATCAGCTTTCCGTTGGAAGCGTTCTTGTAATTCCAAATCCAATTGAAAAAAAAGCAACTAAAACTAAAGAAGTTAAAGAATTAGTTTCATATAGAGTATATCGTGTTAAGCGAAAAGAAACACTCTATAGTATTGCTAAAAAGTTTGCTTTAACAATTGAAGAAATAAAAAAGCACAACCAACAGCTTTATGACGCTCCATTGCAATCTAAAGACAAAATTTATATTCCAAAATATAAAACAAAAAGGATTGCAGTTGCTCCACAGGCGGTAAAAACATACAAAGTTTTGCCTAAAGAAGGGAAGTGGAGTGTGGCCTATAAATTTGGAATTTCTGTTCTAGAACTTGAAGCTCTAAACCCTGGTTTGGGAGATGTATTACAAGAAGGACAATTATTAAATGTACCAAATATAGAGTCAGCTCAGGAAAAAACTGTTTCAGATGAACGATACGATTTTTATGAGGTACTGCCAAAAGAGGGGTTTTACCGAATATATAAAAAATTAGGAATTCGTCAAGACAGCTTAGAGCTCTTAAATCCAGGGTTAGCAGAATCAGGTTTAAAAGTGGGAATGGTATTGAAAGTTCCAGCAGAACATATTAAAGATATCGATTTGACTGCTCTTGAGGTTACTTATTTAGCGGATCAGTTACAGTATTTTAGTCCAAAATCAGTGGCATTAATGCTCCCATTTAAAGCCAATTTGGTAGATTTTGATTCGATTCAATTGGCAAAACAGCAAATTCAAAGAGATGGCTATGTTCGTATTTCTACAGAGTTTTACGCAGGAGTCGAAATGGCACTAGACTCTGCAAAACGATTAGGAATTTCTACAACTTTGGCAGTATATGATACTGAAGCAAGCCCACAAACAACAGCTCAATTGTTGCAAACACACAATTTTTCAAAATACGATGTTGTATTAGGTCCTTTAACCTCAAATAATATAACTTTGGTGGCGCAAAATTTACAGCAAACCAGCACGGCGGTAGTATCTCCTTTTGTGAAGTTGGATAAAAATTATCCTAATCTTATTCAGACCATTCCAAATGATGAATGGCTGGCCGAAAAGCTATTAAATCATGTTAAAAAAGACACTGTCCCTCATCAAACGTTAATCATTTATGATTCAAAATCCGTAAATCGTGTTCAACAGATTCGAACTGCTTTTCCTGATGCTAAAATGCTGACCTCAGAGCGTAATAAAGATGGAGAAGAACAATATTATATTGAATTTGAAACGGTGCAAAAGGCACTTCAACCAGGAAAAACCTTAGTGTTTCTGGAGACCAACAACGAGAGCTTTGCGTCCAATGTGTCTAGTATGCTCAATGGTTTGAATGGAATTACATTACAAAAAGATGAAAAAGATGAAGATGTCGAAATAGAAGTCGAACGTGAATTAATTTTAATGACGACCAATCGCAATAATGCCTTTATGGGCAATAATATTTCTAATACTGATTTGTCCAATTTGAATTTTCAATTTCCATCAGTTCATTTCTATAAAGAAGATTTAAATTCTTTTACTAAACTGTACAAACAAAGATTTGGTACATATCCAACACGTTACGCTACACGTGGTTTTGATTTGACTTTAGATACCGTGTTGCGATTAGCGGCTTTTGACTCTATATTTGAACAATTAACTACTACGCAAACAAATTATTTGGAAAATAAATTCAAATATGTTCAAAAAGACGGTGGTGGATATGTCAATGCCTCTGCGTATATTTTAAAATACGAGGATTTATTTATTTTAAAAGTTCAGGATTGATTATACTTTTAAGTTCCTGAATTTTGTTTTTTGCGTTTTCATCACTAGGTTTTATCTTCAACACCTTTTTATACATTTTAAGTGCTTTTTTATTTTCATTATTAAGCATCAAAGCTTCACCAAAGCTATCATAAACATTTGGGTTATATGGAAATAAATAAGTATTTAATTCAAAACAAATCAATGCATTGTTTACTTGTTTTTTTCTGAGAAAAACATAACCTAGAGTGTTTAATTCTGAACTTTTACTAACAATTCTGCTGATGTTTTTGTGGTGTTTATCAAAGTTATTTTTGAAGTTTTCAATATCTGTATCCAATACTTTATAAAGGTAATTTGCAGCTTCATAATTTGGATTTGATGGAACTCCAAGGGCAATTTGAGCTACATCTGTTTGCAAATCATTTCTTGGATATTCAACTATTCGAGCAATTTCATTATTATCTTTTTTAAAAATAAATGTAGGGATTCTGTGGATATTCAAGCCCTCTTCTTCTTTGTTTGGACCTTGCTTGTAGCGTTCTTTTCCGCCATATAAAGCAATAAGCTTTAATTGATTTCTATTGAGTCCTAACTCATCCCATAATTTGATAAATTTTGGAACCCAATATTTACTATCACCACACCAAGTTCCTAAATATATATCGACTTGTATATTTTTTAAGTTCTTTGCCCATTTTTGTTTTTTATTATCTAATTCAAAATTTGAATAGCTTTTGTTGAACCAAGTTTTAAAAGCATCGTTTTGTTGTAATTCATTTATAGGAAATTCACCACATAAATGTAAGTCTCCCTTTTTATTGTTGTAAAACTCGGGGGTTTGCGAATAAAAAAATAGTGTAAATACTAGAAATAGGAGTGTAAACTTCATAATAAATTTGGGTTATAAATTACTTACCCAAATTTAATAATTTTTTATTAAAACACTATTTCCACTTAATATTACACCCAATACTTGGTTTTTGAGGCCATGTATTTACTTTCTTTTGCAGTAAACAATCTAAAGCATTTTTCAAGTCTTTACCATTTATCGGTAGTCCATTTCCAGGTCTAGAATCGTCCATTTGACCTCTGTATACGAGATTTAAACTTTCATCAAAAAGAAAAAAATCTGGCGTACAGGCTGCATCATATACTTTGGCAATTTCTTGTGTTTCGTCATATAAATACGGGAAAGAATAGTTCAGCTCAATTGCATTTTTTTTCATTTCATTTGGGCCATCTTGAGGATAATTAATAATATCATTGCTCGAAATGGCAACAAAATTAATCCCAGCTTTCTGATAACTATTTGCAAGTTCTACTAGCATTTTATTGACATGAATAACAAAAGGGCAGTGGTTACAAATAAACATTACAAGTATTCCAGAAGCACCTTGAAGCTGCTCTAAAGTTTTAAAATCACCTGAAATGGTATCTAATAAACTAAATTGAGGTGCTTTTGTGCCAAGCGGCAACATATTTGAAGGAGTTCTAGCCATAATATTCTTAAATTTTTATCTTTACGCCATAAAGTTACGTATAAATGAGTGAAGTTTTATTTGAAGATTTTCAAAATTTAGATTTGCGAGTGGGCACCATTATTGAAGTCAATAATTTTCCAAAAGCCCATAAACCCGCCTACCAACTTACCATAGATTTTGGCCCTTTGGGGATAAAAAAATCATCGGCTCAAATTACAGATCTTTATACCAAAGACGATTTGCTTCAAAGACAAATTGTGGCTAATGTTAACTTTGAGGATAAGCAGATTGCCAATTTTAAAAGTCAGTGTTTGGTTATTGGAGGAGTTGATAAAACTTCTGTGGTTTTGCTTGAACCTACACAAAAAGTTCCAAACGGGTCTACAGTTCAATAAGAATTAGAATAAAAAAAACCGCTACTTTAAGAGCGGTTTATATTTTTTACATACAATATTTTAAATATCATCAAAATCTAAATCTGTAAATTGGCTTTCAGAAGTATCGTTAGAATCTTGATTTTCAGGACTCGAAACAGCTTCTTTTGGGTTGAAGTCGCTAATAATTTCTAAGCCTTTTTCACTAATAATAAAGTTTGTAGCCTCTTCTAAAATAGATTTAAATTCATTAAAATCTTCTTTGTATAAATAAATTTTATGCTTTTTAAAATGAAATGAACCATCGTCATTTGTAAATTTTTTACTCTCAGTTATGGTAAGATAATAGTCTCCAGCTTTGGTAGCTTTGACATCAAAAAAATAGGTTCTTCGTCCTGCACGAAGTGCCTTAGAAAAAATGTCTTGTTCTCGATCGTTCATAGTTAGGATTTTATTTTGCTATTATTTATAGTTCAATCAAAAGTCTAAAAAAATAATGAAGTCGCCAACTTTTTTAAATTATAATTTTATTGAATTTTTATAAACTATTTAAGAAGAAAATTCTTGAAGTTGCTTTTTGTACAAGGTTTTGTAATATCCATTTTTTCTAACCAATTGATTATGTGTACCTTCTTGGATAATTTGCCCATCTTCAAGCACAATAATATGGTCTGCATTTTTTACAGAAGAAATCCGATGGCTCACAATAATAGTTGTTGTGTTTTTTGAAATTTTTTCAATAGTATTTAAAATTTGTTCTTCAGTTTCGGTATCAACAGCAGAAAGACAATCATCTAAAAGTAATATTTGTGGAGATTTTATAAAAGCACGAGCAATAGAAACGCGTTGTTTTTGCCCTCCAGAAAGTGTAATTCCTCGTTCTCCTAAAATAGTATCATAACCTTTGGAAAAATTAATAATATTATTATGAACTGCAGCATCTTTGGCCGCTTGAACAACTTCTTGATTTGTAGCATTATTTTTTCCAAATTTAATATTATTATTAAGAGTATCCGAAAACAAAAAAGGATCTTGAGGCACATACCCAATACTATCTCTTAAGCTATGTAGATTTACATTTTTAATTGAAATATCATCAATTGTAATATTTCCTTTTGTAGCGTTGTACATTCTTCCAATGAGCTCTAGAATAGTGGTTTTGCCGCTTCCTGTTTTTCCAATAACCGCTAGAGTTTTTCCTTGTTCAACAGTGAAGCTTACCCCTTTGAGCGCTTCAATATTAGTGTCTCTATATGTAAATCGAACGTTTTTAAATTCAATTTTTCCTTTGATAATGCTTGGTTGTTTTTTGGTGTTGAACACGCTTGGTTTTTGTTTCAAAAACGCATTGATTCGTTTTTGAGAGGCTTCTGCTTGTTGCACCAAGGAGGTTACCCATCCCACAGAAGCTACTGGCCATGTGAGCATATTTACATAAATAATAAACTCTGCTATTGTTCCAAGTTCGGCAATTTCTCCATTGATGTATTGTTGACCACCAACGTAGATTACCAATAAATTACTGGTGCCAATTAGAAGTAACATCAATGGAAAAAAGAAGGCTTGTGTCTTTGTTAAATTTAAACGCTTTTTTCTTTGATCATTTGACAAATCTGTGAAATTCTCTTCTGTTTCATCTTCTAATGCATAAGCTTTTGTAACTGTAATACCACTAAAAATTTCTTGAGTAGCTGAAGTGAGTGTTGAAAGCTGTTCTTGAACAATGGTACTGCGTTTGTGAATAAACTTACTTAAAAAATAGATCGATACAGATAATATAGGAAGAGGTATAATAGTGTATAGTGTAAGACTTGGAGCTTTGCTATACATGTACGCGAGTGCTACAAGGAATAAAGTTATCATGTTTATGGTATACATCAAAGCAGGTCCAACATACATTCGGACTTTTCCAACATCTTCAGAAATTCTATTGATAAGATCTCCAGTTCTGTTTTGTTTGTAAAAAGGAAGACAAAGTCTTTGGTAGTGTGCGTATATTTCATTTTTTAAGTCAAATTCTATGTATCTAGAAACGTTAATTAGAGTTTGACGCATCAAAAAAGTAAACACCCCAGTGGCAATTGCTGCACCTATAATAAAAAGTATTTTTAGTCCAATAGCCGATTTAAAACTGGCATCATCAATGGGGTTTGAAATTTGATTAGCTACAAGAGTAATCACATCACCAATAAGTCGTGGAGTGAATAAAGAAAAGGTCTTAGCACATGCCACAATGATTACTCCAAGGATGACCCTGTATTTATATTTTATAAAATATTTATTGAGGTATTGGAGTTCTTTCATAATTAACTACTCTGCAAAGATACTTTTTAGATTTTATAAGATATCATATAAAAAAATTAAAATTTCAATTTTTAAGACCAAAATAACATTATTTTTGCAGGGCAAATGTTTAGTTTGTACCAAAAAAATAACTCAGTTAAAGTTCTTTAAATTATGCTCAACAGAAGACATATTCGTGCCAAAGTAATGCAAGTTCTTTATGCGCAAACAAGCAATACTACAGAAAATCTTAACTCCTCTGTGTTAAAAGAAAATTTTGAGAATATGTATTCGCTTTATCTTGTTTTACTTTCTCTTTTTATTAAACTACGTCAGCGTGCACAGGATCATCAGCAAAAAGCTAAACAAAAAATGCAACCTACATACGAAGATGCAAATCCAAATATGCGTTTTATCGAAAACTTAATTCTAGTAAGGTTAGTACAGAGTGAAGCATTGAAATCTAAATTAGAATTTTATAAAATTGATTTTTGGGAACAAGATGGAGAGTATATTGAATTGTTTTTTCAAGAAATGATTCAAAGTGATTTGTACAAATTGTACATGAATTCTCCTACATCATCATTTGAAAATGATGTGAACTTTGTGGTAGAGTTATTTAAACAAATAATCGTTCCTAATGAAAAGTTATATGATTATTTTGAAGACAAAAATTTAACTTGGATTGACGATTTACCTGTTGTTAATACAGCTTTAGTGAAACTTTTTAGTAAGTTTAACAAAACTTCACCAGACACTTATTTTACGCCTTTATTGTTTAGAGACAAGGATGATGAAAAATTTGGGATTTCATTGTATAATAAAACCTTTAAAAATAAAGAGAAATTTAAAAAAGAAATTATTTCCTATACAAAAAATTGGGACAAAGACCGAATTTCTTCAATTGATTTTGTGCTGCTTCAGATGGCCATTTGTGAGATTCAGGAATTTCCAACAATTCCAACAAAAGTAACCATTAACGAATATATAGAGCTTGCAAAAGAATATTCTACTCCAAAAAGTAATGTATTTATCAATGGTATTTTGGATAAAATTGTTCGCGATTACAAAGACAACAAAACCTTAAACAAGAAAGGGCGTGGATTAATCTAATTTTTGTTAAATTTATGCCCAAATTAAATTTTTAATTAATCAATATTATTTACACATGAAAAAACTGTTTTTATTACTATCAACAATTACACTTGTCTCATTTACGTCTTGTAAAGAGAAAGCATCAGAAAAAATAAATCAAGACAACGTAGAGAAAGCAGCAGAGCGCGATGCACAAGCCATTGTTTTTCCATCGGTAACATTTGATAAAACTACACATGATTTTGGAGAAATTATGAATGGCACACCAGTTGAAACCGTATTTACATACACTAACACTGGAAAATCGCCACTTGTTGTAACAGATATTAAAAGTACTTGTGGGTGTACAGTGCCACAGGGTTGGAGTAGAGAACCACTAGCGCCAGGTGCTTCGTCTCAATTTACAGTTAAGTTTAATGGAAAAGGAGCCAACAAAGTTTCCAAGACTATTACACTAACTACTAATACTGAAAAAGGAAGAGAGCAAGTAAGAATTTCTGCATTCATCAAGCCAGATCCAAATGCAGCACCTGTTGTAAAAAAACAATAAACTAACACAATAACTTATACACTCATGGAAGGTCTTAGTAATTTTATGCCCTTTATTTTGATGTTTGTAATCATCTACTTTTTTATGATTGCACCACAAATGAAGCGCGCCAAAAAAGAAAAACAATTTGCAGCCGCTCTCAAAAAAGGCGATCGTGTCATTACAAAATCTGGAATGCATGGTAAAGTTACAGAGCTTAACGATAAAGATGCCTCTTGTGTCATAGAAACACTTGCTGGCAAAATCAAGTTTGATCGTTCTGCAATTTCTATGGAAATGACAAAAAAGCTCAATACTTCTAAAAAATAGTTATATTTAATTTTAATCAAAAAGCTGCCTTTTGGCAGCTTTTTTTATGCGTATTTTTTTTGGGTAAGCTCCGCAATTTTACAAATCACTTTTGTAGCGCTCAAAATACTTTCAAGTGGTACATATTCGTAACGTCCATGAAAGTTATGCCCTCCTGCAAAAATGTTGGGGCAGGGCAATCCCTTATAACTCAGTTGAGAACCATCTGTTCCGCCACGTATGGGCTTTATTAAAGGCACAATTCCAAGAGATGTCATTGCCTCTTCAGCAATATCTATACAATGCATAACAGGAATCACTTTTTCTTTCATATTGAAATATTGATCCTTTATTTCAGCGTCAAAAGTAACATTATTGTATTTTCTGTTAAGTGCTTCAACCAATTGTTTCATAGTGGTTTTTCGAGCTTCAAAAAGATCCATATCATGATCTCTAATGATATATTTTAAAACGGTTTTTTCAACCTTTCCCTCGATATGGTGCAGGTGATAAAAGCCCTCATACCCCTCGGTGTGTTCTGGGGTTTCTTTTTCAGGTAAACGCTCTATAAATTTTTGGGCATAATACATACTATTCACCATTTTTCCTTTAGCATATCCCGGGTGTACTATTTTCCCATGAACTGTAATTTCTGCACTGGCGGCATTAAAATTCTCGTATTCGAGCTCTCCAATTTGACTTCCGTCCATGGTGTAGGCCCATTCAGCTCCAAATTTTTTGACATCAAACTTATGTGCACCTCTACCAATTTCCTCATCTGGAGTAAACCCCACTTTGATGGGCCCATGCTTTAATTCTGGGTGTTGTACCAAATATTCCATAGCACTTACAATTTCGCAAACGCCTGCTTTGTCATCTGCACCTAGCAAGGTTGTACCATCTGTAGTGATCAAGGTTTGTCCTTTATATTGTAATAAGTCTTCAAAATAATCTGGCGATAAAATGATGTCTTTTTCTTTGTTCAAGATGATATCTTTCCCATCATAATTTTCAATAATTTGTGGAGATACATTTGCCGCTGTGTAGTCAGGAGAAGTGTCAAAATGAGAAATAAATCCTATGGCTGGCACATCATGGTCTACATTTGAAGGAAGCGTGCCCATAACATAGGCGTTTTTGTCAATAGAAACATCTTTTAATCCAATATTTTCTAGCTCTTTTGCAAGAAGCTTGGCTAAGGTCCATTGTTTTTCTGTACTCGGCGTAGTTTGTGAATTGGGATCACTTTCAGTATCAATTTTTACATAAGTTAAAAAGCGATCGAGGATTTTTTTTCTGTCTAACATTTAATATAGGATTTCTTCAAAAATAATTAACCTCATCAAATGAGGCAAATCTTCTGCTTCTTTTGTTATAGTCTTTTTTGTGTTCTTATTTTAATGTATTTTTGCATTCAAATAGATACCATGTACAAGGCCGTTATTCGTTCTCTTCTTTTTAAATTTGATCCAGAAGCTGTACATTATTTCACTTTTGATGTTATAAAATTAATTTCAAAAATCCCTTTAATTTCTTCTTTGATTCGTTTGTTGTTTAAGGTTCAACATCCTGTATTGGAGCGCGAATTGTTTGGGTTGAAGTTTCAAAATCCTGTGGGTCTTGCTGCTGGATTTGATAAGAATGCAGTGCTGTATAACGAACTTTCCAATTTTGGATTCGGATTTATAGAAATTGGAACGGTAACCCCCAAAGCCCAAGATGGTAACCCCAAAAAACGTCTTTTTAGACTAAAAGACGACAATGGGCTAATTAATCGTATGGGTTTCAATAATGCAGGGCTTGATGCTGTAATAAGTAATTTAAAACAAAATAAAAAACGACTTATTATTGGAGGGAATATTGGGAAAAATACCGCCACTTCACCAGAGCATTATACAGAAGACTATGCGGCTTGTTTCAAAGCATTGCATCCCTATGTTGATTATTTTGTACTTAACGTAAGTTGTCCAAATGTGGGGAGTCATGCAAAACTTACAGATAAAGAGTATTTGGAAGAACTCATCAACGAAATGAAGCGTCTGAATACCACTTTTAAGATTCAAAAACCTATTCTACTCAAAATTGCTCCCGATTTAAATGATACTCAATTGGATGAGATAATTGAATTGATACAAAACACCAAAATTGCTGGAGTCATTGCTTCCAATACCTCAACATCTCGTAATGGATTAAAAACACCAAAGCAGAAGTTGAAAGCCATAGGAAATGGAGGATTAAGTGGCCAGCCCATAAAATCAAAAAGTACTAGAGTGATTCAGTATCTGTCAAAGAATAGTAATAAGGCTTTTCCAATCATTGGTGTAGGAGGGATTCACTCTGCCAAAGATGCTCTTGAAAAACTTGATGCCGGTGCAGATTTAGTCCAAATTTATACAGGATTTGTATATGAAGGACCTACATTGATTAAACGTATAAATAAGGCGCTTATACAAAGAGCAAAGACCATTTGATATTGAATATTGAGGTTCTTATATCATTTATTATTGCAACAGCAACATTGGCTTTTTCTCCAGGACCCGATAATATATTTGTCTTAATTCAGAGTGCGACTCATGGTAAAAAGTCTGGTTTTGCGGTGGTGTCTGGTCTAATGTCTGGATGTTTCGTGCACACTTCTCTTGTTGCTTTTGGGTTGTCTGCTTTTATTCAGGCTAATGAAAAATTATATTGGATTCTAAAAGTTTTTGGCGCAGCATACATGCTATTTTTAGCTTTTAAAGTTTATAAATCAAAACAAAATTTTACTAAACTAACTGCTGAGGTGTCACAAAAAAGATTCTTTCAATTATATAAGCAAGGTTTTATAATGAATGTTCTAAATCCAAAGGTTTCAATTTTCTTTTTAGCCTTTTTTCCTGCTTTTGTTTTTAGTGATTCTATTTCTCTTTTTAAGCAATTTTATGTATTGGGCTTTCTTTTTGTTTTAACATCTTTTGTAGTGTTTTCGTCTTATGTGATATTGTCAGGTTTTTTGTCAAAATTATTTTTTAATTCACCAAAAAAGATAAAACTCTTAAAGCGTTTGCAGGCTGGTTTTTTTATTGGAATTGCAGTGGTGATTTTAAGAGGGTAAAATAAACTTCAGATTTTATTATTCGTAAATTTTTAAAACCTCATTTTGTGCTTTGATCGCACTTATAAATTCATCCCTCATTTTTTCTACAAGTTCTTTAACAGAAGGATTATCTTCAATATTTGTAACACCTTGACCTGCAGACCATATGGTGCTCCATGCCTTGGCTTCTTTTTCCATTGCATTAAGCTCGTTTCCGAAATCAATTTTTTTGGTGTGCGACAGCATTTCTTCTGTAATGCCCATAGCTTCGAGACTAGGGCGAAGGAAGTTTGCAGAAACCCCTGAAATCGCTGCAGTATACACAATATCACTTGCTCCAGAATTGATGATCATGTTTCTATAATCTTCAGGTGCCCAGCTTTCTTTTGTATTAATAAATCGTGTACCCATATAAGCCAAATCTGCACCCATCTGCAATGCTGATGCAACATCTTTTCCGTTGGAAATACACCCAGAAAGTAAAATCGTTTTTTTGAAAAACTTTTTAATTTCAGCAACAAAAGGCATGGGATTTAGTGTTCCTGCATGGCCACCTGCTCCAGCAGTTACCAAAATCAATCCGTCCACACCAGCTTCTGCAGCTTTTTCGGCATGTCGTTTTTTGATGACATCATGAAATACAAGTCCTCCATAGCTATGTACTGCCCCTACTAGTTGTGGCACTGCGCCTAGAGAAGTTATGATCAATGGAACTTTGTGTTTTATACAAATGGCTAAATCAGCTTGAACTCTTGGATTTGTATGATGTACAATCAAATTAACTCCAAAAGGTGCTGCTTTTTTTCCAGTTTCTTTTTCAAAAGCTTCAAGTGCTGCTTTGATCTCAATAATCCAATCCTCAAAACCTTCAGTAGTACGTTGGTTGAGTGCTGGTAATGTACCAATAATACCGTTTTTACAACATTCTATTACCAATTTTGGGCCAGAAATTAGAAACATAGGGGCTGCAACAACAGGGAGATTTAGTGTGTTGATAAAACTTGGTTTGCTCATTTATTTTTTATTTTAAATATAACAATTAAAAAATGAGGGATTTAAATTTTAAGTTAAAATTAGCTTACCCTTTGATGAATCTTATTTTGTTTCAGATTAAAGATATTTATTAACATGTTTGAAATCTTTAATAAAGAGGATATTTTTTTGAATGATTATCAATTTTAACACCTGCGATTACCAAATCCATAATTTGCTTTAATCATTGTGAATTAAGAAGTTAGCTTTCTTATCTTTACGTTCAATTTAATAAGTTTTTATGGCAGTTCAACCAAAACTAGAGCGTTTCAAAAAAAATGTGTTATCTAAATTTCAGATATACAATAGTATCTTCATGACTTTGCCTTTCGATCAAATTACTAAAACAGGGGTGTTGTTACCTTTGTTTCATGAAACTTGTGAAAAAGGATATGCTGCTGGTGATGATCCAAGTACAATTGTAGATACATTTTTCCAAAAATATCAAGCAAGACGCACAAAGAAAAGCCAGATTAAATTATTATTTAGATTTATCCAATACATTGAGCGTCAGGTGGTTTTGTTTGATGCCATTGAAGATGCTGCTTTTCCAGTTATTAATAACATGGACGGAATTGGTACCCTTCGTAGTTTAAAAGAAAAAGCTTTTTCAGAAAATAAAATTGATGAGTTAAAAGCATATTTGGATGAATTTAAGGTGCGTATTGTACTTACAGCCCATCCCACTCAGTTTTATCCAGGTTCAGTTTTGGGGATTATAACAGATTTAACTGAGGCTATAAAAGATAACGATTTGAGCCGTATTAATGGTTTACTTGCCCAACTAGGAAAAACGCCATTTTTCAAACATAAAAAGCCAACCCCATTTGATGAGGCAGTAAACCTAATATGGTATCTCGAAAATGTATTTTATGATTCTTTTGGAGCAATATTTGATTATATTCAACAGAACATTTATGACAATAAAGTCATTAAAAATGAAATTATAAACATTGGTTTTTGGCCAGGTGGTGACCGTGATGGGAATCCATTTGTTCTTCCAGACACCACACTTAAGGTGTCAGGATTGCTCAAAAAGTCAATTTTAAAGAATTACGCGAAAGATTTGAAAAAGCTCAAGCGAAAATTGACCTTTAGAGGTGTTGAAGATCGTGTTGGTCAATTGATAAAAGATGCATACAGTGGCTATGACAACCCTGAGGTTTTTGATTTAGATGCTTTTGTCAATGAATTAAAAGATATTCGTAAAGTTGTCTCAAGAGATCATCATTCTTTGTATGTACAAGATATTACAAGTTTGATTAATAAAATTCAACTTTTTGGACACCATTTTGCGACTCTTGATATTCGCCAAGATAGTAGAATTCATCATAAAGTATTTTCTAAAATTGTTGAAAAATCTAAGCAAATAAATAACCGTATTTTTCCAGAAAATTATGATGAGTTATCAGAGGATGAACAAATTGATGTGTTGTCTAGAGTTGAAGGTGTATTAGACACTTCTATTTTTAAAGATGAATTGGTTAAAAACACGCTTCAAACCATAAAAGTTGTCAAACAAATACAGCAAACCAATGGAGAACAAGGGGCGCATCGCTATATTATAAGTAATAACCAGACAGCGTTAAATGTCATGCAGTTGTATGCAATGCTAAAATTGGTAGCGTTCAATAATAGACTTTCCATAGATATTGTACCCCTATTTGAAACAGTAACAGATTTGGAAAATGCTCCAAAAGTTATGGAACAATTGTATACAAACAAAGCCTACAAAGCGCACTTAAGGTCTCGAGGACAAAAGCAAACCATAATGTTAGGATTTTCTGATGGCACAAAAGATGGTGGGTATTTTATGGCAAATTGGGCAATTTTTAGAGCAAAAGAGGCGCTCACCAAAGTATCAAAACAATACAATATTGATGTTGTGTTTTTTGACGGACGAGGTGGGCCGCCAGCACGTGGTGGAGGAAAAACACATCAGTTTTATGCTTCTCTAGGACCAACAATTGAGGATAAAGAAGTTCAGCTTACTATTCAAGGACAGACGATTAGTTCTAATTTTGGAACACCAGATTCTTCAAAATATAATTTGGAGCAACTCATTAGTTCTGGTTTGTCAAACAGTTTAGGTTCTGAAAATAAAGGATTTTCAGATGAAGATCGTCAAACTATGGATGAATTGGCTACCTTGAGTTATCAAACCTATCAGGAGTTTAAAGCACATCCTAAGTTTATTCCTTATTTAGAGCGTATTAGTACGTTGAAATATTATGCAAAAGCTAATATCGGTAGTCGTCCATCCAAAAGATCTAAATCTGATCGTTTGATTTTTTCAGATTTAAGAGCAATACCTTTTGTGGGATCTTGGAGTCAACTAAAACAAAACGTTCCTGGATTTTTTGGTGTAGGTACAGCGATTCAGTCATTTGAAGAGCGAGGAGAGCTAGATAAAGTAGTTGCGCTTTACAATAATTCTAGCTTCTTTAAAACGTTATTAGAAAACAGTATGATGTCTTTGAGTAAATCGTTTTTTGCTTTAACAAAATATATGGCTGAAGATGAAGAGTTTGGTGAATTTTGGACGATCATTTATAATGAGTATCGACTCACTTTACGTTTGTTGCTAAAAATTACAGGCTATAAAGAGTTGATGGAAAACGAGCCAAGTGGAAAGGCTTCTATAGAAGTGCGTGAGTCAATTGTATTGCCATTGGTTACCATACAGCAATATGCTTTAAGGAAAATTCAGCACCTTCAAAAACAAAAAACGGTTGATAAGGAACAAATTGAAGTTTTCGAAAAAATTGTAACTCGAACGCTCTACGGCATCATTAATGCGAGTAGAAACTCTGCCTAACAAAACATTACCCTAAAGCATTTTGCTTTAGGGTTTTTTCTTTCCAAGTAATTAATAAGAGCAAAATTGATGTTTTCAATAATAATCAATTAGAATGAAGCAATGGTTTCATTGACTCTGATGTAAATTAACTCTAATCAATGAAAAAAGCCCCTGAGTACTAATACCCAAGGACTTTTTAATCACAAACAAAAAAATGTGTTTATATATTTTAGAAGCTATAGATTGCAGCAACTGTAAATGCAGCTAAAGAATCTGAAGCTTCGCCATCACTGTCTACGTAAGGCTTAGTTTCACTCCAAGAGTCTAATCTGATTTCTGGCTTAATTGTTAAGTTTTCAACAGTGTAGCTTCCTGTAAGTGTAGCAGCAAAAACGCTAGGTAAATCATCTACTCCGTCAGCATGGTATCCAAAAAGCTCACCTCTAAGTCCAATTGAAAAGTCTTCAGAAGTTGCTAGTTGTGGATAAAGTGCAACACCGTAGAAGCCAGCATCGTCATTCACTTGGTAGGCGCCATTGATTCCTAAGAAAAAGTCATCGGATAGGTCAAATCCACCAGTATAGTCGATCTCAAATCCTAATACTTCTTCGTCATCATAATAAAGATTAAGGTACTGACCTGCATATCCTAACTGAGCACCTAAAGCATATCCGCCTGTTGTGTTGTTATTAACATCTGTAGGGTTCATTAAAGCAAGCATTAAGCTTACATCGCTTCCTAAATCAAAGTCAGCTTTCAATCCAACATGTGAAAATGGTCCGTTAGAAAATAAATAAGAGGTACTGTAGTTGAAGTTTCCTGCAGGAGAAATAACTTCATAACCTAAATATGTATTGAAACGACCCATTGTAAGTGTAGTTGATTCAGATACGTTCCAGTACGCATACAATTGATTAAGGTTGTACCCTCCAACAGCTGCATCTGCTCTTGGTCCAAAAACAACATCAGCAACAACACCTGTTTTTTTACCTTCATAAGATGCAATAATGTTTGCCATACCTAAAGCAAAACCTGTTTCATCTGCAAAAGAAGTTCCGAAGGACTGAGTAATGTCATCTCCAGCTGATAGGTTAGATTGGTAATAGGCATCAACGGTTCCAGAAATAGATAGTGTTGACTCTTCATCTTGTGCAAAAGCAGCAAAAGAAGCTGCAATTGTTAATAGTGTAAAAATTTTTTTCATAATAAAATTAGTTTAATTTTTAGTGATTAATGCCCCAAACTTAAGCTATAAACATATAAACCCCTAAATAAATAGGGTATCATTAATAATTTTTATGTAATTAATAAAATTAACCCTATTATTTTTAGGGGTATTGTTTAAATTATTATTTAAATTATTAAATTAACATTATGGTTTTTCACGTAAAATTAATTTTTGATGATTTTGGATTAGATATAATTTTGAGTTTTGATTTAATTTGGAGATATGCTAAAATTTAAAATTTTGAAAAAAAGACTTTAATAATTCATCAAAAACAATAGGGTCAAAATATTTAAAATACATTTTAAAGGCTTTAAAATATTAAAATCATAATAATTTATTAAACATTATTATCAGTCCTGTTTTTGTACTTATATTTCGTCTCTATTTTGTTGAAAACTAACAATTTAAAACCAAGCATATGTTGAAAAAACAGGGAATGTATTTACCAGAATTTGAGCACGATAATTGTGGTGCAGGATTCATTTGTAGTTTAGAAGGAAATAAATCTAATGACATTATTCACAAGGCGCTTCAAATTTTGGAACGCCTAGAGCACAGAGGAGCAGTTAGTTCTGATGGAAAAACAGGAGATGGTGCAGGAATTCTAACTGACATTCCACATGAGCTTTTTGTTAGTGATTGTAATTTTGATTTACCAAGTTTTGGACAGTATGCAGCTGGTAATGTGTTTTTGCCCAAAAAAGAGAACCAAAGAAATTATTGTATCTCTGTTTTTGAGAAATGTATGAAGGAGCAAGGTCTTAATGTTTTGGGATGGAGAGAAGTTCCAGTTGATCCTTCTGTTCTTGGAACTATCGCTCAGCAAACAGAACCAGAAGTAAAGCAAATTTTTATTACAAAAAATAATGAACAGCAAGACGATTTTAATTTTAATTTAAAACTTTTTATTGCTCGTAAAAAAGCTGAACACGAAATTTATAATTCTAAACTTTCTGAAAGCAACTTTTTCTATTTACCCAGTCTTTCAACAAAAATTATAATTTATAAAGGACTACTTATTCCTGAAGATATAAAACTTTATTACAGAGATTTAGAAAACCCTTTGTTTGTTACACGTCTTGCATTAGTGCATCAACGTTTTTCGACTAATACCTTTCCAACTTGGGATTTGGCACAGCCTTTTAGGTATATGTGTCACAATGGAGAAATTAACACCCTTCGAGGTAATGTATCTCGAATGCTTTCTAGAGAGGCATTACTAGAAAGTGATTTGTTTGGTGAGGATATCAAATCTGTGTTACCAATAATTCTTCCAAACAAATCAGATTCATCGTCTATGGATATGGCTTTGGAGTTATTGTTAATGACAGGCCGCTCTTTGCCAGAAGTAATGATGATGCTTATTCCTGAAGCATGGGAAAAAAATAATGAAATGTCTTCTACAAAAAAGGCATTTTATGAATACAACTCATGTTTGATGGAGCCATGGGATGGACCTGCTTCTATTCCTTTTACAGATGGTAATTATATTGGTGCTGTTTTGGATAGAAACGGACTAAGACCATCGCGCTATTCTGTTACAAAAGATGGTTATGTTATTATGTCTTCGGAGATTGGAGTCATTGAGTTGGCACCAGAAAATGTTGCTCATCATGGGCGATTGGAACCGGGAAAAATGTTTCTTGTTGATATGAACGAAGGGCGGATTGTTAATGATGAAGAAATCAAAGAACAAATTGCCGCACAAAAACCATATCGCAAATGGCTCGATGACCAACTTGTATATTTGAAGCAAATCCCTTATAACGATTGTCCAATTTTCCTAAATCAAGAGCCTTTAGATAAAAGAAAAGTACTTTTTGGATACACTCAAGAAGATATCAAAACGATTATACTGCCTATGGCCAATCTAGCCAAAGAACCAATAGGTTCTATGGGGAGTGACACACCATTAGCGCTTTTGTCTGAAAAGCCACAATTGATATACAATTATTTTAAGCAATTGTTTGCTCAGGTGACTAACCCTCCTTTGGACGGTATTCGAGAGGAGTTGATTACAGATATTAGTTTAACTCTAGGCAGTGATTATAATATTTTTGAAATCAATGAAGCGCATTGTAAAAAATTAAAAATTCAAAATCCTGTGATTTCTAAACAGGATTTAGATAAAATTAAAAGTTACAATAATCCCAACTTTAAAATTTCCTCTGTTCCTATTTTATATGACATAAATAAAGGGCACAACGGTTTGGAAGACGCTTTGGATGAACTTTTAAAAACAGTCTCTTCTCATGTCGATAATGGGACTAATATTTTGATTTTATCAGACAGAAAAGTTTCAAAAGACAAAGCACCTATTCCTGCTCTTTTGGCCTGTTCGTTCATCAACAGCGGCTTACAGAAATTAGGAAAACGTTCTAAAATCAGTATCATAATAGAATCTGCAGAACCCAGAGAAGTACATCACTTTGCGTTGCTATTTGGCTATGGAGCAAGTGCTATAAATCCTTATATGGTTAACGAAATTATTGAGGATGAAGTTTTAAATCTTGACCCAAAAGCAGATACAGAAAAAGCCATTGCTAACTACAATAAAGCCGTTGGAAAAGGAATTTTAAAGGTGATGAATAAGATTGGTATTTCTACATTAAATTCTTATCGCGGGTCACAATTATTTGAATGTATTGGAATCAATACAAATGTGGTTGACAAATATTTTCCAAAAACTGCAACTCGAATTCAAGGTGTAGATTTGCATCAATTAGAAAAAGAAATTTCTAAGCGTTATGCCTCTACTTATGTCAAAAAATCAATTGATGCCAGCCTAGATTTAGAAATGGGAGGCCAGTACCGATGGAGAAGAAATGGAGAACATCATTTGTTTAATCCACTTTCTATCGCCAAACTTCAAGATTCGGTTCGAACGAATAAGCCTCAAAAATATAAGGAATATTCAGAGTTGATAAATAATCAATCCAAGCAACTGATGACGATTCGAGGATTGTTTGAATTTACAAATTACGATCCTATTCCTTTAGAAGAAGTAGAGCCATGGACAAACATTGTTAAGCGTTTTAAAACAGGTGCAATGTCTTATGGTTCTATTAGTAAAGAAGCCCATGAAAATTTGGCCATTGCAATGAACAGAATTGGTGGAAAGAGCAATTCTGGAGAAGGCGGTGAAGATCAAGAACGTTTTTATAAAAATGCTAATGGCGATTGGAAAAATAGCGCCATAAAACAGGTGGCTTCTGGACGATTTGGTGTTACATCAAATTATTTGTCTAATGCCAAAGAAATTCAAATTAAAATGGCACAAGGTGCCAAACCTGGCGAAGGTGGGCAGTTACCAGGACCAAAAGTAAACCCTGATATTGCAAAAACACGAAATTCTACACCCTATGTAGGTCTAATTTCTCCACCACCACACCACGATATATATTCTATTGAAGATTTATCGCAGTTGATTTATGATTTAAAATCCGCGAATCGAGAAGCACGTATCAATGTAAAACTAGTATCAGAAGTTGGTGTTGGAACTGTAGCGGCTGGTGTAGCCAAAGCAAAGGCAGATGTTGTTTTAATTTCTGGTTATGATGGCGGAACAGGAGCTTCTCCATTAACGTCATTAAAACACGCTGGTTTGCCATGGGAATTGGGGCTTGCTGAAGCACAACAAACCCTTGTCATGAATGATTTGAGAAGTAGAATTGTTGTAGAATGTGATGGTCAATTAAAAACAGGAAGAGATGTTGCGGTGGCTTGCCTTTTAGGTGCTGAAGAATTTGGTTTTGCAACTGCGCCACTAGTAGCATCTGGATGCATTATGATGAGAGCTTGTCACCTAAATACATGCCCAGTTGGGATTGCAACTCAAAACCCTGAATTGCGTAAAAAATTCAAAGGGAAGCCGGAACATGTAGTTAACTTTATGTATTTCGTAGCACAGGAATTGCGAGAAATTATGGCAAAACTAGGGTTTAGAACTATTGATGAAATGGTTGGTAAAGTTGAAAAGCTAGACCGCAACACAGCAATTGAACATTACAAATCAAGAGGAATAGACCTTACACCAATTCTTCATAAAGTTGAGGTATATGCTGATGTAGATATTTTCAATACAGAAACACAAGATCATCAACTTGAACGTGCTTTGGATTTTGAAATTATTGATAAAGCTCATCCGGCTTTATTTAGAAAAGAGCCAACGGTTTTGGATTTAAAAATAAATAATGAAAATAGAGCTGTAGGTGCAATTTTGAGTAATGAAATTTCAAAAATATATGGAGCTCAAGGGTTACCTGAGAATACTTTAAAAATTAACTTTAAAGGATCTGCAGGCCAGAGTTTTGGCGCTTTTGCCACAAAAGGATTAACCCTTAACGTGATTGGAAATACTAATGATTATTTGGGTAAAGGTTTATCTGGTGCAAAGATTACAGTACGTATCCCAGATGAATCCACTATAATTCCTGAGGAAAACATCATTATAGGAAATGTAGCATTATATGGTGCAACTTCTGGTGAAGCCTATATTAATGGAAAAGCAGGTGAGCGTTTTTGTGTTAGAAACTCAGGTGCGACAGCTGTTGTAGAAGGCATAGGAGACCATGGCTGTGAATATATGACAGGAGGAGTTGCAGTTGTATTGGGTGAAGTTGGACGTAATTTTGGAGCTGGTATGAGTGGTGGAATCGCTTATGTTTATGATCCTAATGAAACATTCAAAAGTAAATGCAACCATGAAGGACTAAATTTGGATCCTCTTGAAGATGATGTGCATGTTCAAGAATTAAGAACATTAATTGAAAACCACTACAATACAACATTAAGTCCACTAGCACAACGCATTTTGGAACAATGGGAATCCGCAGTCAAAGACTTTATTCGTGTACTGCCAGAAGAATACAGACAAGCATTAATCAGATTAGAAGAAGAAAACCTCGTAAAAAAATAATACTATGGGAAAGACCACAGGTTTTATGGAATACAAACGTGTAGATGAAGCTTATGACGCGGTAAAAGAACGTGTTAAGCACTACAAGGAATTTACTGTTCCCCTAAAGGAAAAAGAATTAAAAAACCAAGGTGCTCGATGCATGGATTGTGGTATTCCATTTTGTCATAGTGGTTGTCCTTTAGGAAATTTAATTCCTGATTTTAATGACAATGTTTACCAAGGAAATTGGGAAAAGGCAGCAAAAATTTTGCATTCCACAAATAACTTCCCAGAATTTACAGGGCGATTATGTCCTGCTCCGTGCGAACAAGCTTGTGTATTGGGCATTAATGAAGATCCTGTAAGTATTGAAAACATTGAAAAAAATATTGTTGAAATTGCTTTTGAAAAAGGATGGGTAAAACCTCAAATTCCAACAAGTAGAACTGGAAAAACAGTGGCTGTCGTTGGTTCTGGTCCTTCTGGATTGGCAGCAGCACAGCAACTAAATCGAGCGGGTCATCTTGTAACTGTTTTTGAACGTGATGCAAAAGCAGGAGGGTTGTTGCGCTATGGAATTCCAGACTTTAAACTTGAAAAATCAATAATTGACCGGCGTATAGAAATTCTTGAGCAAGAAGGAATTACATTCAAAACTAACACTAATGTTGGTGAAGATGTTTCTGTTGAATCTTTACAATCTGATTTTGATGCACTTCTACTTTGTGGTGGTGCAACAGCACGTCGTGTACTTCCTTTAGATGGTTCGAATTTAAAAGGAATAGTTCAGGCCATGGACTTTTTGAAGCTCAACAATGAATATGTGGATGGCCTAAGAACATTTGATGAAATTATTTCTGCTAAAGGAAAAAATGTCATTGTAATAGGAGGAGGAGATACGGGGTCCGATTGTATAGGAACTTCAAATAGACACGGTGCAAAAAGTGTTACAAATTTCGAAATTCTAGATAAACCAACAGAAGGAAGACCAGCTCATCAGCCTTGGCCATTTTGGCCCATGAAAATGAAAACAAGTTCTTCACATCAAGAAGGAGTTGAACGTCATTGGAGCGTTTCTACAAAAAAGTTTTTAAGCGATGAAAATGGTAATCTGACAGGCTTGGTGACTTGCGAAGTCGAATGGATTTTTAAAGAAGGAGAACGCCCTCAATTAAAAGAAATTCCAGGAACTGAAAAAACATGGCCATGTGATTTAGTGTTGTTAGCACTTGGATTTACAGGACCTGGTTCTAACCTTGTCCAGCAATTAAACTTAGATACTGACTTTAGAACTAATATCAAAGCCACAACCAAAGATTACAAAACTAATATTCCAGGTGTTTTTGCTGCTGGAGATATTAGAAGAGGACAATCGCTTATTGTTTGGGCTATTTCAGAAGGCCGTCAATCTGCTCATCATGTTGACGCATTTTTGATGGGTACTTCTGACTTGCCACTCAAAGACGAAAATGATTTACCAAGAGTTTAGATTTTTATTATGGCTATTTTTACATAAAAAAATTAATTGTAATATATTGCAATTGATTATTTAAATTTCACATGAGAAAAATAGCAGTCCTTTTAATATTTACTTTTTTAGTTAACTGTAAAGATGATGTAGAACCCGTTGGAAATTCCAATGGAGATGGCGTTGCAACCCCTTACGAAATCACTCAAATAAGTTTTAAGGCAGATTTAAATGCCACACTGTTTGAAGATATTGTTTTGAATTTTGATGGAGTTGAGTTTTTCACAGGTGTATTACCTTACGGAGTTGACATTAAGAATTTAATTCCATCCATTGTAACAAGCCCAGAAAATGGATTTATTAAATTGGATGAAATTAATTATCAAAACAATACAACCTCTTATAATTTCTCTAAAGAAGTTAATGTCGATATATTCAATTCAGATCAAACAGATTATTGGAGATATAAAATTAGATTAACCTATTTTACAGGACTTCCTATTATTTCAATTGATACAGATAATATACCTGTTGACTCAAGAGATTTTTATGTTTCTGGTGAATTAGATCTATTTGGAGGATTAATTTTTGATGACATTGATATGACTTCAATACTCATTAGGGGTCGCGGGAATTCTACTTGGTTTAATCCAAAAAGACCATACCAAATTAAATTTGATACCAAAACGTCTATTCTTGGACTTCCTGAGGATAGAAAATGGGTTCTTTTGGCAGAATATTCAGATAAATCACTTATGCGCAATAAAATTGCTTATGAAATGGGGGCGATAAGTAGTTTGGATTACACACCAAAAGGAGAGTATGTTGAAGTCTTTCTAAATAACAATCATTTGGGGACTTACCTTTTTGCTCAAAAAGTTGAAGAATCGAGCAATAGAGTCAATATAGGAGACGAGGGCTATTTAATTGAAATTGATCAAGATTATAGGGTAGATCCCGACGATGTGTTTTTTACTCCAACAATTTTTACTCAAGAATATAGCTCTAATGTATTCAATATTAAAGCTCCAAATATTTCTTATGATACTCCAGAATTTACTCTAATTGAAGATCATATAAATAATTTTGAAGCAGTTTTATTTGGCTCTGATTTTACAAATCCAGATATTGGATATCGTAGTTACATTGATATTAATAGTTTTGTCGATTGGTTTTTAATTAATGAAATTGCAAAAACTGTTGACGCTCGTTGGTATTCGAGTATATATTTTACTTACATTCCAGGTGGGAAAATAAAAATGGGGCCAATTTGGGATTTTGATTTGTCTTTTGGAAATGTCAATTATGCAGATTCACAATATACAGAAGGTTATTGGATAAAATATAATCCATGGTTCAGTAGAATGTTTGAGGATCCATACTTTGAAAATCTTGTCAGTGAGCGATTTGATTTTTATTATCAAAACCTAGACAACTTCAATTCAAAAATAGACGAATTTAGTTCTTATTTAAGCGTCTCACAAAGCTATAATTATGATATATGGCAAACCTTGGGGACCTATGTTTGGCCAAATCCAGTTTGGTTTGATACACACCAAGAAGAAGTAGATTATGTAAAACAGTGGTTATTAGCACGCATGAATTGGTTAAATCAAGAGTTTGGCTTTTGATTTGAATTGTGTTAATGTTTTTATAAACCAAAATCAATTTATCATGTCTTCCCATATATTTGTTTGAAATATACCATAAAATTCAAACAAAATGAAAACGAATTATTTTAACATTTTCTTTCTCCTATTCTTTGCTTTATTGTTCAACAATGATGTAATATTTGCACAGGACTTTCAAGGGAAAGCCACTTATATTTCTAAATCTAAAATGGAACTCGGGCGCTGGGGAGCACGAATGAGTGAGGCACAAAAAAAGCAAATTGCCGCTCGACTAAAAAACCGTTTAGAAAAAGAATTTGTTTTGGTTTTTAACAAACAAGAATCTGTTTTTAATGAAGAAGAACAGCTAGATGCTATTTCTGGGGCCACAGACTCATGGGGCAAAAATTTTGCGGCTGGAGAAAATTATAAAAATGTAAAAACTAATGCTCAAATTCAACAACAGGAATTTTATGGTAAAAAGTTTTTAGTTAAAGATAAACTTCAAAAAATTGATTGGACTTTAGGTAAAGAGTCCAAACAAATAGGAAATTACCTTTGTTTTAAAGCTACTAGTTTTATTCCAACAGATGATTTATTGTGGTACTCTTTTTCATGGAGTAGAATGAAATCAACGGATAATCAAGACGCTGAAGACGAAGAAAACAATGAACCAGAAGTTGATGTCACTCAAATTGAGGCATGGTATACGCCACAAATCCCTATTGGTCATGGACCTTCTGAATATTGGGGTTTACCAGGTTTAATTTTGGAGGTTAGCGCTGGAGGAACAACAATGTTATGTTCAAAAATTGTTATCAATCCTGTTGAAGCTGTTGAGATCGAAGCCCCTAAAAAAGGGACTACAGTTACCAAAATTGAATATCAAGATATTATTCAGAACAAAATGGCGGAATTCAGAAATAACCGAATGCGTCGCCGATAATTATCATTCTTTAATTAATACTTAATAATTTATGTAAATCCACCCCGTAAACACATCGTTTTCGTCGTTGTTAAGTTTTAGTACATAGAAATAAGTTCCAACAGGGACTAAATCACCATCTTTGGATGTTCCATCCCACTTGCGATTATCATTGCCCTCAAAAAGGCATATACCATAACGGTTAAAAATTTTCAAAGAGTGATTCAAGTGTATGCCATAAAGATTTTGAATTTGAAAGACATCATTGAGTCCATCATTGTTTGGTGAAATTGCTTGAGGAATAATAATATCACAATTTTCTGAAACTAAAAGAATTGGATAAACTTCATAGCAAATATCATCTTCAATAGTACCATAAACCAATTGATTTTCTGAATTAACTTCAAAATCATTAGGATTATCGATAATATTTTCAAAATTTTCTATATCATCAAGAGAATTGAAAAAACCAACAAAATCATCCCCTAGAAATACATTAGAAGCATCAAATAAATTAACTGTTGGGCTACTGCTTTGGCAATATAGGATTTCAAAATTATCTGTATAAATGGTAGGGTTTTCAATAATAATTTCTACAGCAATTAAATCCTGACTTTCACAGTCATCTATAGTTTGAGAAATATAAACTGTGGTATCATCACTAATTTCAGTAGTATCATCAAGCAAGGTGTCACCTGATTGATCGTTATAAAATTTAATATTCTCACCATTGGTTTGAAGCTCTTGTAAAAGAACTGAATTGCAAAAAGTTTGTGGGGTATCTGCTGTTGGTGTGGGGGTATTTGTTTCAGTAATTACAGCTGTTCTTGTTGTAGAAATACAACCTGTAATATTGTCGATTGTTTCCGCATAGTAGGTGCCAACAGCATTAGCAGTATAGGTTAAACTGTTTGCTTGTAAAAGTTGTCCATCTGAAGCAGCATCATACCAGTTGACGCTAGTATTTGAAGTTGAGGTTACAGATAAAATGGCTTCATTTAAACTACAATCAAAAGTAACATCTCCATTGCTATTAGGCGCAGGGGGATTTGGATTGATTGTGATTTGAAATAGATCTGAAAATAATACACATTGTTCATTTGATAGGTTGTCTGCAAATTCAGAAACTTTTGTTCTATAAAATCCTTCAGATGTCATATTAAGATTTATACTTTGATTTGTTTCTCCAGCAATATCTTGCCACGTTATACCATTGGCACTTTCTTGCCATTGATAGAAATGAGAAGTAAAAACTGAAAAATCTGGAGTAGAAGTTAAGGTTGTGGCATATGGTGTTTCGCTATTACAAATTGTTACAGAAGTATTACCTGATTCATCCGTTACGACTAAATTATCTCCACAAGTTTTGAATTCAATATCATCTATAACTAAGTCATTTCCACAGCCGCCACCTCCATTGTTGAGCATTTTTAAGACAACAGATTGTTGGTTTTCTATAGTTTGAAAAACTAAACCATACTCACCCCATGTAGGAGCTGCTGTTGCATAAATATCTCCAGTATCGCCGCTTGCTATAAGTGTAGTTTCGGTACTATCCCATATTTGAAATTTGACATTAATTGGAATTTCGATTCCCAAATTAACGCAATATCCAGGAACTTTTAATAAATTCAACAGCCATGCCGAAAATTCATAAGTCGTAAATTCGCACAATCCAGTTACAGTTGTTTTATAAAATTCTCCTGCTGTAAAATCTGCATTTACAATAAGAAATCTGCCGTTACTATCGTTGGGTGTATGGTCTTCAATTTCTTGCCAATCATATGGGTTTCCAAAAGTATTATTTCTTACAGTGTAAAAACTATCATTTGGAAAACCAGAAGAATATGAATAAGTTGTAGTCCCATTTGGTAGAGGGACGCTGCCTGTTCCAGCTCCAAAGTCTTCAACAAAAATGGGAGTACCAGAATTTCCACTGCAAAACCCTAATTGAGCATTAATAGAAATATTTGATAAAATAAATAAAAAAAACGTGAAAAGATATTTCATAATTGGTTAATCAGTAAATAATAATTGTCAAAAATTAGTTAGAAATTAAAAATCAAAGACTCTTCAAAAATTTAGATTGAAGCAATTGATTAAAAATTATTTTAAATAATTAAAACGGATGTTTTTGAGATGACTATTAAAGTTTGACAATTAGTAGTTAAATTTAGTTTAGTTAGTTGCTCAAATTTAATACAATTTTTTTTTTTTTTGTAATTATATCATCTATTTTTTGTAATTAAAACTTACCTTTGAGTACATATATAAGGCCATGAATAAAATTTTTTCCCTACTTTTTTTGGTATTATTTTTATTTTCAAGTTGTGTCAATAAAAAATCACATAAATCAAATACCAAAGTCCCAAAAAATGTCATTCTTCTAATCAGTGATGGTACTGGATTATCTCAAATCTCTGCAGCATATTATTATAAAAATTCTGAAATTAACTATTCACGTTTTGAGCACATTGGTCTTATAACAACTCACTCCTCAATTGAAGATATTACAGATTCTGCAGCAAGTGGAACTGCTTTTGCAACTGGAAAAAAAACCTATAATGGTGGTATTGGTATTTTAGAGGATTCAACAACTGTTACAAATGTTGTAGAAATAGCTTCAAAAAAAGGGGTTAAAACAGGTATAGTTGCCACATCGTCAATTACTCATGCCACACCAGCAAGTTTTTATGCACATGTTGTAGATAGAGATTATGAGCAAAACATTGCATTACAACTTTCAAATTCTGAAATAGATTATTTTGCTGGAGGTGGAAAAAAATTCTTTAATAACAGATTGGATAACAATAATTTATACGAGTTGCTTAAATCAAATGGATTTGGTATTGACACACTAGGGTTAGCTACATTTGATGTGATTAAATCACACAAAAAACAAGGGTTTTTGCTTAGTGATGATGGTATGCCAAAAATGATTGAGGGCAGAGGAGATTTTTTGTCTAAAGCAACATTATTGGGTATTGATTTTTTACATCAAAATAACACGCCATTTTTTTTAATGTCAGAAGGTTCACAAATTGATTGGGCTGGTCACGATAATGATACAGAATATCTTATTTCAGAACTTATAGATTTTGACGAAACTATTGGGCGCGTATTAGATTTTGCTGAACAAGATGGCGAAACATTGGTTATTGTAACTTCCGATCATGAAACAGGAGGTTTTACATTGGCTGGAGAAAATTATACCACAAAAGATGGTAATATATACAGTAGCTATACCCAATTAGAGCCAAAATTTTCTACTGGTGGTCATTCAGCAACTTTGATTCCAGTTTTTGCCTATGGCCCAGGAGCAGAACTATTTTCTGGTATTTATGATAATACGGATATTTTTCATAAAATTATTAAGCTCACAGGATGGCACAAGGATTGATATGTAATTTAAAATAAAAAAAAGCCCAACGCACTGTGTTGGGCTTTTTCTTGACTAATTAAAAAAACTATTCTATAGTAATAGAGAAAGTTTCAGTAATATCGGTTTCGCCTCCAGCGTTTGTGATATCGCCAGTAGCAACGCCAGCCGCTGATTTGTTTGGCTCATGACGTAGCGTAAATGTTAGATCACCAGAACTAGCAGCATTGGCTACTAGTGTAAATTCAACACCAATGGGGTTTCCGTCTCCGTCCTCATCTTCGTAATTGGTGGTTACATTAAGTCCAGTTCCAATAATATAAAAAAACTGGTGTTCATCTGCCTCTTCCTCAACTTCCTCGGTAATGTCTTCGGCAGGAGTTTCAGTCTCATTTAGCAGTTCTATGGTTCCATCATATGTTGTTCCTGCAGTTAAATTACCTCCAGATATTGTAACAACAGGATCTTCACCGCCATCTCCGTCCATGTCAACAGTTTTTAGAACAACATCTGTTCCTCCACCAACTGGAGATAGAGTTACGGTCATTGTTGTAATTAATTCTTCCTCATTTACAGGCTCTGGAGTTGTATCATCATCAGAACATCCTGTAAAAATTAAGGCTAGGATTAAAAGTGGAATTAAAAAGATTGATTTTTTCATTGTTTTTGTATTTAATAATTAATATTTAAATTTTAGATTTAATAAAAAATTTCTACCCAAATCATCGGCATAAAAACGCTGAAGATTTAAGTAATTTCTGTAGGAAGTTTTTAAAATATTTGTAATTCCTAATCCTACGGTTAGGAGTGATGTTTTGGTGATTTCGAAATCTATACTAGAATTAAAATTTAGCAAATGATAAGCACTTGGTGTTGAGCTTATATCCAAAAGTTCTGTAGTTTCTGTTTCTGGAACATATACCTTAAAATTATTATCGGGGTATTCATTTTGTGCAAAAACATATTCGCTTTGTAGCGCGAGTTTTAAATTGTGAAATTTTGGATGTTCAAATGAAATTTCATTTTTAGTAGAGACAGGAGGCATGCTAATTAATGGCAAATTTCTGCTACGGTCATAGCCCTTAACAATAGAAAGCTGATGAGTAAAATTCAGTTTATCTGTAAATTTATAAGCGGCATCAATATCAACTCCAAGTAATTGAGCATTAGTTTGTCTATATTCCCAAACCTGAAAATTTCCACGAATTGTTTCTAAAATTTTTGTGGGTTCAATGATTATAAAATCAGAGATTGTATTTACATATGGATTTATTGAAAAACTAAATGTATCATGATCGCGTTGAATCGTTGCAGATACTTTGTGTCCCACTTCAGAATTAAAACTTAAATCACCTAGCTCTATTCGAGCACCAGAGTGGTGTAGGCCTTCACTAAAAAGCTCGGAAGGATTTGGTGTACGTGAGGCTAAAGCATAATTTAAAAACAGTTTGTAGTTGTCCTTAAAAGTATATTTCAAACCTGCTGTAGCAGAGGCGTTATGGAATTTTAAATTCGGATTCGCCAATACTTGCGTACCAAGATCCTCAACGACAATATTTGGATACAAAACATCATAATTTCGATCTTCCCAAAAAGACGTTCGATAAAATTTATACACATCCAAATGAGTATAATCAAATCTAGCACCTGCTTCAAGTAACCAACGATCATTTAGAGCATAATTTCCTAAAAGATAAATACCTAATTCGTATTTATCATAATCTGGAATTAGCCTTCGTACACCAGTATTTGGATTTGCAAAATTATTTTGATAGCGTGCCATAAGACCTGATTTTAAGTCCAATTTATGTTCAAAATCATTTTCATAGTCTAATAGTAGCGTATGCGTGTTGAGTTCCAAATCCATCGCAGCTTTATCTCTGTCATCTCCTCTTCTGATGTCAAATTCAAGCCGATTGTTTTGTTGATAATCATACTGTAAACTCAATGTGCCAAAATTTTCAAAAGTTTTAAACCCTTTTATTCTTGCCAATTGATGTTTAACATTTTGTCGTGGTGCGCCAATATTGTAAGTAAAATCATTAATAATCAATGGTGTATTACTTTCAAATGCACGAACTTGATCGGCAGCGCCGTGCAGATGGGAAGCCCGCAAAATTCCAATTTTGCTACTGAAAAATGAAAAATAGCCTTCAATTCCATAATTGAATTTATTTAGACCAAGGCGTAATGATACATTTTGTTCAATCAGTCCAGTATTACTCAAAATATAATCTGCGGCTTCAAAATCTCCAAAGCGTTTTATTGAGCCTTGAACTGTACCGTACCATCCATTTGAATGGCTTTTGGTTAATTCTGAAGTCAATACTCCACCTCTTCCGTTGGAAGTTAGTGAAGCCATGGTTTTTCCATACAGACTGTCTTTTACTGGCACTTTTAAGGCTTCCGCAATAATTACACCGCCCATAGCGTCTCCACCGTATTGTAGTGCACTAGCACTTTTTACGAGTGTTAGTCTGCCCACTGAGTTGATATCAATATTTGGTGCATGTTCCGCTCCCCATTCTTGGTCTTGCATTCTTACGCCATTATTCACCATAATAATACGGCTACTGTGCAAACCATTAACAATGGGCTTTACAATCCCATTCCCTTTATTTAATGAAGATACTCCGCTTAAACTATTGAGCGCATCGCCTAATGCACCAGTACTGTAGCGTTCTAGTGTTTCTTTGGAAACATTATTTTCTAGTGTAGTATTGGTGTTGTTTTCATAAGCTTTTCCTTCCAATATAATCTCATTGAGTTCTTCTAAATGATGCTCTAGCTTAAAATCTCTTTGAGTGTCTTCTGATATTTTTACATAGAATGTTTTTGTCTCACAAGATGAATGTAAAATCCTTATACTGTATGTTATATTTTCGCACAAGCCCAAAATTGTGTAATCACCATCAATAGAGGTTTGACTAATCGATTCAGTTTCAGCCACAACAAGAGTAGCTCCAGATAAAATGGAGCCATCATGCAAGTCTAGAACCTTACCTGATAGGGTGTGTTTACAATTTTGAGATACAGCTAAATTGCTGCATACCAGCATAATAGCAAAAGCATAGTTGCGCATAATATTTTTTCATTAACTTTAAAAAAAGGGAGTGGGTGTTAAGAAAAAATAGGGGGTGCGCGAAGCTGTTTATAAGTTATGTTAAATGAGTGAAATTTTAAAGAGTTAAAGATTGTGTTGACCTCTTTATAAATTTCTATTGTTTTGATTTCAGGGACAATATTGATATCATAATTGAATAATAACAAATTAAAGTCACAAATATCACAGTTGGATATAGATTGATGAATGTGTGATTTATTTTCTGAACATTCTATATGTTGATGCTCGCCAAAGTGATGAAGGAAGTTAAAAACAGTTGGAAACATCAAAACAGCAAATAATAAAATTGCAGTTAATTTATTTAATGTTCTAACTTTTTTTTTCATTTGACTAATATCACAACAAATGTAAAAAAAAATAGCTCTTTTTGTTTGTTGAAACGTTAAAAAAAACCACTCAAAGGAGTGGTTTTTGTTTTTTACACTGTTAAGAGTTGCTAGTCTTGTTCAGGCAGCATTACTTTATTTATGACATGTATAACTCCATTATTTGCTTGTACATCAGTTGTAATAATATCAGCGACTCTATTATTTATATCAATAATTTGAGGTCCATTTTCAAGAGAAATAGTAAGTAAATCACCTTCGGTTGACACGGGCATATATTGTGATAAATCTTCTTCCCTAACATTTGCGCCATAAACTACATGAGTATTTAATGTTAACTCTAGTGTTTCTGAATCTATATCACTCAAACCATTAAGTTCAAGCTCAGTTAATAGAGATCCAAAAGCTTCATTGGTTGGCGCAAAAACCGTGTAAGGTGCTGGAGTCGTATTTAGGGATAAAGCCGAAACATAATCATTTTCTAAGTCGTCTCTTGTGAGTGCACTAACTAAAGTTGAAAAAGTAGAATCCGCTGTTGCAAAAGTCACAACAGTTGGTAATCCAATTACTTCATCAACGACATGAACAATACCATTTGATGCTGCAATATCACCATCGATAACGCGTGATACACCATTAAATTCAATTCCAGATACTGTGTTGAAATAAAGGCTTAAGAAATCACCATCTGTATTTGTGGCATTTGTTGTTGTGTAACCTGCGCCGGCGGTGGATAGATTGTAAGCATTAACAGTACCACTTATCACATGGTTTAGTAGAATTGTTGAAAGGAGATCGGTTGGAACTGCATCAAGGGATGGAAAATTGTTTTCAGTAAGGAAATTATCAAAAGCTTGATTTGTGGGCGCTAGAACTGTGTATTCGCCTCCGCTGAGAACTTCAACAAGATTTCCGTCTGCTGCTTGCAAAGCAGCTACAAGACTAGTTAAATCGTTGGATGAACTAGCTAACTCTACAATGTTTGATGATGGGGGAGTAAGAGTGACATCGTCATTGTCTTCGCAAGAAAAAGTTGTGAAAGCTAAAAGTGATAAAATTGATAGTTTAAATAATTTATTCATTTGTTAAATTTTTAATTATCTTTCAAATTAAAGCTATTTTAATATTTTTATTTTAAATATTTTGTTAAAAGACTGTATTTTATATTTATTTTAACTCAAATAATTAATAATTTTAATACTTGTTAAGTTACATATAATGCATATTTTAGTTTTTATTTAAAATTGATATGAAAAATTTAGTTTTTTTATTCTTCTTTTTGATTTTCGCCATCTCATGTTTAGAAGATACTCATGCACAAGGCGAAGACAATTTTTTTACAATATATTTAGTAAGACATTCTGAAAAAAATATGGATTCTGGCCATAATTCAGATCCATCGTTAACTCCATGTGGCGTACAAAGGTCTGAATACTTAGGGGAATTCTTAAAAGAAATAAATTTAGATGCAATTTACAGTACAGATTACATACGAACTCTAAGCACCGCAAGACCTACAGCTACTTCAAAAGGTCTTGAGATTGAAAAATATAATGCTAATGAGCTTAAAGAGTTTTCAGAGATGTTATTAGGTCGTAAGCAAAATGCACTTGTTGTTGGTCACAGTAATACAACTGGAGTTTTGGCAGGACTATTAGTTGGTGAAAACAAAGATGCATTTGACGCAAGCATTTATGATCGTATTTATCAAGTGGTCATGTACAAAAATAAAGGTAAGATACACCTAATGCATATGGCAATTGATTGTCAAGACTAGTTTGTGCTAGTTTTTGTAACATTTACCTCAATATTAGTTCACTATTGGTTTTGTGGGTAAACATTTGTATATTAGATACATAAACCAATTTAATTCACATATATAATGACAAAGAAATTTTACTTTTTTATTCTTTGTTCAATATCCTTTTTTAATTTTTGTTTTTCTCAAACTCTTACTATTGATAATTATTCAATTAATGGCCTTGGTCAAGTGCAATTATCTATTCAGGGCCAAGCAGATAAATATTATATTCTACATGCTCAACATAGTCCAACTTACAATTGGGCAACTTCAATGACGATGGGTGTTGACGGAACGATGGTTATTACTGAACCTGCAGGAGCATATCCTTTGGAGAACTATTCTATTACAGAACATGATATTGAGTTTCCAGACGATTATGACGGAGACGGTATAGACGACCTCACAGAGTTTAATAATATGCCTACAGATGCACCTTTTAACTTTGCTGCTCCTATTAATTTTATAGATGGTTCAACCTCAATCCCAGACGCTGAAACTTTTATGGATTTGGCTACTGTACAAAATGTTGGATGGGCACCTTTTTTGGATGACCAGTTGTATGTAAAGTTTGGAATACTTGATCGAGATACTCCAGAACCTAAGGTATATTTTATCAATAGTAATACTTATATCATTCATGCAAGTTTTTGGAGTGGTATTGGAGCTTCTGTTACAGGTGATGATAGCTCTGGAGAAATTGTATTCAATCCTAATGATATTCTTCCAAACGGAAGTATAGGAAGTTATTCATTTAATTTTTCTTTTGGAAATGCCTATGACTTTGAAGCAACACAAAGAACATATGAATTATTGGTAGCTAGTATGCCATTTCTTAAAAATAATATGAATCATTTTATTGGGCAATCTGATGAAAACAATCACCTCAATAATTATGCTGAAGATTTTGAGGGCTCAAGGATAGAAGTGGTTTTAGAATCGGATGTTTTTGCAGAAGTGAATTATATTCCATTTCATGAAGCAGAAGGCTATGGTTTTTTTAAGCATATGCAGGATTTAAATGAAACACCAGGAAGTCGTGATATTGTTCTTTATGATGCACTTCCAAATTCATTGCCAAGAGTTGGAGGAATTATAACCTCTGTAATACAAACCCCATTGTCACATGTTAATTTGAGAGCCATACAAGATAATGTTCCAAATGCCTATATCGCAGAACCTCTGGCTATTGATTCAATTGCAAATTTACTTGGTAATTACATTTATTATAAGGTTGAAAATGAGCAATTTGAGATAAGAGAAGCGACTTTAACTGAAGTCAACAATTGGTATGAAGATCTCAGGCCAACAGAGCCACAAATTCCCATTCGAGATTTAACTATTACCGAAATTATGCCTTTAGAAGACATCAATTTTGAAATGTCCAGTTCTTTTGGTGCAAAATGTTCTAACGTTGCAACCATGAGATCATTTGATTTTCCTGAGGGAACAATTCCCGATGGTTTTGGAATTCCGTTTTATTATTATGATGAATTTATGCAGTTCAATAATTTTTATGAGGAAGCACAAGTAATGATTAATAATCCTGTATTTCAAAATGATATCAATTTTAGAACTGAGCGACTAAAGGATTTTAGAAGAGACATAAAAGATGCCCCAATGCCACAATGGATGATGGATGATTTACAAGCCATGCATGACGATTTTCCAGATGGTACTGCAGTAAGATGCCGTTCAAGCACTAACAATGAAGACTTGCCCGGATTTAGTGGTGCAGGATTATATACTTCCAAAACTCAGCATCTTGACGAAGGACATATTTCTAAATCCATAAAGCAGGTCTATGCCAGTATGTGGAATTTTAGAGCCTATGAAGAGCGAGATTTTTATCGGATTGATCATTTTGTGGCTGCTATGGGTGTTTTGTGTCATCCCAATTTTCAAGAAGAAAAATCAAATGGTGTTGGGATAAGTATCGATCCAATTTATAAGACAGAAGATACATTTTATTTGAACACCCAAGTTGGGGAATCATTGATTACAAATCCTGATCCAAATTCGGTACCAGAAGAAATTTTATTGTATCAAAATCCATCGCAAGCAGGAGGGTACCTTGTATTAAGACTATCCAATTTAGTCAACCCAGGTGAACTAGTCATGGATCAAGTATATCTCGACCAAATGAGGGAATATTTAACGACTATTCATGATGAATTTTCGATACTTTACGGTGTTGTGGGTGCAGAAGGTTTTGGAATGGATATCGAGTACAAGGTAACGGCACAGGATCAATTGGCCATAAAGCAAGCAAGACCATGGGTTTCATTTTGGGCAGATATCAATGGTGATTATGATTTGGGTGTATCAGCAATTATAGAGCCTCAATCATCATCTAGTTTAGAAAATAGTGAACTCGTTTCTGCTACAATCACCAATTTTGGTCTAAATGATATGAGTGATTTCGAAATTGAACTTCAGATAAATGATCAACCTATTGAAACTTTAACTATTACTCAAACAATTCCACCTTTTGGTGCATCGGATTTTCAATTTTCATTGCCTTACGATTTTTCAACCATTGGCGATTACAATATTACAGTAAATGTAAATCACATACTTGATGAGTATGAAAACAACAATTCTTTAAGTGTTATTTTAAGTAAAGTACATGCATTGGATGGAGCACTTTCAATTGCTGATTTTGCTGTAGTTTGTGATGAAGAGGTTGAGGTAAATACGGTTATTTTAAATCAAGGTGAAACAACTATAACTGATGTGAAAATTGAGGTTGTTGTCAATGGAGTTGTGGTTGATATAATTAATCAATCTGTTAATATACCTTTTCAAGAACAAGGCGAGTTTATCATTAATATAGATGATAATCTTCAACAAAATAATAACAACATTACTTTAAATTTATTAGAAATTAATAATCAAGTTGACGAAGATTCGAGTAACAATTCTGATTTTACAACCACAAATTTAGACTCACAATATGATATTGTAACCCTAGTTATTAATGCTGACAATTATCCTCAAGAAACCTCTTGGAAGCTCTATGACGAAGGTGCAAATCAAATTGTAAATACAGGTTCTTTACAAAACGGAATGGATTATTACAGTGAAGACATTTGCCTTGATTATAGTTCTTGTTTTACGCTATACGTTTACGATTCTTATGGCGATGGAATTTGCTGTAGCTTTGGTGAGGGGAATTTTAGTATTCTTGATTCAAATGGCAATGTAATACTAACCAATACTGGAGAATTTGATTATGAAGTACAAGAGGTCTTTTGTCCCGATGAAACAGGTTGTTCTATAGAAGCTGATATCAATATAACTCATGCCTCTTCTCCTTCATCAAATGATGGGGTTATTAGAATTTACACAACCTCTGGATTAAGTCCTTTTCAATATAGTATTGACGGAGGACAAACATTTTCAGACTCAAATACATTTGAAAATTTAGCATCTGGAAATTATGACATTGTTGTTGTTGGTTCTCAGGGAATTTGCTCTTTCGAGAACACTATTTCCATTGAAGCCTGTGAATTACTTTCAGTAGACATTGTAGCTACTGAAGTTTCATCTGTAGTTTCGGCCGACGGGTCAATTACAATTACACCAATCGCTGAAAATGATCAGTACTTGTACAGCATAGATGGAGGGCAAAATTTTGACACCAATAATGTGTTTTTAGACTTAGCTGTTGGAACCTACAATGTCATCATAAAAGATGAATTAGAAATTTGTATGTTCAGCGAAAGCGTTCCTGTTAAAGTTAAATCACAAGTGGTTATCAATGAAATTAATTACAATTCAAGTGATGACTTTAATCCAAGTGATTGGATTGAGCTATATAATTCAAAATCAACTTCAATTGATGTTTCAAATTGGCAAATAAAAGATAATAATGATAATCATGTATTTGTAATACCAGAAGGTACACAAATTGAAGGTAATGGATATTTAGTTATTGTCAAAAATGAAATGAACTTTGTTAGTGTATTTCCAAATATTCCATATATAGGGGAATTGAGCTTCGGATTTGGTCAAATAGATGCAGTCAGGTTATTTAACTCAGGTGAAAAACTCATGGATGAGGTTTATTATAATTTTGAGACTCCATGGCCAAATTGTGCAAATGGAATTGGAAACACATTAGAATTGATTTCTCCAGATTTGGATAATTCATTACCAGAGAGCTGGAATTGTATCAATACACATGGAAGTCCAAAGGCTATAAATGACAATAGTAATGATGGAGCGGTTTCAGATGTTATAATCTATCCAAACCCTGTTCAAAATATACTGTATGTTAAAGGAAGTTCAGAGGCCTATTCCATTGAAATTTATTCCTTAATTGGTCAGCTTGTAAAAACGGTATCAAATGCTAATGAAATAGATGTAAGTTTGTTAAGTCAAGGTGTTTATTTGATAAGGATTAGTAACGAAAACGTTTCTACAACACAACGCTTTATTAAATTTTAATAAAAAACCCAACAGCATGTTGGGTTTTTAAATTATTATTAAGGATTATAATAATCAAAGCATTTTTACCAAGTCGTTACAGTTGGTGGGTTCGTAGTGTGATTTGTCCATAAGCCTGTTCCGTTTGCACTCCACAAAGCAGAATACGTTAAATCGCCATTTAATGTGTATGCAAAATATCCAGAGCCATCATTATTAATAGTAGTCTCATAAAATATTTGCATAGTATTACCAAAATCAAATGACATTTGCATATTAAGACCACTGGCATCCGAGGTCCAAGAGACTTCTGTTGTGTAGTCTGGCATATTTTCCATGCCTTGTCCTAAAGCCTCAAAGTCGACTGTTGAAGCCCAATATCCTGCAGAGCCGTCAGCCATTTGCCATCCATCAATAGTGTAATAAACTGCCCCTTGGTAGGAAATTGTGTAATAAAATTCGTACTGATTGCCTACCAAATCATAATTATAGTCTACATTGAAATCTCCATAAGACCAGTCGCTAGAGGTTCTAGCTTCGTTTGTTGTCCTATTCATGTAGCCATTATTATTCATAAAAGCACCCATGGCATTCATTTGCCCTTGCATACTCATCACTTGAGAGTAAATAATAGGGGCGTCATTTTGCATGTTTTGAGGTAAGCGTTCCTCAAAATTAAAAGAAGTTATCTCAGGTTCAAATTGTGTATCACTAGACGAATCTCCACTACAGGACCATAATAAAATGCCTGTAAGAATAAATATTATTTTTTTCATGTTTTTTTGTAATTTAATTAAATACTACTACTATTAAATGATTATTTTTTTTTGTTAATGTGTTGTTTTCTTGTAAAGTAAGAAATATTTTTTGACTATACAATAATAAACATTTTTAAACAATATTAAATATTCAAAAACGTAATTAGCAAAATATATTGCATTAAATAAAATTTAATTCGGGAAATATTGTCGTGTAGTTAAATGCAGTAAAGCTAAACTATTTTGAAGAGGATTTGAGTTCGCTAAATGAAATTTCAATTCTTATTTCTTCCAAGTTCCACCATATTTGTAATTAGGATTATTTTCCTTGACCATAATTAAGCAGTCTTTGCATACAAAAACCCATTCCTTGGTAGCTTTGTATTGAATTCTATACATGGTAGAAAAATCTACTTTACAAACATTACAATGTTTGATGCGTTTTTTCAAAGATTAAAATTTTTGTTTTAACTCTAAAATAATTTCATTTCGCCTGTTAAACACTTCATAGGGGGCGTTATAACCGTGTAGCTCAAATTTATTTAAATGCGGAATACTTTCAGATTTTAGAGCTGTTTTTAATTGCTTTTTATAACGTTCAATTTTTTTGTCGTTTGCCCAACCTTTAAATTTAATGGCAGCGACTATTTTTTCTGGTTCTTCAACAAAATTAATATTGTTTTGGTTGGGTTTTGGCAATTGCTCTTTATTCCATTTTTTAGGCACCATAAATCGCATAGTCATGGAGTCCTCTATGGTCATGGTAACCGGCGAAGTCATTGCAATTTTTTCGTTTCTGTCATTGCCACCAAAAATATAACCTGCCAAAACGGAAAACCCTTTACCCGATGACGATTTGTAGTCCCCTGTTGAAAGTTTAACTGTACTGAACAAGCGCGCTTGGTAACGCCGAATTTCAAATGAATCATATTGCTCTACCAACTCGTAGGGATACATTTCTATATTATTTTGGCTCTTTAAAGCAAATAGTTGAACTCCTATAAATCCAGCTAGTAGAATGCCGCCAATGATGACTAATATTTTCATAAAAAAACTTTAAAGTATCTCATTTACAATGATATAACTTTTATTTCCACTAATTTTATAGTGTCTTATAAATGAATGTTAAATGTTAAAAATTGCCTTTGATCCAATCTACAAATATCAGCTGAAAGTTGGGCACCGATTTCCAATGGAAAAATATGAGTTATTACCAGAGCAACTATTGAGAAAAAATATTTGTAATTCTGATAATTTCTTCTCCCCATTGCCTGTAGAAAAACAACTACTGTTATCCACACACGATGAAGACTATTATAACAATTTGATCAATTTATCATTGCCCAAACTAGATTCAAGGCAAATCGGTTTCCCCCTCTCTGATACATTGATAAAACGGGAGCGTATAATTGCCCAAGGGACCATTCAAAATACGCATTATGCACAACAATATGGCATTTCGATGAACATAGCTGGCGGTACACATCATGCTTACCGAGATCGACCCGGTGCATTTTGTATGCTCAACGATCAGGCAATTGCCGCTAATTATTTAATAGACAATAACTTAGCAAAAAAAGTCATGATTGTCGATTTGGATGTGCATCAAGGTGATGGAACAGCCTCAATTTTTGAACATCAAGACTCTGTTTATACCATTTCTTTTCATGGTCAAAAAAACTATCCGTTCAAAAAACAAAAGAGTGATTTTGATTTACCCCTAGAGGATCATACTGGAGATGAGGTTTATCTCAATGCTCTAAAAAATAACTTGCCACGTTTGGTAGATGCTTTTGAACCAGATTTTATCTTTTATTTGGCTGGTGTAGATATCTTAAAAACTGATAAACTTGGTCGATTAGGGTTGTCAATAGAGGGCTGTAAGGCAAGAGATCGGTTTGTTTTAACTTTTTGCAAGCAACATAATATTCCGCTTCAAGTGAGTATGGGGGGCGGGTATTCTGTTCATCTAAAAGATATAATTAATGCTCATTCTAACACTTTTGAATTAGCTCAAGAATTGTTTTTTTAGTGTAAGATATTCCCAGAACAATAAATTGTTATTGGAAATAAAAAATGGAGCAGAAGGGAATGAAGTCGAACTATTTTAGGGAAGATTTGTGTAAAATTGATGTTTAATATTTAGACTAATTGATAAAAATCAATAAACAAACAATAATTGAACTCACCACCCCTAAAATTTGATATTTTGTTAGGCGTTCAACGAATAATATGATTGACACAATCATGCCGCCAACTGGATTCAATGCTCTTCCCGGAGGTACTATGTCTGTTTTAGATGCTAGATTAACTTTTGGAGAAGAAGGTAAATCGTGTTTTTTTGCTTCAAAATCTGAGGACTTTAGTATACAAAGTATTTTTAAATCGGAAACCAAAGAATGGATTGACATTGTTGGCACTGAGGCCAAAATAGCAACTAGAACATTATCCAATATCTCAGATGAATTTAGGCCATTTTGTTCTGATAAAAATGAGGGTTATTATGTTAGATGTTTATTAGAGAAATAGATTTCACTCCAGTCTATCAATTCAGATTTTTTCTCCAGGTCGCTTCATACAGTAGCCAAAGGGTGTTAAAGAAACACTATTTTAATGTTGTTTTAGCTGATGCATTAGACAAGTTTAATGAGTCTACTACCCCAAGCTGTCAAAATAAGAAAATTTAAAACTTAAAAATACTCCGTGGTGATCTCAGATTTAATAAAAAAATACTCAGTTCACATCCAAACGGTCAACATTCACATCATTAACATACCTAAGACAAAAAATAAAATCAATATTCTTAAAACCATCTAACTAACTAATAAATCTTATTGTTAGAGATTTATAAAAAGAGTTGATTGCTTTAAGTTATTTTTTTTGTTCTAAATAAATACTTCTATGCAAAAGATACGTTTAAACATCTGTGAGAACATTAACAATGACTTGTTTTAACGTAACATTTATTAAGTTAAATTCAATAATTTAGTCAATTGTTAGAGTCAAAATTGATATTACAATGAGTTTTTTTAAGTTATTAATTTTCTTTTTTTTCGTTGTCAATAGCTTTTAGTAAAGCAGTGGCAACCAATCCAGCAGGAATTGTTACAATACCTACCCCTATCATCAAAACAAAGAAAGTGAAAATTTTGCCTCCTAAAGTTATTGGGTATACATCTCCATATCCAACAGTAGTTAAAGTGACTATTGACCACCATGCGCTGTGAAAAACAGACTTAAAAACTTCTGGCTGTGCTTCGTGTTCAAAGTAGTAAATACCCGCTGAGGTAATAAAAATAAGTACAATTGTAATGAGGAAAAATAGTATAATTTCTTCTTTTACTATAGCAAAGGCTTTTTTAAATCGATTTAGAGCATCATTGTATTTTATAAGTCTTACTACCCTAAAAATTCTTAATACTCTGAAAGCTCTCAGAAAACGTAAATCAAGAACTCCGTTTAAATAAAAAGGGAGAATTGCAATAAGATCTATAAATCCATAAAAACTAAAAATATATTGTAATGGTTTTTTTGCTACATAAATTCTTAACAAGTATTCTATGCTAAAAACAGTGATGCTAAAGATTTCAAATCCCTTCAATATTTGACTTAATTTTTCAGAAATATTCGGAATTGTATCTATTGAAAATGAGACAATAGAGAGCAAAATTAAAGTTTGAATAAAAATTTCAAATTGTCTTCCAATTTTTGTGGTACTATCTTCTAGAATACACCAAAGCTTGTCTTTCATTGTTTTTTAAGTTAAATTTTAGTTGGTTAAAATTAAAAAAAAATAGTTTAATTTTATGATTATTAGTAGGTTAAAGCAATTATTTTTAATAATTATATTTATTTTTGTAGTTTTATAAATAACACATCACAAAATGATTAACCAACTTAAATATTTAAAAATAATAGTTTTTCTAATTTTCTCAAACTTTTGTTTTTCTCAAACAATAATAAATACTGAGAATATGATGAAAGATATTGATGACAGCAATTTATCATATAACTTAGCTTTTCAGGGAGATTTCAACTTTGGAAATATTGATTTGATACAATTTAATACTTCTCATCAATTTGCTAAATCCGTTGACAGAAATTTATTTAGAGTTTTATTTAATTATGAGTACATTGAAGAAGGAGACCAAAAGATTGCAGCTGATTATACAGGTCAATTAAGATATAACTACATTATTAATAAAAATTCTCTTTTTGCTTTTGTGCAAGCACAAAACTTAAAATCTCTTAGAATGAATCATCGTTATATTTCTGGTGGTGGTTACCGCCACAATTTATTTTCTAAGGAAAATGATTATTTAGATTTGTCTGCTGGTTTATTTTTCGAGGACGAATTGTATGACAAAAACCTAGCTGAAAGTACTCAGGTATACAATTGGCGCTACAGCTTTAGTGGTTTTGGTAAATATACTTTTTCAGAAAATTTTTATGCTAATATTTCTATATATTATCAAATCAATACTTCCAACACTTCTGATTACAGGCTCTTTATTCAACCTAGAATTTATTATTCATTACCCAAATTTGATATTTACTTAGATTACAGATATCGTCACCATTCTACTCCTTATGTTGATATAAAAAAAACAGATTCAAGTCTAGAAATTGGAGTTGAATTTTCAATTTGAAATTAATTTTTAAATAAATTTTGTAATGAAATACTCAATAGAATTTATAGGATATGAATTCCATATTCAAACAAAAAGTTTAACAAAAGGTGAAACTGAAGCAGCAGAATGGGACATTGGTGATCTTTGGGAATTAGAGGATTTACACTTAGCAGGAGAAGGAGATTTTGAAAAATGTGCTTTAAGGTATGATGAACAACTATCTGTCTCAGTATCTGATGAAAGTGGAAATCAAATTTTGGAGCTCAGTTATGCAGATCTCAGACACTTTTCTGATGTTGAGAATTTTAACGACAAAGATTGGGACAAAACGCTTTGTGTAGATCCAGAATATACCGATGATTATGAAAACACCATATTTTTAGAAAAAGGCTTCAAAGGTTCAGCTTTCTATTTTACTTTGGAATCTGACACCCCTCCTTCAAAAGAAGATTTTTTACTTTCAAGTTTATGTATAGAAACTCCGCAAGGAGACTATGATTTGGTAGGAAACTTAATTTTTAAGGGTAAAATTTTAGAGGAAGATGAGTTAGAAACTGGAAGTCATAATGGATCATGGATGTATTTGTTTAAATCTGATGGAAGTCAGACTGAAATTTCATAAAACAATTATTCAATATAGGGCTCTAAAAATGCGTAACTAATTTGACATCCAGGGACAATATCTCCGTTTTTGTCTTTCCACAATGGAATGCCTTTCATCCAATTGCAAGTAGAATAATTATTTGATGTAAAATACATCTTGGTGTTTTTTTTAAAATTCTCTGGTGTATGTGGATGATTCAGTTTGTTTACTTCGTCTTTTAGAATAAATACACTCGGGAAATCTCTCAAAATTTTGATAGAATATTTTTCTAATTCAATCCATAAATTATAGTACCAACGAAGCATAAAGACGATTTTTTCAAAATCGTTTTTATCTACTTTTAGTTCAAAATTTTGATTTTCATCTAAATCCTTGAAATAAATATTAGAAAGTGATTTAAATTCTTCTGGAGAAATAGCGATGCTATGTCTTCGACTTTTTATGGGGCGTTTTATCCCATTAGTTATATCTTTTTTTAATTTTTTTAAACTCATTTTACGTTGTATTATAGGTTTAAATACTTTAGAACTGCTTCCCAATTGGGGAACATATCACTTCCAAAATGAATCCACTCCCCTCGAAATTGCCCTTGACCTCTGTGGTTAGAGTCATCAATCAAATAGTCGCCAATATTCAAGTCTTTTCTAGAGCTTAAAATTAGTTTATGCCTTGCGGCTTTTCCAAAATATTTTTCGATCCAAAGCCTTTTGTGTTTCCAACCATCGGGGTTGTCCCATGGTGGAGTAGATAAAAAAAAGGTTTCAAAATCACTGTTATTTAAGATTTGATTTACGGCTTCTATAGCTCCGTCAATAGGTTCTAAATCTTTGTATATATCAGGGATTCTATCTGGTCTTCCTTTGTATGGAGAAGTGTATCTTAGGGGGCTATTTTCTCTGCCTTTATCAAAGTTCGAAACAACGCCGTCCATATCGATATAAATAATCTTTTTCATAAATTTATTTTTTTATAAAAATCACTTACTGTTTTTTCAAAGGTAGTTAAATCAATTCTGTGCCCAAGTTTAGGAATTTTAAATATATCATAGTTTTTTTCATTCATTTCATCTATAAAATCTAAAACAGATTGAGGTCGAACAATTGTATCATTTTTTCCTAATATGATAAAATTATAGGGATAATTTAAATTATTTTTTTCAAATAAATTTATAATTTTTTCCTTTCCAAAGCCAGGATTATATAAAAGACTGGGGATATTGTGCTCTTTTCCAAGCCAATATGCTAACATACCTCCAAAGCTACTACCAATAATACAATTTACTTTTTCTTTTTTTATAAGATTTGATAAAATCACATAAGTATTTTTTTCTTCATTATAATTAATGTTTAAGTAAACTGTTTCTGAATGATATTGTATAATTTCAATCTTTTTTTGGTTAATAGAACTGTCCAATCCATGAATATATAGTGTTTTATATTTTTTATTTTCCATTTAAGAGTTTATTAATTATATTTAAATCTTAATTTAACCAATTTACATGAGATTATTTAATCAATATACAATAACAAAATTAATTATTGTTTTTTCTTGTTTTGTTCAATCCCAAACAATTAGTAATGATTCACTAGAAATTTCGAGGCTAAAAAACCATATTGCTACCTTAGATTACATTTCTAGGCAAACCAGTAATAATAAATTTTATATTCAACTTGGGCAAACCTATATAGACTCAATTTTACAGATTGAACCAGAAAATAAATACGCTTTAAAGTTTAATAAAAAATTCAATTTAACGCTTTCAACTTGTGATCAAAACATGAATCATGTTGTTGAACTTTTTCCCTTTTTTCATGGATTTCCTGAATACATGGGCTTTGCCGATGATCCCATAGAGTATGCCTACGACGATGCTTTGAATAAATTATTTTCTTTAAAACATATAAAACTTAGTAAAAGCCCTATTAAGGATACAAATATCACTTCAATTGTTATTCGTAACAACTGTGATGATGAGATGTTTGAAATTGTCAATCAAACAGTAATTGAAAACACCAATCACTACATTTTACCTCCTCACCAAATTATAAGCATGATTGGCGAAAAAGATTATGAAACCTTGATAAACGGAAATTTATCAGAAAATTTTATTTTTCCAATTATGGAAAGCCTCAATTTAGAAAGACTTGGGGTTTTTATAGTTAATGATATTGATGTTATTGACAATAAAATTTGGTTTGTAGAGTCCAAGTTTACCACTTTTAGTAAAGAAAGTGGATTGAGTGAACCAATTTTTGCAAAGGGATTTTGTCATGACAAAAGAGCGATAGGGATTCTAGACATTCTTATCATGTTGATAGAATCCATTTTGCTTTTAACTTTTCTGTCTTTTTTAACCACGTTTTCTTACAAAAACAAACTGAATTCTACAAATATACTAAGCAGTCTTTTATATGGTTTTCTTTATAAGTTAGAGTTTGTTTCCAAAACGTTTATTATTCCTTTAGTTTTTTCATTTGTAATGATATATTCTTTGTCTTATATCATGCCAACTCCAGAGGATCATTATATGGAGTTTTCAGCTAAAATATGGGTTTTTCTACTAACACTTGGAATGAGTCTTGTGCCTACAATAATCAATTTGTATGTCATAAACAGAATGGATCTCGATGGTTTTCATACTATAAATGGTTATCGAACTTTTGCAAATACTTCACTGTATGCAACGTATTTACCCTTAGAGATTTTTTATTTAATTCAATATGATAATAAGTTTACAGAAGCTCAATTTATTAGCATATTTGTAACGTTTTGTATTGGAGATTTATTAGCACGTTCGTATTTTCAATTTACAGCAATATCAAAGAACTCCTCTTTAAAAACACAGTCGTTTATTGGGTTGATTTTGGGAATCATTGGCCTTCTAATTTTTAATCTGATTATTTTATCTAAACTCTCCATTCAAAATTTATTAATTTCGATTGCATTGATTGTTCCAATATCTATTCTTCATCGACTTATTGGGGTATATCTCAATAAAAAATATGAACAAAAGATAAGGTCATCTTCTGAAATAAAATTCTTGAGTGATGTTCCATTCATTAAGTCATTAATAGATCCGCAAGTTAAGATTTATGATAAGGTCAAGGAGTCGATGTCCAATAGTGAATTAAATATCTTCACAATTAATGGTCCATCTGGAATTGGTAAAACCAGATCTTTATTTGAAACAAAAAAAGCATTTGAAGACAATAATTGGGAGTGGTACTACGGTGATTGTGATGAGGTTCAAGGTGAAACAGCCATTTCATTTGAACCCTTTTTGGAAGCATTTAAAAATCTTCTAAAAATTGAAGAATTTACAAACCGTGGAGAACAATTGGATTCAAGTCTTGGTTCTGTGGTAGATGTCGGTTCTGCCATAATTGATGTCGATGCCTCTAGTTTTGTAAAAAACTATGATAGAGATGGCAATCAAAAAATGACTGAAATATGTGTGGATATTATAGAAAAGTTGGAAAGAAGGAAAAAGAAAACGGTGTTTGTCATGGAAGATATTCACTGGATAGATCCTGAAAGTTATTCTTTTCTAAAACTTTTTATACAAATGATAAACAGAAATAAATTCTTGAGAGGAAACATGTGTATCATTTTTAGTATGCGATGCGAGGTCGATAATAAATTTCGAGGCCCTAGCTCGATTGAATTTAATAATGATTTAAAAGAATTGCAAAGCAATTCATCTTTCAAATTTAGCATCCAAGAATTGTTGAATGAAAATGATTTTGATGTCAAAGATTTTACCAAACAATTGAGCGTTCAAAACAACAATTTTAAAATTCAAAACAATTCATTAGTACAAATTAATAATTTATTTAATAACGCTATTGATGAGTTTGTCGTAGATTATATCACTCCATTGTATATTACAAAGGTTATTGAAAAATGGATTGAGGATGGTTTATTGATTTATTCTCCAGAGGGATATAGGCTAAAATCTGCTATATCATCAGATAATTTACCAAACGATACAGGAGTTGATTCTTACTATCATACGATTATTGGTAATTATGACGAAAAATGGCAAAGATTGCTAGAAAGTGCCGCAATTATTGGGAATAAATTTAATGCAGAAATTTTAGCTACCGTTTGGCGATATGAGTTGTTAGATGTTTTGAGTTTTTTAGAAAAAGCAGTTCAGGACAAACTTCTAATCGATATTTCCGATGAAGATAATATCTATATGTTTGGTGTAAAATCTAAAGTTGGTTCTGGTAAAAGAATCATATCATCAATCAAATCCTATTTTACCTCCTACGATACCGATGAGTCTGAAAAACAAATAATTCTTGAATACAACAAGCGTTATATTGATCTTCAGCATGATATTATTGAGAATGCTCATAATTATTCTATAGAAGAAATTCTAAAAACCTTAAGAAGATTGTGCACGCTATTAATCAATAATAGTTATAAAATTAAGGCAGAAAAACTAATTTTTGAGTTAGTGGTTAGGTTAGGAGACAAGTATGAAATTGAAAAACTAAAATCAGTTCAATCCTTTTTAGAAGGTTATAATACCTTTAAAAATTCTGTTCAAATCATCAATGATATCATTTATATTATAGATTCTGATGGTCCAAAAAATCAATTAAAATCAATAGAGAGCAAACTCTCTGGACAAAATTATGAAAAGGGCTCTTTAGGGTATAACTTAAGATTATATGCTTTGTTATCACACGATGGTGAAGTTGAAGACAACGTTTATCGTCTTTCAGAAAATGAATTGAATTACATAGAAAATAATTTATTATCTGATTTTAAAGGTTATGTAAAAGTTTGTCTTTCATTACTTTATACCGACGAAAAATATAAATTGAATGATGAGTTGGTTGGCAAAGATCAGGTTTATGAATATTATTCACAAAAAAATAATTTCTTAGAAGAATTAATTTCTAATATTACTAACATTGAAAGTTATTTAGACATTGAAATTAATTTATGGAAATTAAATTTACAGATTTGTCAATCTCATTCAAATCCATCTAAAGCAGATAAAGAGGCATTAGACAAAACATCTATTGATATTTTAGAAAATGTAAGAAATAACAGACAATCAAGGCATATTTTATCCTCTGCCTACAAAGCTAGATTTAGAGTTTTATCATCTGTTTTTCAAAATGATGAAAGATCAATTCAAGAGTTTAGAGATAATTTAATATCCAAAGACCAATTGAGAGACATCAACTGGGTAAAATCTGTATTAAGTTTTCTAAATAGCAGGAGCTCAAAAATCTATTTTAAACAATTCAACGAGGAAGGAATTGATATTTTAAATCAATGTGAAGAAGTGATATATAAATATGTAGATGATGCTGTTTGGACCAGCTCTATTGAATACCTTTTGTGTGCAAAAAGCGCTTACTATTTATCTGTTGGAGAGTATGAATCAGCTTTGGACGTAAATTTCAAAAATTTAGATTTGATAGTTGCAAATATTGGAGACAAAAACAACCATTATACCAATGTTTGCTCGACAATTTCTGATATTTATAAATCAATGGGTGATGTAGAAAAATCAAAACAATGGGATTTAAAATCATAATAAATTTTAGAATAAATAATTTAATTTCAATAAGAAAGAATAATAGTTAATAAGGTGAATATTCTTAAAAACAAAGAAATTCAATTTGTAAAGCAGTTTACGCAAAATCTGATAAACTCAGATATTGATGTTTCAATTTCTAGTAAAGATGATTTTATTCCATGGGCGACTTCAAGTTTTGTAGATATTTTACATGAAAATAAAATATTTATAAACACGATTTTTATGACCCCAGAGGCCAACCTTAGCAAAGATTATTTTTCTTTTAAAATTTCTGCCAAATCAAAAAATCAAACATATGATTTGAATTTAATGCTTATCTCTAAATTGAATTTAGAAGATTTTGATGACTTGTTGAACTCCAATAATATTATCATATATCAATTAGAGCATAGAAAATCATTATGTAATGCTGATATCATGAAATTTGTGTGTCATTTTGATTTTTTCAATATTTATCAGTACAAGAATAAATCCCTTGTAGTATTGTCAAAGACTTAGTTTTGGAGATTTTAAACTAAATTATAGCACTTAATTGCGCTTTTGTCAACAACGTGTTCAAATGTCATTACGTCTTTAAATCCGTTTCTATCTGATGAATATGTGCGTTGGTTTACGAACTTAAAATGAAACAGTTCAAATAGCTTATGACATCCTCTTATACCAATATTTTCAAATGGAAATTCTTTCCTAAATCCCTTGCCTTCCAGTATTTGCTTACAACCAATAGTTATATTTTTTAAATCTTGACTTGAGTAAGATTCATCGGGTAAGCCAAAAGCATCTTTTTGACTGTAAAGTTCTGGATTGTCTTGTATAAAGTAAAACGCTTTTGTAAAAATATATGGGAATCTATTTTCAGTTAATATAGCAGTATCTTCCTCAGACATTGTATTTAATAATTCTTGGAGTTTTTCTTGTAATTGGTTCATTTATAAATGTTTAATTAAAGTTTTTTTTTAATGTAAAGAATAATTATTAAATTTAAAAAAATTAACCAATGAATAAAGTTACTGATTTAATATATACTTTTTTTTCTGACGAAAAATTTTCAAGAAGTAGCAATAAAAGAAGGTTTTTTAATGAAGCAAATTTACAATTTGATTTAGCTTTATTTTTAAAATCAAATATTAGTGATCTAGAAATCATTCTAGAATACCCCATCAATGATTTTTTTAAGGATAAAATAAAATTAGTCAAAAAGGAAATAGATATTTTTATTGAATTTGAAAAAGAATATTTGATTGTCGAACTTAAATTTCCAAAAAAAAATGCAGGAATGCCATTAGCTTTTCTAAATGCATTAATTGACATACAGTTTTGTGAACAAATAAAATACAATCCCTTATCTAAAGCCAAAAAGATTCACTTTGTAACCATTGTTTTGACAGATAAAGACAACTTTAAATCAAATTCCCATATCTATGAAGTTTTTAAGCCCAATGAAAACACATTTAATTTAAGTCAAGAAATTACGCTTAAGGACTCAATTAAAACATTAAGAAAAGGGTTAAAAAAAATTAATGATAAGCTTTGCGACATTAATAATTTTCTTGCCCCATGGATTCCCCCAAATTACGACCAATCAAACGACCTTGAAAATGATCATCATTTTAATTCATTTTTTTTAAAAGATAATCATAAGATTGAATGGAAAAATAAAAACAATTGGAAGTATTATGTACACAAATTTTAATCATAATTATGGCTAGAAAAGCAGAATTCTTAATCAATGGTCAGAGTGTTTTGGCCGAACTAAAAAAAGTAGATCGTAAAAAGATATATGGTTGGTCAACTGTAGAAGTTTTTGACGAAAATGGGAGTAAGTGTAAACTGGCTGGTTTAGCCGAAGGACAATATGTAATGCCATCTGGATCTACTTCGCTTTTGAGTCTGACTTCAAAAGGAGAAGCTGTATCAAAAAGTACACTTATAGGAGTAGATGCAGATGGGAATAAGGTATCAAAAGTGCCGTCCATTTATGATGAAAAAGTGCTCTTAAGAGAGGCCACTATTGACGAATATCTTTCACTTGCGGTAAAGGCTGTATATCAGCTTCAGATTGATGAAAATAAAGATACTCTTTTAAGTACTCTTAATGATGGTAACATCTATTATTTTATTTTTAATTATCGCGAAGATTACGAGGGTGATGATGCATTTTTGATTAGTAATGGAACAGAGGTATTTGCTATTACGGGGATGACTTCAGAGTTAGAGTTTATAGGACTTGAGGATAATGAACAAGAGCTTGCACCTGAAACAACTACTGCTGTTGAAGAGGGTGATTTGGATTTTGCAATGTTTTAAATAAAAGGTAATGATTAGATATATAAAATTAGCCAACGACAAAAAAAGAGATGCTGAAATTACATTTAAATCGCTAAATCCAAAGCCTACCGTAACAATGGCAATGGAATCTGGTGAGACTGTAACGAACAAAATAGCGATAAAGGGAACTTCTAAAACAAGTACTAAAACACTATTAGGTCAATATGACAAAAAGCCAAAAAAAGGTGTAGATTTTGAACTTCAATTGGCAGCAAAATTATCGGAAGATCTTATCCATTCAGATCCGGAAGTAGAGTTGGAGTTGACAGGTAAATTTATTGATGATGTTTCACGAGTTTATATAAATGAAGACGAAAAGCCTGTGTTTAGAGTAAAGAAAGTAGAAAAAATCTTTTCGCCCAAAGCTGAATTAATGGAAGAACGCGAACCAAAATATAATGATAGTAATATCACAGGCGAAAGTATAGTGAGTTGGACAGGAAAAATGATGCCCAAGTCAAAAATATATAACAAGTTGGTTTTTCATAAAAAGTATCAATTGAAACATATCAATGGATTGACCTATGATTTTCTATTTGATATGGCTAAACAATTAGCCGACAAAGATGCTATGATGATGCTAGGTGCGGGAGCCTCTGGAAAAGAGCCCCTTGTGATGAATGATGGGGGAAAACCTTACAGAGCATTTTTAGAGGGCAGAATAAAAGGCGAAAAATATTGCCTAATTCTTCACCTTACAGACCAAGAACTAAAACCATTACCAACAGCATAAATTTTTCTTATGAGTACTAAACAAATTGCACACAAATATAAACGTCAAACAGCATCACGATATCTTCCTGTAGGTGCCGAGGAAATTACATCAAAAATCATGGAGTCCGAGCTCTACGCTGTATCCACTAAGCACGACGGTCACTTGTACCTCTTAAGTTTTGATGGTAGCTCAACAAAGCTTATCAATCATGGAGGAAATACCATTGATGATTTACCACTTGTAAAAGAAGCGTCAGAACTGCTCAAAGATAAGTGTAAGAATGTTGTTTTAGCTGGAGAATTGTACTTATACAAAGATGGGGAGCGTACCCGTTCTTTTGATATGACTGCTGTACTAGCAGATAAATCTGTAGATATTCATTTTGTTGCATTTGATGTTCTTTCAATTGATGGAGAGGATACAAGCCTTGATATAGAAGCTTTAGATGAAAAACTAAAACAATTGTTACCTAACGGAAAGTCTGTATATGGCGTTAAAACCAGTTTGGTTGAAAGCAGAAAGGATATTATAGAACTCTACAAAGCGATTGTTGAAGAAGGAGGTCACGAAGGTATTATAGTTCGTTCTAAAAATGGACCTATATATAAAATAAAACCTCTTATCACTTTGGACGGCGTTGTCGTTGGTTTTTCTGAGGGAGAAGGGAGTAGAGCTGGCATGCTTAGAGAAGTTCTTGTAGCTCTAAATACAGGCCCAGATGAATATCTTTTACTCACAAAAGTTGGAAATGGTTATAGTGACGATGAGAGAAAGAAAATGCTAAAAGACCTAGAAAAGAAAAAGGTGTTGTCTGACTATATAGAAGTTTCAGGTTCTAATGTTGCTTTTACAATGGTAGAACCTAATTTGGTTGTTGAATTCAGTTGCCTCGATGTGTTTGCTGAAAATTCAAAAGGGAACATTTCAAAAGCAAGTCTTTCCTACAAAAACGGAGCTTATGAATCCAATGGTAAAAGCGCTTCTGCAAGCGTGATTTCTCCGGTTTTTATAAAGCTCAGATCAGATAAAAAAGTTGGATTTGAAGATTCAGGAATATCTCAAATCACAAGACTGATTTCTTTAGAATCAGGTGAAAAAGAAGCGATAGCTCTAAAGAAAAGCGAAATTATTTCGAGGGAAGTTTATGTCAAAGAAAGTAAAGGTATAAAAATGGTACGCAAATTTATGCTTTGGAAAACCAATAAGGAAACATCTGGAGAGTACCCCGCTTTTGTTTATCATTACACTGACTTTAGTGCAACAAGGAAAGAAAAGCTAAAAAAAGAGATTAAAGTATCCAATTCAAAACAACAGATTGAAGAAATTTTTGCGGCAGAGATCTTAGAAAATGTAAAGAAAGGTTGGGAGAAGGCTTAGATATTTTTTAAATTATGAACCAATTATGTATCAAAAATCTTAAATATTTTTTTTATTATTTCCTCACAACAACATTTTTTTTGATAGTTACAAATCATTTAAAGATATTCTTATAAAGAAAAAAACCAATGACAAAAAAAGAATTTAATCAAGTTATAAAAACTATTGAAGATTTATTTTCAAAAGAAAGCTATGAATCAGTTGATGAAGGAATTAGAATTGTAAAAGAAGAGAATGACCCACGTATTTATGAATATTTTTTAGATGGTATTCGATTTAATGAAAACGGTTGTAGAGAACAAACTTCTAATTTTAATTTTAAACTTTTTCCTTTCCAACCATGTTTTTCTTTTTGTGGGCATATAATTAGAAATAATAAGTTTCTTAATTTCTCATCTCAAGCTTATTTAAATTATGCACTTTATAACTTAATTGCTATAATCCCTTCCCAATCAAAAGTAGACCCGAGCATTTATCCTTTAAAAATTAATTCATGGGATTTTTCAGCTGGGTTTAATGGTGGAGGATCTTTTGTTAAACATTCTTTTGATTCATCTAATATTAGTTTTTTAAAATCATTTGAAAATCTCTCTGAATTAATATTAACTGAATTAACTATAAATGATATTAATATTGTAAAAGAGTTACCTAAGCTAACTAAATTATCTATTTATAAATGTAAATCTATTAAGGATATAGATGCAATCAGTAGTCTTACGAGTTTAGAATATTTAAGAATTGAAGATTGTCAAATATTAAAAAACTTAGATGTTTTATCTAAACTTTCAAACCTTAAGAAATTAACCATAAAAAATTCTGAACTAGATAATATTGATGGTATTTCCAATTTAAATAATTTAAAAACTTTAGAAATTCAGGGTAGTTTAAAAAACTTAAATGGATCACCGAAAAGTTTAGAAAAATTAACTATTGTAGATGAAAGTGGTCTTGAAGATATTACAGGAATTGAGAAATTAATTAACCTTAAAACCCTTCGTTTTATATCAAAATCGATCTCCTCAAAACAATATAATTCATTATCAAAGTTAGTTAATTTAGAGAATTTAGACTTGTCCGGTAATACAAATTTTAAAAACACAAAGTCTCTTATTAATCTTACTTTAATTAAGGATTTAAACTTAGCAGAATGCCAATTCATAAAGCATGTAAATGGATTGAAAAATATGCTTAATCTTAAAAAGCTAAATTTAGATGGTTGTGGGAGACTTGAAAATGTTGATGGGCTTTATAACTTAACTCAGTTAGAGGAAATAGATTTGAACTATTGCATTGATCTAATAAATATTAATGGATTATCCAATTCAAAAAGTCTAAAAAAATTAAGAATAAATTTAGATACTACTCGTTCCGGCAGTCATTATCCAAAACTTACTGATATAAATTCACTTAAAAATTGCACTTCTTTAGAAAATGTCGAATTGAAAAAATGTCATACAGTTGTTGACTTTTCTCCACTTTCTAGCCTCAAAAACTTGAAGAAACTTACCCTTTGGGGGTGTATATATCACGATAGTATTGCTAATTTGGGTTTTTTAAAATCACTTAAAAATATTGTTGATTTATATATTTACTCTTATGAAAAACCAATAAAAGACTTAACATTAATTTCTGGGTTAACAAATCTTCAAAAGTTAAATTTAAGTGCTTGGAAAAATCTTAAAAGTATTGATGGAATAGAAAAATGTGTTGAATTAGAGCATTTGAACCTTAGTGGGGCTATCTCATTAAAACATATAAATCCTATTATTAATTTTAATAAACTTAGTTATTTATCTGTTCAGAACACATCTTTATTTCCAGACACTGGTAAATACGGAGAAAAATATGCTAGTGAAATGTTAAAACTTGAGATTGATGAATATAAGGACCGAATTAAAAAAACTAAATAATATTAATCTAGAAGATAATGAAGGAACTAACTTTAATCACTCTATTCAAATATTAGCTGATTATAGAAAGAAAAACAATCTTTAAATAAAAAAAATAATTTATTTCTTAAAAATCAAACATTAAAAGTTTGAAACCTTATAATGAAAACATTCAATTTAAAAGCATTCAAGAGTATTTAGATCATTGGAACGAATTCTTTGAAGAATGGAGTAAAGGTGAAAGCCGCTTTAAAAGCAGTTGAATACAAAGAAGAAACTCCAAATAAGATGCATCTAAACCGCTTTATAGACAGCTTAAAAGAAATGGGAGACCAAGAAACCTTAGATTTACTTAAATAAAACAATTATTAAAAAACTTCTATATATAGATTTAGACGGTGTTGTTGCAGATTTTGTAACTGCAATGCATGCACACCCTTTAAGACATAAACCTCCTTATGATAAAGACCCTGATACCATTCCAGGTCTATTTAGAAACTTAGAGCCTTTAAAAGATGCCGTAGACTCTGTAAATAAATTACTTAGTTCAGACAAATATGAAGTCTATTTTCTAAGTACTGCGCCTTGGGATAATACATCTGCCTGGACAGATAAGCGCATTTGGCTAGAGGAACTATTTGGAAATAAAATTAATAGAAAATTGATATTAACTCATCGAAAGGATTTAGTTAAAGGTGATATTTTGATAGATGATCGCCCCAATAATGGAGCTAAAGATTTTGAAGGTGAGTGGATTCATTTTGGTTCAAAAAAATTTCCAGATTGGAAATCAGTTATAAAACATTTACTATGAAAGCATTATCAAAATCAAGATTTAAACAAGGGTTAGAATGCCCAAACAAACTTTATTTTTCAAATAATAAAGAAGTATATCATAATGTAAAAAATAATGATCCTTTTTTACAAGCCTTAGCAACTGGTGGTTTTCAAGTAGAAGAATATGCGCGTTTGCAATATCCTGGTGGTGACTTAATAAAAGATCCAGAGGATAGAGAAAACTACGATTACCAAGATTTGGCAGACCAAACATCTAAGCTTCTAAAGCAAGAAAATATTACCATATATGAAGCTGCTTTTTATATCGATGATTTATTCATTAGAACAGATGTTCTTGTTAAAAAAGGCACTCATATTAAGCTCATAGAAGTTAAGGCAAAATCTATTGACCCAAGCGAAAACTACAATTTTGTAGGAAAGTCAAAAAAAATAGTGAGTAGCTGGAAGCCCTATCTTTTTGATTTGGCTTTTCAAACCTATGTTACACAAAGTTGTTTGCCTTCGTATACAATTACACCTTATTTATGTCTGGTTGATAAAACAAAAGCTGCAACTGTAGATGGATTAAATCAGTTTTTTAGAGTCGAAAAAGATCCTAATAGCAGAACAGGAGTGAGAAAAACATTTAAGCAGGCGAGTCAACTTGGTGAAAATATATTACACCAAGAAAACTTATCTGAAGTGGTTTCAAAAATCCATAACGGAGAGCACAAATATTATAATAATTTAAACTTTCAAGAAGCGGTTAAATTATTGTCAGAAATTAGGATTAAAAATTACTATCCCAATTGGCCTGCTCAATTTTCGGCGTGTAAAAAATGTGAATTTAAAAAAGATGATAGCGAGGATGGTAAGAAAAAACAATCTGGATTTGAGTATTGTTTTAAAACTCAATACCAGTGGACCACAAACGATTTTAAAAAACCAAATATTTTTAATGTTTGGGATTTAAAAGATCCAAAATTAATGCAGCAAGGCAAGTTGTTTAAAACACAGCTCACCCCAGAAGATATTAAATACAAAGAAGAGGCCGGAAAACTTAGCCGTACAGAGCGTCAATGGTTGCAAATTGAAAAAGAACGTGATGATGACTTTACTGAGTTTGTTGATATAGAAGGTTTAAAAGCCGAAATGGAAACTTGGGCGCCTCCACTTCATTTTATAGATTTTGAGACCTCTACAGTACCACTCCCGTTTCATACGGGTCGTAAACCCTATGAGCAAATAGCATTTCAATTTTCACATCATATTTATCATGAAGATGGCCGTATAGAACATGCAAACGAATACATTAATACTACTGCTGGAGAATTTCCAAATTTTGAATTCATTGAACATTTGCAAAAAGCATTATCAAAAGATGAAGGAACTATTTTTAAATTTGCAAAGCATGAAAATACCATACTCAATGCCATTAGAGCACAACTCAAAGCTAGTAATATTCCAAACAAAGAATCGCTGGTTTCATTTATAGAATCTATTAGCCATCCAACAAGAGACAATCCAGACCAATGGACTGTGCCACCAAGATTATATGACAAGGGGACACGAGATATGGTAGACCTATGTAAGGTGGTTGTTAATTACTACTACAATCCTAATACTTTTGGTTCAAACTCGATTAAAAAAGTACTACCTGCCGTATTAAAGTCTAGCCAGTTTGTTCAAGAAAAATACAGTAAACCTATTGGAGCTATTGGTGTGAGTAGTAAAAACCTTCCAGATGATCATATTTGGTTAAAAAAGTTAGACAACGAAATCATCGATCCCTACAAATCTTTACCTCCAGTCCATAAAAACATAAGTCAAGAAGAGATTGAAGCTAGACTGTCTAACATTGATAATATTGACGATGGAGGTGCTGCACTAACAGCCTACGGAAAGATACAGTATACCGATATGACTGAAAAGGAAAGAGAAGACATATCAGAGGCCCTCAAACGCTATTGTGAATTAGATACTTTAGCAATGGTAATGATTTACGAACATTTAAAATTTTTAGTTAAATAAAATATATTTTTCCAATCTAATTAAATAAAAGAAAATGGCAGAAAAAGACATTTATCAAGGTTTAACAAAAAGCCAAATTACCAAATTTAAAAAAGAAGAATCGGCTTGTAATACTCACTGGAATTTTCTAAGTTTTTCTGAAAAACTATTAGAAGCGGGAGCTACTATGTGGTTAAAAAAAATATGTTTAGAGCAGTTCAAAAAAGAAGATTATGGAACTGATATGCGTGAATGGATTTCAAAACTCATATCAATTAATGAAATTGA
>Ga0209653_1000041_pt1 | contig 108105 bp, 95 predicted proteins | sample SaaInl6LU_22_DNA_FD_184644 | JGI IMG/M metagenome (GOLD analysis project Ga0209653, IMG submission 184644) | Marine microbial communities from expanding oxygen minimum zones in the Saanich Inlet - ESP_116LU_22_DNA (SPAdes) (version 2) | ecosystem: Environmental > Aquatic > Marine > Intertidal... | reverse complement strand
AAATCCTCCGCCAAAATTTACAAGAAAGGCAGCGCGATCGGCAGTGTCACTTTCGATTTAAGTGTTTAGCCACGTAGAAGCGACACTCTTGTCGCTTTATCACAGAGCCCAGCGTAAGTTAGACACTTTTGTCTGACTACTCACCGTTCCATCCAAGACCAGCCAAAACGTGGTCAGGCAGGAATGCCTAACCTACGCACTGAATTCTTTATCCCCAGCCCAATCCAAACGCTCCTCCTACGTTAGGAGGAGCCCAGCAAGCCAGCCGCGTGCGCGCAGCGTTTTACGCGGCAGGGAGGTGGTCCATCATATATACCAAGTCATGCATTCCTTTGCAGATTGGGCGCTCCTCTTGGATTAAAAGTAGCGGAGCTTCCAGTTTCCCCGTGTGAATAACAAATTGGGAGCAAGATGCTCCCACTAATTAGTGATCAACCTCGGGAATGATCAAACAGTGACGCTCTCCGAGATGATTTTGACCATAGAAACTGTGCTCGGAAAGAAAGCTGAAATTAACCGCTTACCTGAACAGCCAGGAGATGTCCCTCAGACTTGGGCGGACATCACCAAGGCGAAGAAGTTGTTTGGCTATGAGCCTAAGACGAGCTTTAGTGAAGGCATTCAACTGTTTGTTGCTTGGAGAAACGCTCATTCGACTTTTAAATTATCGTCAAGCGCCAGCGCTTACGCAGCGCGAGGAGTGCGAAGATGGTCTGCGCGAAGTACTGGCCCCGTAGGGGTGACTGCGACTGGTGCCCTTTGGGCGCTAAAGGAACAACAACCAGGAGATGTCCCCCAGACGTGGGCCGATATTCGTTTTGCGAAACAGTATTTTAACTATTCTCCTGTCATTACATTCAAGGAAGGTTTTGAAGCGTTTGTTTAGTGGATAACAGAGAATGACATCTAGTGGCTGATTGCCACAGAACATGAACTATCAGAGTGTTTTTATGAAAAAAATAGCAATTATTGGCTTAGGTTATGTCGGGCTTCCTTTGGGACTGCGTTTTACTGAATCTAATGTCTCGGTGCTTGGTTTAGATGTAGATCAAGCAAAAGTAGATGCGATAAATAATGGTGATAGCTATATTCGCCATATAGAATCTGAGCATATACATAATGCAAGAAGCTCTGGTCATTTGGAGGCGTCGACAGATTTTTCCCGTGTCGCCGAAGTGGATGCCGTGTTGATTTGTGTGCCGACACCTTTGAACAAATACCGAGAGCCGGACATTTCTTATGTCATCAAGTCAGGCGAAGCCATCGCACCGCATCTAAAAAAAGATACTCTAGTGGTTCTTGAAAGCACCACTTACCCTGGCACTACAGACACCGATTTACGTGCCGTTCTAGAGCAGGGATCTAAACTAAAAGCTGGGGAAGATTTCTTTTTGGCATTCTCACCTGAGCGAGAAGACCCGGGGCGTAAAGACCATTCGGTTAAGACGATTCCAAAAGTTATGGGTGGCTATACTGAGAAGTGTTTAGGGCGTTGTGTCGCACTGTATTCTCTGGCACTCGATTCAGTGCATCCCGTCAGTTCATGCCGAGTGGCTGAAGCAACCAAACTGACTGAGAACATTTTTAGGTCTGTCAACATTGCGTTGGTCAATGAATTGAAGACAGTTTTTCATAAGATGGATATTGACGTATGGGATGTGGTCGATGCAGCTGCGACTAAGCCATTCGGCTACATGCCTTTTTATCCTGGTCCGGGTCTAGGTGGTCACTGCATTCCTATTGACCCCTTCTATCTGACATGGAAGGCGCGCGAGTATGATCAGCACACGCGCTTCATCGAACTTGCAGGTGAGATTAATACGGCAATGCCAGACTATGTCGTCGCTCGCGTGGCCGAAGCACTCAACGAAGACGCGAAATCGATCAAAGGCTCAAGAATTCTTCTCTTAGGCATGGCCTATAAGCCAAATGTCGATGACGACCGGGAATCGCCGAGTTACGTCCTGACGGAAAAGCTCGAAGCGAAGGGCGCGCAGGTCAGCTACAACGATCCTTACGTCCCTGAGATTAAGCTTACTCGGGAACACCCTGAATTTGCGGGACGTAAGTCGGTCGAGATTACTGACGACTATGACTGTGTCCTAATTGCAACGCATCATGCCGAATATACCGAATATGACTTCTCAAGATACACTTCTCCAATCGTGGATACGCGCAATTGCGTTTCTAAAAGACCAGATAAGTATTTCCGCGCGTAATTATAGGATCGGAGTCGAAATTTACTGAATTTGTTCACGATTATGGCTATTAAAAAAGTTCTTGTTAGAATCATGAATCTCTCATACGCGAAGGCGCCACCTGTGCTTTTAGACGCGGTTGCTCGAGTGCTTGCGCGCAAGTCGAAGAGTAAGCAGAGTGATTACAAACAATTGATTTCCTTAATGGCTCAAGGGGAGCGACTCTCGCAAGATGAAATAGTAGACCTACAGAATGAGAAGTTACGTGAAATCGTTGATTTCGCGGTGACTCATATTCCTTATTGGAAACGAAAGTTTCGGGAGCTTAACCTTACAGCTGTAGATATTCAGAGCTTTGAGGATCTACAGAAGTTGCCTGTGCTTAGTAAAGATGAAGTGGTTGAGTGTTTTGATGAGATGCTATTGCCTAGAGTGGATCCATTGCAGCTCAAAGGCTTTCCCACTGGCGGCACGACTGGCAAACCACTTCGTGTTCCTTTAGATCAGGCAGGATTTGCTTCTAGAGACGCATGTTACTGGCGCTGGAGGGAGTGGAGTGGTTGTGAGTATTTTGAAGATCGTTGTGCTTATATTGCGCGTCCGCCGTTCATTGTAATGGAGGACGCGTTACGATGGGGGCCATCAGGTCAACGGTTCCATGGTGAGTATAATCCGTTCTCAAAAGTGCTTCGTTTGGCGAATAACAACCTATCTGAACAGGTGGTTCGTGCATATGTCTCTAGGATGAGACAGTGTGATGTCGCTTATCTGATCGGCTATCCCAGTGCGATTGACTCAATGGCAAAGATCATGGAGCAGCATGGTTTGACGTTGAAACTTAAAGCGGTTCTGACTTCCTCTGAAAAACTCTTTGAGGATACACGTGAGTTAGTTAGCCGTGTCTTTGATTGTCAGGTTACGGATCATTATTCATGTAATGAAATGGCAGTTTCGGCAACGGAGTGGGACGGGAGTGGCTCCTATTTGGTTGATATGGAACGTTGTGTGCTTGAAGTTGTGAATGACTCAGGGCAACAGGTTTGGGACGAAGCTGGTATTGTATGTGGGACATCTCTAGATAATCGGGCATTCCCACTTTTCCGTTATTGCCTGAATGATGTCGCAACAATAACTCGGCGACCATTATCGGGCGCGCCGGAATATCATCGATTGATTTCCTTGGAAGGCCGTAAGGATGATTATGTGTTGTTGCCAAGCGGAATCAAAATGACAGCTCCAACTTTAAGGCAGACCATTAACGATATGAAGGGCTTTCGTGAGTTTCAGATAATACAGAGAAGCGCTACCGAGATAGAAGCTCGAATTGTCCCTGACGTTGGTTGGTCTGAAGAATTGCGGACGGTCTTAAAGGAGCGACTTGAGCATTTCCTTGGAGAATCAATGCGTATCAATGTTCGTAAAGTGAAGAATGTTGAGCGAACCAGCGGTGGGAAATTTAGACTAATTATTAATCAGCTTTAAGTATGATGAATTTTATGCGTGTTTTTTACGTTAATTGCCTTCAATTTTTTCGTCACATATTGATCCAATCTGGTGAACTCTTTCCTGAAAATGAATTTGGTAATCGTCTGAGGGGAAACCTAAGAAGGCGATACATGAAATCGTGTGGGAAGAATTTCCAAGTATCGCTTCGTGTTAATACTTTGGGGTTAAAACATATTTCGGTTGGCGATGATGTTTACCTTGGTTACGGGGCGTGGCTTCATGGTGTTGGCGAGGAAGGTGGAATTACGTTAGATGATCAAGTTATGTTTGGCCCTTACGTTACAATGGTCGCTGGTGAGCATGGTTGCAAAGGCGGGAGTTACCGTTTTGAAAAGGGGCTGCGTGGGCATATACATATTGAGCGAGGAGTCTGGTTGGCTGCGAAAGCGACCGTAGTTTCAGGAGTAACTGTTGGAGCGGGAGCATTGATTGCTGCGGGAGCGGTAGTGACTAAAAATGTCCCTTCGGGAAGTTTGGCAGGAGGTGTTCCTGCTAAAATACTGAAAAATAGATAATTCGGATCGCTCATGAGAACTGTCAATGGATGACTCATTAAAGTCGCGTTTTATCAGTGGGGCTTTTTGGGTCTCTATTTTAACCACAGGCGCACTCTTTTTGGGCTTTGGCCGCTCTTGGTTATTAGCACGAATTGATGGTAGTGGTGAATTGCTGGGTATATTTGCCACATTCTTTATTTTTGTGAATTTGGCGATTTCCGTTGGGCTCTTTGGTGGCAATACGGCGCTCTCTAGTTTTATTCCGAAGATACAGTCCGAGGAGAAGGAGAAGGGTTTTTTGAAGGTGTATTTATTAATCACCTTATTGTGGTGGTTTGTGGCACTGATAATCCTGATTAGTTTTCCATCGGTCTTTCAACTGTTTGCAGGGCGTGGGCTCGAGCCGCGATCTGTAGTTTCGCTCATTAGTTTAGGCACTGTCGTGGTTTTGGGGCAGGTATTCATCCTGAACTTTCAGGGGCATTTAAGGTATCGAGAAGCTGCGATTTTAATGAATCTTCAGCCCTATGTGCTGACGTTTGTTATTTTATTGGCCTATTTGTTCATTGCTGAGGCCTTTCGGGTACATGCCGACACATGGCTGCTATTTCTTTTCATAGGAGTCAATGCACTCGTGCTTGTCATTGGCTTCTTCAAAAGTGGCTATTTTTCGTTTTTTAAGGAGAAGTGCTTTGTGCCGTCGGGCTTCTTTCGTTTTGCCTGTATTTATCAATTCAGTAGTTTACTGATCTTTGTATATGGCAATGTGGATCGACTGTTCATTCTGGATCGATTGGGCGTTCAAGAGCTTGGTTTTTATTTTTTAATCATGCAAATTGCGTTGCTTATTACCTTTATTCCAACACGGATGGGGCAGGTGATGTTATCTACCTTTTCTCGACTGATTGCAGAAGGGAAATCTGACAGTTTGAATGCCGGATACAATCGGCTCTGTCGCATTGTCACTTGTTTCTCACTTGGTGTGGCTTTGTTTTTTGTCTTATTCTCCAGAGAATTCTGCCTCATCTTTGGGCGGGAGCTTGCTTCCCGATCTGACTGGTTGATTTATCTCTCGGTTGCTGCCTGCATCGGTGCCTTGGGTAATATTAATTCAATGATTGTGTTGTCGCGCGAAAAGATGGCCACTTATCTTGGGATGAACGTCGCGATTGTATTGACCCAGTGTGTGGCAACTTGGGCGTGGATTGGACCTTATGGAATTGAAGGGGTGATCTCGGCTCGAATGTTGGCGAGCATTCTTGGTCAAATCTTATTGTTTATTATGGTGTCTCGTCTGCAGGGTTCCGGTGCAAATTGCATGAAAGAATATCTTGTCTGTGTTGCATCTTGCTGTGCGGCTGCTTTTTCAGTGCTCTGTTATAATGAGATGATACTCATTTATCGCCTGCTTATCTTTGTAGGGCTGTTTGCGTTCTTCCTTAAAGTGAATCGATTCACGGTTGGTGAATTTACCGATGTAATCCCCGCTAAATTGAAGCATATTTTTCAAAAGGCATTTCATAGAGAAGCTGTATAATCTATGAAAATTGCATTAATCGCAGCAGGCGCATGGCCAAGAGTAGGCGGGATTGAAAATTCGTTACGTTTTTTATCACGTGAACTGTTGAATGCCGGGCATGAAGTAAAAATAATTTGTTACCGACGGCCCGTGGAGTTGCCGTCTTCGGAGGTTCACGAGGGGGTTGAAATTATTCGCATCCCGATGTTGAAGAGTCACCGGCTTCCACAGTTACGTCTTAAGTGGGAAGTCGAGCAAGCTGCCGAAGGATTGGGGCGGGTCTTGGATGCGTTTCAGCCTGATTTCATATGGTCCCGTTATCACACGATGGGCTTAGCAGCAGCTCGAGCCGGGTGGGGCAGGAAGTTGTTACACGTTTACCCGATTACCGCAGAACTCGCATCCCGAAATATCATTTCAGGGAAATCGCCGAACATTAAAGAGTTTGTTAAGCGTCGAATCAACTATTGGCTGAATTGTTCTGCTCAGGGGCGGGTTGAACGGGAGCTATATCGAACCGCTAAATGTGTGGTATTTAGTCACTTCATGAGTAACGAGTTAAAGAGGACCTATGGTGAAAAAACGATCACGCAAATCAACCCTGGTGTCGATCTCACCAATTTTACTCCGCGAGAAGATTCGGAGGTTGGTCGCTTAAGGGCGGAGCTTGGTATTGGTTCTGATGAGCGAGTCATTCTATCTGTAGGAAGGCTAGCTGCTTACAAGAATATTCCGATTCTTGTTTCGGCACTTTGCGAACTCCCAGACGATGTGAAGCTTGTGGTTGTGGGGGATGGTCCAGAACAGGAGGTGCTTGAGCGGCAGGTGAAAAAATTGAATCTGGAGAGTCGCGTATTACTCGTCGGAAGCCAACTGGAAGCACTTGCGACTTATTATACGATGGCATATGTAACCGTGGTTCCTTCTGTTGTGGAATCGTTTGGGCAGGTTTATCTGGAGTCGTTTGCTTGTGGAACGCCTGCAATTGGTTTTTCGTCAGAGCTACCAGAATGTAGTGTGGCGACGAATGAGGTAATTCGGGATGGTGAGACTGGAAAGATTTGTAAGCAGTTTAGTGCTTTGGCTCTTTCTGATAGTATAAAGGAGTTAATTGACCTCACTGATGAGGAATACGCTGAATATTCGACGCATTGCATTTCTCTGGCGCAAGAAGAATACAATTGGGGGAAAGTTGTCGAAAGTTTGATCACGATGTCGTCGGCTTCCTAGTTATCTGATCACCGATTAAAATTATGAAAAAGTTAGTGAAAAAGACGATTTCTAAGATCGTGGATAATACCATAAATCGACCGCTTTGGGTTCAGCATTGCAGCCAAACCTTATACCAATCTGCACTGGGTTGTATTCGAATGTGGGATGAGACCGGAGATTTAAAATGGCAATTGCGAGCAGAGAAAGTCGTGCATTTAATCCTAGAGAGTCAGCAGCCCGATGGCGGCTTCGATATTGGCTATCGGTTTAATTTCGGTTACCCGCATAAAGTAGGAGAATCGACGAGTCCCGAACTCCCCGGATTACTGGCTCTGGCTGAATATTTGTCGAAGCAGGCTGATCCGCAGACTCTGGCGGCAGCCGAGCGAGCGATGAGCTGGATCGAACGCTTTGCTTTTAAAACTGAGGTAAATGGCGAGTGGGCGATCCCTTATGGGCCCTATTCATCAATAGATGTGGTCAATTACAATGGAGTCTCCTTTGCGTGTGGGGCACTGGGGAAGTATCTCTCCGTCTTTGGTGGCTCTGAGCGGCAAAAGGAAATGTATTCTGGATTTGTGCGCTACCTACAGCGAGTCAGCTCTACTTCAGAGGAGTACCCAGGGTGTTTCTGGTATTATGCGGATCAAGAGGATCCGAACATTTCGGAGAGCCAAAAAGGTAAGATCGATTTCTATCATCAAATGCAGCAGGTGGAGATGCATTCGATCGCTGAGCGAGTCTTGAGTGCGCCGGGGCAGTTGCAATTGGTTCAAGGTGCTGCAGATCATATTGTTGCTTACTATAACAAGCACGGGTTTGTCCCATATACACCCTGTGGGCAGTATTTTGGGGGGCACATTCATACTTGGGGCTACTGCTCTGTTGCGAGTGGTTTGTTGGAGGCTGCCTCGCTGTTGCCTGATCGCTCAGAAGAGTATAGGGAGGTTGCCTCAGAGGTTGGTTCATGGCTAATGGAAAATGCCTATAGGGATGGGAGTTTCATCCCTGTCATTACAACAGGCGGTGTTTCGGTTGATTCTAATTCATACGTAAGGACTGATGCATGGGTGTTCAATACGATGTGTGCATTGGAGATGTATCTTGGTTCCGGAGTATGGACTTCGGCGATTGATCCGGTTTGGGAGCGAATGAAAAAGGCTGATTTTTCTGGGCCTGAAAATCATGCACGACCTAGGTCTGGAAAGCTGTTTTTCTCTGCTTTGAAATCGATTAGGAGGATGACGAAGTCATCCGGTTAGCTTTCGATTTTTCAGATACTGTAAGAAATGAAAATTTTAGCAATAGCCACTATCTGTCCTGTTCCTGATGTTTTGGAAGAGAATGACGTCATTCTGGAGTTCTACTATAGACTGCAGAAAATGTATCCAAATGTTGAAGTGAAAGTGCTAAAGCCTGTTATTTACGCGACTGATACCATGGCTAAGGTTAAGCCATCACTCAAACCCTTATGTGAGGCAAGAAAATTGCGACAGTTCAAGGCGCATGGCTTCTCGGTTTTAGCAGTTCCGTTTTTTTATCTTTCAAGTAATAGTCGTATTTATCATATGCTAGCAAAGACGATCCTGCCAATGAATCGTGCAAAAATAGTAGAGTTTCTAGATGGTTTTGATTTCGACTTTATCCAAGCTCACTTCATTAATATGGATGGCGAATTAGCTAGGCAATTATCACTAGCCTCAGGGAGGCCGTATTTACTATCTACGCAGAGAGAGGCCTATCGGTTTGTCAACAAAGTCGAAGTTGCGAATGCTCGAAGGATAATCGAAAGCGCAACAGCGGTTACATCGCTAAGTCCATATGCTGCCCAAAAAATTAGTGAAACTACTGGTCGTATCTCGCAGGTAATTCCGTATGGAATTAATGACTCTTTTTTTAATAATACCCCAGGCGCTCGTTCGGGTTTGCTAAGAAAAGGGCGATTGATTACTGTTGGGCGCCTGATTGAGCTTAAAAACATTGATGTCGTTATAGAGGCTATCTATAATCTGAGGAATGAGTATGAATTCGAATATACAATTATTGGCGATGGTCCCGAACGTGAAAGGCTTGAGGGGGTCGTTTTACGCTTAGGGTTGCAGGAAAAAGTTTCATTCCTTGGTTATCTGGAAAAGAAGGAGATTCGAGAACGTTTGCGTGGTAGTGACTTGTTCGTATTGCCGAGTGCGCCAGAAACCTACGGTCTCGTCTATGGCGAAGCAATGGCTTGTGGGCTTCCCATAGTCTGTGCGAGAAATAATGGTTTCTGTGGTCATTTTGAAGAGGGTGTCTGCGGATATAGTGTAGCCCCGAGGGATGTTGAGAGTCTGGGAGTAGTCTTGGCGAAGCTATTTTCGGAGCCAGGAGTTCTCAGTGAAATGTCTGTGGCCGCTGCTGAGCATGCCAAGTCTTTTACTTGGCGACAATGCTGTGAGTCGTATATGGGGCTATTTGAGGATGTCATAGGTGTGGGCTGAGGCGCTCGTGGAATTGAGAGATTATGAAAATACGGTTTAGGGATTTATTATATTCAGAGGTTTCGATAGTTATTTACTTAGCGCTGGTTATCTTAACGCCAGTGTGGAAAATATCAGGGATTCCTGCTGTGCGTTTGGACGACCTATGGTTGCTGCTCATTTCGTGTGCGCTTCTGTTTAGGGGGGGGAGGGCTATTATCGCCTCTGAGTTAATTATACCATTCGTGTGCGTCGCGATTGTGACTGTTGCATCCGTGCTGTCGTTTGTGTTTGCGGGCTATATGACCAGTTCTTTTTCGGTCATATCACCTGCTCGTCTTCTTTTTGTCGTGTATGTTGTTTCACAGATGAAGTTTACGGTGGAAGGTTTGAGGTTGCTTGGTTATGCCGTGATCATTGCGGGAATCTTAAATGTGGGGGCTGCGATTATTTATTACTATCATATTGCTCCGTTCGACCTTGCTCTCCTTAAGCTGTATACATCTGAGGCGGGATTTTATAAGTATGCAAATCCGATTCTTCAAGCAGGTCATCTGACTCGCGCAGGGGGGACCATGGCAAATCCTAATTACTTGGGTGCTTTGTTTGCCCTCGCCGCTTTATTTTGTTCAGAAAAAATCATGACCGGGCGTTTTGTTGTTAAGTTTCTGGTTAGTTGTGTTTTGGCGGTGTTCATATACTCTATCGTGTTCTATTTACAATCAAGGACTGGCCTGCTTGTCGCGCTCTTTGGTGTTGCCAGTTACATGTGTATCTATTTGCTTCGCCGTGGAGTTGTCTTTGGTTATGTTTTGTTGCTTTTAATCGTTGTAGGGATTGTGGCTGCATTCGGCGTTGCCCTATCTTTTCCTGAGCTTATGCCTAAGCGCGTGGCTGCCGTCTTCCAAGTAGAATCAATTTCTGATATTTTTTATGAGCAATCCTTTCTGGGCAGTCGAGTGGATACCTGGGTGTATCAAGTGCAGCTAATTATGAGTGAGTCTAAGACCATAATGCTTGGGTATATGCCTTATGGGTTTAATAAAATTAGTGACAATAATTATGTGAATATGTTCTATCGGACTGGCGTTTTGGGTTTGTCGGCTTATCTTTTTTTGCAGTTGTATTTACTGAAAGGGCTGTTGCAAAAAGTGACCTCTCGGCAGGTCGGGGGGACTCGTGTACTTAGTTATCGAGTTTTGATGTTTGTTTTTTTGTTCATTTGTATGATGGTCGACGTGACTGCAGATACGTTTTTCTCAGCTAAATGGAGTGTGGTAACACTGACCCTATTATTTGTTGGGCTGTGCAATATTGAAGTTAGAGTTGGGCCTAAGCGAACGCTGAAGGATCGCTAGTAATCTGTGTTGGTTTCGTGGTACAAGAATTCAATGGTTTATATGACCAGTTGGCAGATTCTGTGGGATGTGCCTGACAAACTCACGCACGTAGGTGGTATGCGAGTTGAAAAATGAACCATGCTTTGCGCCAGTGGGGAATTTGGCCTTCTTTATTGTCAGGTGTTCTGAGCTTTTTCTTTTTGGAATGACCAGCTAATGAAGTTAACTCATATTAATTCATATTATTACACGAACAGGTTGCATGAAGCGTTGGTGAGAAAGCTGCGTGAGGAGTCGATTCAGCAGCATGTTTTTTTACCAGTGCCGAATTCTGACGTTCATGCGCCGCCTGAAGTTGCGGGAGTTTCCTTTACATATTCACCCTGTTTTAATCGATTTCAAAGGTTGTTTTGGGGGCTTAAAATGAGGGCGATTTGGCGGTCTTATTTAGTAGATCAAAATGAAACGCCAGCTGCTTTGAATCATGCACACACGCTCTTCGTCAATGGGCTGATTGCCTATTGGGCTAAGCTTAAATTCGGCACGCCTTATGTCGTGACCATACGAAATACCGATGTGAATCATTTCTTGAAGAAACTCCCTGCCTTCTTTCGACCCCTTGGGCAGAGGATCATGTGTGCCTCGGATGCAGTAATTACTTTATCATCAGTCTATTGGGATCAGCAAATTAGAAGGATGTATCCTGACTATGTTTTTAGAGAGCTTGATGAGAAGCATTACACAATCCCAAATGGCTGTGAAGATGAATGGTTTTCGAACTGCTATCAAAAGTCTGCCGCTGGATGCCCCGTTCGACTGCTCTTTGTGGGCAGACTTGATTCGAATAAGAATCTAGCCGGTTTGTTAAAAGCATGCAGGTTGCTTCAGCTTAAGGGCTTTGATTTCAGTCTAAGGGTTATTGGTAGCGGGCCTAAGATGAGATCTTTGAAGAAGCTGGGATGTGGTATGCCGGTTAGCTATTGTGGATATATGAATAGCCGGGAGGAGTTGAGATACGCATATAGAGAATCAGATATATTGGTAGTCCCATCATTTACAGAATCCTTTGGTGTAGTATACGCTGAGGCTATGACACAAGGCTTGCCTGTCATCTACACACGTGGCCAAGGCTTCGACGGTTTCTTTGCTGATGAATGCGTTGGTTGTGCTGTTGACCCTTATGCACCTGATGACATTGCACGAGCTATAGAGTTCGCTTATGTGAACTATGGACTGTTATCGAACCAAGTTGCGCGACGAGCATCATATTTCAAATGGGCGAATGCAGTTTCTAGGTTGAACGAAGTATACGGGAAGATTCTCAAAGCCTAGGAGGGTGTGAACAATTGCGAGTTCTCTATTTTCATCAGTATTTTTCGACTCCAGAAGGGGCGGCTGGAACGCGATCCTATGAAGTCGCCCAGGTATTGGTAGCTCGAGGCCATCAGGTGACAATGGTTTGCGGCTCTGGAGCTCGGTTAAGGATACCTAAGCTCAAGGTTGTTGGTGGCTGCATGTTAGGAAGTTTAGCTGGGATCGATGTTATCCAGTATGATTTGCCATACTCGAATCGTGACAGCTTTTTGAAGAGGGCAACTACGTTTATGCGATTTGCGATAAGAAGCGTAGGTGTCGCTTTTTCAGCTGAGTATGATCTAATCTATGCCTCAAGTACGCCACTGACGGCGTCAATACCCGGAGTCGTTGCGAAACTGGCAAGGCGTGGGAAGCCTTTTGTCTTTGAGGTTCGCGATTTATGGCCTGAGTTACCCAAGGCAATGGGGGTGATCCGTAACCCACTTGTATTAGCTGCGATGTCCGTATTGGAATGGCTTAGTTACCGGTGTGCTGATTTTTGTATTGGGTTGGCTCCTGGGATTGTGGATGGGATTCGTCGGGTCGGCCCTAGGGGGCTAGAGGTTGAGATGATCCCCAACAGTTGCGATCTGGAGTTGTTTCATCCAACTGTTCAGCCGGTCTCTATGCCAGGAATTGGAGACGAGGACTTTGTGGCGATATTTACTGGTGCTCATGGGATTGCGAATGGTTTGGGCGCGGTGTTGGATGCTGCTGCGGAACTGAAGAAGCGTGGTCGCGGTGACATCCGTTTTGTGTTTATTGGTGACGGCAACCGTAAGGATGAGCTAGTCGAGTGTGCTCACAGTAGTGGGTTGGACAATTGCGTGTTCTTGAATCCCGTGCCTAAGTCTGAGCTTCCCCGTTTCTTAGCTAGGGCAAGCGTTGGATTGATGATCCTCGATAATATACCTGCTTTTTATAACGGAACATCGCCAAACAAATTTTTCGACTACATCTCAAGTGGTTTGCCTGTATTGACAAACTATCCTGGATGGATTGCTGAAATAGTAGACGAGCATGTTTGTGGTGTCTCTGTGGAACCTGGGGATGCCAGCTCCTTTGCCGATGCCATGGAAAGGCTAGCGGATAGCTCTGAAGACTTGGGTGTGATGGGGCGCAATGCCCGTTGCCTTGCAGAGTCGAAGTTTAATCGTAAGGAACTTTGTGAGCGGTTGGTTATGTCTTTGGAGCGAATTGTTTACGGGGCGGAATCTCGGTAGATGACATTACAGTGAAAATACTCTTTTTAACTCACTATTTTCCTCCAGAGGGGAATGCTCCGGCATCACGTACCTACGACAACTGTAAACGCTGGGTTGCGGCAGGTCATGAAGTTACGGTCTTAACCTGTGTTCCCAATGTTCCTAATGGACGCGTTTACGATGGCTATAAGAATAAGCTTTGGCAAGAAGAGTGGATAGACGGCATCCGAGTAATTCGTGTCTGGACATTCATTGCCCCCAACAAGGGTTCGGTTCGCCGGATAATAAACTACTTGTCGTACTTTTTCTCTGCTGGATTCTTTGGGGTGTTTCTGCCGCGTCATGACCTTTTGATTGCTACCTCACCTCAATTCTTCTGTGGGCTTTCAGGCATCTTATTGGCGAAGTTTCGTCGCCTGCCACGGATCCTAGAGATCAGAGATATATGGCCGGAGTCGATCCAAGCGGTGGGAGCGATGAAAAAATCCCCTCTCACACGTATGTTGGAGTGGATTGAACTGTTCATGTATCGGACTGCGGATCAAATTGTGACCGTGGGGTCGGGATACAAAGACAAGTTGATGGCACGTGGAGTTCCCGCATCAAAGATCGACGTGATCACGAACGGAGCAGATTTGGAATTTTACACACCGGGCCCGGCTGATCCGGAATTCCTCAAGACAAATGGCATAGAGGGTAAATTCACTGCGGCGTATGTTGGCACGATTGGCATGGCTTCAGGTTTGGAGGTGACTCTGGAAGCATCTCGCAAGCTTCAGAGCGAAGGTGATGACTCGGTTCGGTTCTTACTGGTTGGCGACGGTGCGCAGCGCGAAGATTTGGAAGCAAAGGTGAAGGCTGAGGGGCTAACTCATGTTGTTTTTACAGGGCGCTTGGACAAGTCGATGATGCCTGCAGTCTTGCGTTCTGCTGATGCTTGTTTCATTCATCTTAAGAAGTCGGATCTTTTTAAGACGGTGTTGCCTTCGAAGTTGTTTGAAGCCTTTGCTGTTGGACGTGCTGTGGTCTTAGGGGTCGATGGGAGTGCAAGGGATGTGCTTGAGACTGCGGAAGCCGGCATCTTTATTGAACCCGGCAATGTCGATGAGTTGCTGGATGCCGTGAGTAAGTTGAAAGAAGATGTAGTTTTGCGGGAACAGTATGAAAGTAACGGGTTGAAGCATGTTCGTGAGTTTTATAACCGTGACAAGCTCGCGGCTGATTATATCGAAGTTTTGAATAAAGTAGTTAATTTATAGTAATTCGTATTTATGAAGAAAATTATACATATCGTGGGCGCGCGTCCGAATTTCATGAAGGCCGCACCGGTCTACTTTGCGATCCGAGATCAGGGGAAGTTCGAGCAGTTGCTGGTGCATACAGGACAGCATTATGATGAGAAAATGTCCTATATCTTTTTTCGCCAGTTGGGCATGCCTGAGCCGGATATTAATTTGGAGATCGGCTCGGCATCGCACGCAGTGATGACTGCGCGTATCATGATTGCGTTCGAGGAGGTTGTGCTGAATGAGAAGCCGGACTTGTTGATCGTATATGGGGATGTCAATTCGACGATCGCTTGTGCTATGGTTGCGGCGAAATTAGGCGTGAAGGTGGCTCACGTTGAAGCAGGGTTGCGCTCGTTTGACCGAGCGATGCCTGAGGAATTGAATCGTATGTTAACGGATTCAATCAGCGACTATTTCTTCACCACGTCGCCGGATGCCGATGAGCTGTTGTTGAAGTCGGGTATGGCGGAGGATTCCATTTTCTTTGTGGGTAACGGAATGATCGATACCTTGGTGCGGTTGCTGCCTCAGGCTCAAAAGCCTGCCAAGGAGGATTTGGAAATCGATGAGGCCCGTGGCTTTGCGCTGGTTACGCTGCATCGCCCCTCAAATGTGGATGATGCGGAGTCGTTGACACAAATAGTGAAGACTTTGAATGACCTCTCTAAAGAGATGCAGGTAGTGTTCCCGATACATCCGCGCACGGCAGCTCGTATGAATGACCTTGGGTTGAATGCCGATGGCTTGACCATGTGTGGTCCTCAGGGGTATCTGGAGTTTCTTTGGTTGCAGAAGAATGCCAAGATGGTGCTTACCGATTCTGGAGGTATTCAAGAAGAGACGACTTATCTTGGTGTGCCCTGTTTGACCTTAAGAGAGAACACTGAGCGCCCCATTACTGTGACCGAAGGTTCCAATGTGTTGATTGGTCGCGACTTTGATTTGCTGCGAAGTGAGATAGATAAAGTGATCGCAGGCACTTTCAAAAAAGGTAAAATTCCAGAGAAGTGGGAAGGCAAGGCTGGAGAGCGCACTGCTACGATTCTTGATCGGTTGCTGTATCAATAATTCTTACTCTAGAGTCCACAAACAGCGATGATAGCCAGACATGTAAATTTGAGAACGTTGTTACTTCTCACGTTTTACTTCTTCGTAGGAGTGCTGAGTTACTACGTCGCTTATGAACTACGGTTTGATTTCAATGTCCCTGAAGGGGATGCCTCGGATCGTGTTCAAACTGTATGGTGGGTCGTGGCATTAAAGCTGATGTTGTTGATTGGCTTTGGGCAACTTAACAGCATATTATCATACTTCCGTTTGCCTGACGCACTACGCTTAGGCAGCGCATTGAGCCTAGTCGCTACCATATTGTATTCGATGTGGTATGCCTATGGTGGAGACGGAGTGCCACCACGAGCGGTCATACTTGTAGATTTTCTCCTGAGCTTTTTAGCGATTGGGGGCTTTCGTGTGGTGATGCGGGTGAAGTCGAGCCGGGGCTTGGCGGATTGGTTGGCGGTGGATCAACTTGAGAACGTATTGATCGTTGGTGCCGGAGAAGTGGGTGCGAGTTTGTGCTCGGATTTGATGCACAAGTCCGGTTTAGGGATGCGTCCTGTCGTGTTTATCGATGATGACAAAGGTAAGCTTGGGCGCTATGTGCACGGGGTGCGGGTAGCGGGTACGGTTGATGATTTGCCGATCGTTGCGAAGCGTTATGCTGCAGCGAAAGCGGTGATTGCGTTCCCCTCTGCTTCCGTTCGACGAGTGAAGGCGGCTGCCAAGCTTGCGCAAGAGGCAGGACTAAAGGTCGAAATTGTCCCGGCCTTGACAGACATCGTGAGTGGCCGTGCGAAGATCTCGCAATTGCGCCCGATTGAACTGCAGGACCTCCTGGGGCGTGATTCAGTAGACCTGCATTCCGATTCGATTCGCTCAATGCTGGAAGGAAAGCGCGTGTTGGTAACCGGTGCGGGTGGGAGTATCGGAAGCGAACTGGTTCGGCAAATCATCGGCTATGGCCCAGCTTCAGTGCACTGTGTGGATCAAGCTGAGATTGCAGTTTTTAATTTGCAGCAGTCAGTTGCCGAGTCGGCATCTGTAGCGGGCATTGAGGTGGGCTACTCGGTCCTGGATGTCCATGTGGATGCTTTGATACGGGATCTTTTTGACCGGTATCAACCACAGGTGGTTTTTCATGCGGCTGCGCATAAGCACGTGAATCTGATGGAATCGCAGCCTGTGGAAGCCTTGAGAAATAATTTCTTTGCGACGGCAGGTTTGGCGAAAGAGGCGAGCCGAGTCGGAACGGAGCGCTTTATTTTGATCTCTTCGGATAAGGCGATCAATCCGACCAGTGTGATGGGGGCGACGAAGCGACTCGCGGAGCTTTCCTTGCTAGAGGCGAATGCAGCTAACGATAATAAGACAAAGTTTATGTCGGTGCGTTTTGGAAATGTGCTGGGTTCTTCAGGGAGCGTGGTGCCGATATTTCGCCGTCAGATTGCGGCGGGTGGGCCGATTACCGTGACCGACCCAGAGGTGACGCGTTTCTTCATGACGGTGGAGGAAGCAGTCGGTCTTGTGTTGGAAAGTGCAACGCAAGGCGTGGGAGGGGAGATCTTCGTGTTGAATATGGGCGAGTCGATTAAGATCGTGGATGTCGCTCGTCAGATGATCGCCTTGAGTGGCCTGCGCGAAGGGGTCGACATTGATATCGAATTCGTTGGCCTTCGCCCAGGAGAGAAACTGTATGAAGAGGTGCAACATTTGAGCGAAGAGTTGCGACCGACCGAGCACCAGCGTGTTTTGCGTTTTGTGGCAAGTTCGCAGTCGGCGAGGTCCGTGAGTGAGATGAAGGTGCTTTTGAATAAAGCGATGGAAACGCATGATGCAGCTGAGATTAAGCAAGCAATCCATCAGTTGATTCCTGAGTATACGCCGAGCGTGTTGCCTCGTGGCAGTTGATCCGTCGAGGGAGAGATAGAGGCAAGGGCGGCACAGTGTGCCGCTTTTTTTGTGCCTAAAATGTAGAAGCGACACTCTTGTCGCTTTTGTTGTGTCCTGTCGTCGCCCGCTGTCGCGTTGCCTTGCTCGGAATAAAGCGACAGGAGTGTCGCTTCTACGGTGTGTCGTCTTCGAGTTCGAGGTCGGGGATGTGGTTGAAGGCGATGCGCATGGGGGCAGCTTCGGGGCAGCGTTGGGCTTCCATGGCGGGGGCGTAGTAGAGGGTGCGGCCGCCGTAGCGCTTGTTGATCGCGTCCATGGCGTTTTGCAGGGCGATGCGGCGCGGGTGATTTTCTTCGGGGAAGAGTGAGGGTGTGTGTGAGCCGCCCTGAGTGAGGTGGCTGAGCGTGACGGCGACTTTAGTGGGAGGCGCTGTGTCAGTGGGATGGTTGATCCAGAGTTGGTTGAGGCGTTCGCCGAGAATGATGCAGTCTTGTGTGGGGAAGCAGTGGGCTTCGGCGCGCCAGCGTTGTTCGAAGCCGAAGGTGACTTTGACTTGAAGGTGGCTGGTAAAGTAGTCCATCGCGCGTAGTCGGCGGCAGGCTTTTTGCAGCATGCGGTGGAGCACGGAGTGAGCACCGTGTGTGGTGCGCAGCCGGGGTGGCATGATGTGCGAGTGCCCGACGGTGCTGCGATGGGTCACGACGGGGGGGAGTTCGATGCCGCGGAGGGCATACCACATACGGTCGCCTTCGATCGAGCCCCAGATGCGGTGAAGTTTGCGACGACTGCATTGATATAGATCGTCCATGGTGAGCACGCGGGCGGTGCGCAGGCGTTGCTCGATTCGGCGGCCGATACCGGTGACTTCGCTCAAAGGCATGCGCAGCAGCGCTGCGGGTATCGCATCAAAGTCGAGTAGCACCAGCCCGTCGGGTTTTTCGAGTTTACTGGCGAGCTTGGCGAGGAAGCGGTTGGGGGCGATGCCGATGGAAGCGCCGATATGCGGACCGATCTCTTGGGCAAGTGAGGCCTTGATTTCGAGCGCTTTACTGCGAGCGACTTCGGGGGACTGCCAGCGAGGGGGGAGGCGCCCATACATCTCGTCAATCGAGAGCACTGCATCGACGTAGATGACTTCGTGGATGAGCTTATGGATCTTCTCGTGAGTCTGCACATAGCGGGTGTGATCGCCCTGCACAAAAGTAATGCCGGGGCAGAGATAGCGGGCTTCGCGGACGCCGGTGCCGGTTTTTACTCCATAGGCTTTGGCTTCGTAGCTGGCGGCGATGCAACAAGTGGTGTCAATGCCGAGAGAGGGCACAATGCCTACTGGTTTGCCGCGTAGTTCGGGGCGGCTCGACAGAGGCAAAGAAGCTGTCGAAATCGATGAATAAGTAGCGGAGGGACACTTTTGGAAAGGCTGAAATGCTGAAAGGCTGAAATGCTGAAAACTGAAAGGCTGTTCCGAGGAGCGCAGTGACGACATGGCCGACTGCTCTGCAGATCGGACCAATGCTGAAATGCTGACGTAGCGCGACGCTTCAGCGAGCGACTCTCGCATGCGGCTGGAAGTTGCGCGCATCATTAGTATCATCCAAGCAGATGCTCGTTGAAACGTTGCGCTACGGAAAATGAATGAACCTGTAGATCACACTAAATTAGAAGCGTCTGATTCTTTGAGGCAATCATATTAGTATAATTATGTTCACTATTTTATGGATTAGTGATGGCTGATGAAGAATCTTGGATATGGGAGTCAGAATACTGAAGTCAGGAGTCAGTAGTTTATACTGAGGGATTTACCAACACAGCGAGCTTCGCCAAATTGGCGAAGCGTATAATTCTGCAATCGGTTGATTGTGAATCCTGTATTCCGACTTCTGATTCCTGACTGCTTTTTTAGGATAAAGCGACAGGAGTGTCGCTTCTACGATTTACGCGACTTCGAAGATCGCTTGGATTTCGACGGTGGTGTCTTTGGGGAGGCCGGTTACGGCGACAGCTGCACGGGTGTGGCGGCCGCGGTCACCGAGGATTTCGACCATTGTGTCTGAAGCGCCGTTGATGACGGCGGGGCTGTCGGCAAAGCCGGGCACGCCGTTGACGAAGCCGTTGAGCACGACAACACGGGAAATTTTATCGAGATCGCCAAGCTGAGCTTTGGCGACAGCGAGTAGATTGAGCGCGCAGACTCGGGCGGCGGCTTGGCCGTAAGCGATGTCGCGTGTTTCGCCGATTTTCCCCGTGTGGGTCATCTCGCCATTCACGAGGCAGATCGCGCCAGAGAGGTAGAGTAGGTTGCCAACTTGCATGGCCGGCACGTAGTTGCCGGCGGGGGCGGGCGCGGAAGGAAGTTCGATGCCGAGTTCGGCGAGGCGGGTTTCGGTTTTCATAACTTTAAAAAGCTGAAAATTTGAAATACTGAAAGGCTGAAATGTTGAAAGGAGGGAATTTTAGCGTTTCAGCTTTTTAGTTTTCAGCATTTTCATAAACCGCTTCTCCTTCGGTGCTGGCGATGGTGACTGCGCCTACAGTATCACTGAAGACGTTCACCGAGGTGCGGCACATATCGAGGATGCGGTCGGTGACCCAGACGACGCCGATGGCTTCGACTGGGAGACCGACGGCGGGTAGAATCACGGCGATCGCCACGAGACTGGCGGCGGGGATGCCCGCTACGCCGATGCTGGTGGTGAGCGCGAGAAAGACGACGAGCAGTTGATCGCCGAGTCCGAGTGCGACTTGCCCTGTCGCCGCGTAGAGTTGAGCGATGAAAATGACGACCACACATTCGTAAAGGGCAGTGCCGTCCATATTAACGGTGGCACCGAGTGGTAGAGTGAAGGAACAGGTTTTCTTGGAGACGCCGGCGCGTTCTTCGACGGTTTCGATCGTGAGTGGCAGGGTCGCGGAAGAGCTCGCAGTTGAGAATGCCGTGAGGAGCACGGGTGCCATTTCCTTGTAGTGCGTGATCGGGTTTACTTTGCCGACAAACTTCAGAACGAGCCCGAGGCTGATAAAGAAATGGATCGCAAGCGCGAGTAGCACAGTAATGAAGAACCAGAAGATCGCGCCGATGAGGTCACCGAAGGGGGCCGTGTAGAGCACGGGGGTGACGAGTCCGAACACGCCAATTGGCGCAAAGCGAATAATGAAGTCGGTGAGCTTGAGCATCACTTCTTGAGCACTATCCCAGAACTTTTGCTGTGTTTCGCGTTGGTCCGGTTTGAGTTTACCGATGAAGGTGCCAAATAAAATCGAGAAGGTAATCACACCGAGGAGCTGCCCATTGTTAGTTGCGGCATCGACGATGTTGGATGGAAACATGCGCAGGAAAATCTCGAACAAGTCGCTGGAGCTGCGGCCTTCGACTTTGCTCATTAGGCCTTGGCTGATGGAGGTCTCGGCGCCTTGTCCGAGCATCGCCGTTGCGGTTTGGGCATCGATACGACCAGGCCCGATAAGGTTGACGACGATGAGGCCGACGATGACGGCAATGGCCCCACTGAAAGTGTAGTAAAGGAACGTTTTGAAGCCCATGCGGCCGACGCCTTTTTCGGAGCCTAGGTGCATCACTCCACTGATGATTGAAGCGACGATCAGCGGCACGATCACCATCTTCAGCGCATTCATGAAGAGCTTACCGATGAATTGACAGAAGGCGACGATGTTGGCACCGGCAGTCTCGCCGATGGCGGGCATGATTAAGAGCCCGAAAAGTGTAGAGAGTGCGAGTGTGGCGAGGATTTGCCAGTGGAGTTTCCAGCGTAAGGGGTTCATATGGTAAATAGTAGAAGCGACACTCTTGTCGCTTTGGTTGTTGGCGGGTGGTTGCTCTGGAAAAGCGACAAGAGTGTCGCTTCTACGTTAGTCTGTTGGCTTCGTGCGCGTGAATGTATTTACGGATTTTAATGAGCGCTTCGGGGCTCCGGACAATGTGGTCGTAAGTTTCTTTTTGCCAGATTGTGCCTTTTTTGCCGAGCGCTTTGTTTATATTGCGGGCGGAGACGCCCTTCCAACTTTTTAAAATCTCAGAGAGTGTGGTGTCCGCGCTGGTTGCGACCAGGGCATGGACATGGTTTGCGGCGATGGTAAAAGTATCTAGCCGATAGCGTGTATTGTTAAACTTTAACAGGCAGTCTTCGACGATTTGGCGGCACTGCTTCTTTCGTAGCAGGCACTTTCCGTGATTCTGATCCAGCCAATGTTCGATCTTTCGTGCGAAGTGTTCTTGGTATTCTTCGACTTGTTCGTCGTTCCATGGCTTTGGATTTCGGAAGAGCCATTGATTGTAATCGGATTGCCAAAGTTTGAGTTTATTTTGTGGGATCGAATCGCTGAGCCGAAATGTTGTGAAATAGAGAACTCGGGCTTGTTGCCAATGAGGTAGATTGGCATGACCGACTTTCAGGTCTGCATGTGGATTGAAGAAATCAAAATCCTTTCCTGCTTCGAGCATCGGGTATTGGGGGTTTGAATGTAGAAGCGACACTCTTGTCGCTTTGGTTGTTGGCGGGTGGTTGCTCTGGAAAAGCGACAAGAGTGTCGCTTCTACGTTGGCTTTGGTTGTTGGCGGGCGGTTGCTCTGGATAAAGCGACAAGAGTGTCGCTTCTACTTCAGTTTTTCAGCAAGCGCTTGCCAGTGCTCCAGAGCGAGCGCTTCAGGGCGTATGGTTTTGGGGACGCCTTGGTCGACGAGTTCTTCAAACCATTCGAGAGCTTCGGCTTGTGAGTCGCGTTTACAGAGGGCGCCGAGTTGTTTGCGGCGTTGAGTGAAGATACGGCGGACGCAATCGCGAGCCGCCGGCGAGAAGCGTATCGCGTCTTCCTTGCGATCGAGACGAAGGAGGACGGAATCGACTTTTGGTGCCGGATGAAAGCATTGCGCTTTAACGAGGTGTTTGCTGTGCACCTCGTAGGCGGATTGTAGAAAAATGGAAATCCCGCCAAAAGTTTTACTGCCGTGGGGGGCGGCGTAGCGGTCGCCCGCTTCTTTTTGTAGCATGAGCACCATGCGTTCAGGGAGTTCGCCGGATAGCACGGCGTCCATCCATGGTGTCGAGACCGCGTAGGGCAGGTTCGCGACGATGCGGAATCCTTCAGTCGCTTTGTCTTCTGGTAGCTCTGCGCGTGGATAGTCGAGGCAATCCCCTTCGATCAAGTGGAGGCTAGGTTGTTTGGGTAGCACGTTGGCGCGGAGGTGCTCCGCCAGTGTGGCGTCGCGTTCCACAGCCCAAAGTTCTGCGCCAGTTGATAGGATTGCTTTGGTGAGCGTTCCCAGCCCCGGGCCGATCTCAACGACGTGACTGCCTTCGCCGATTTCAGCGAGCTCAATGGACTTGCGAACAATATTACCATCGACTAGGAAGTTTTGCCCCAGTTTCTTGTTTGGGAAATGCTCGAGCTGATCGAGTAGTTCACGAGTCGCTGTTGGGCTTAGAGGCATAATCGCTACGCTAGAACGTCGAACGTCGAACGTCCAACGTAGAACGCCGAATGTTCAAGTAGCCACAGTTATTCAATATTGGAAGTTGGACGTTCAATGTTCGATGTTTGTTCAGGCGTTGTGAAAGGCTTCGACGAGTGCTTCTGGATCTTCAGCGCGCATGAGTGCTTCGCCTACGAGGATGGCATCGGCGCCACACGCGCTGGCACGTTCGGCATCTTCGACATCAAAGATGCCGCTTTCGCTGACTTTAATGATATCGTCTGGAATCTGCGGTATCAGAAATTCGGATACAGCAAGGTCTGTTTTGAAGCGTTTTAGGTCGCGGTTGTTCACGCCGATAATTTTAGGGTCGAACTTGAGTGCTTTTTCCAATTCTCGCTCTTCGTGTATCTCGAAGAGGGAATCGAGCCCTGCGATGCTAGCGGCTTCGTAGAGTGCTTTGATTTCGTCGTCGTCGAGGGCGCGGACGATAATCAGTATCGCGCGGGCGCCCGCTTCGGCGGCTTCGACAACTTGCACCGGGTGCACCATGAAGTCTTTACGCAGGCAGGGTGTCTTACGGTTATGGACTTCGAGAAATTCAACGACGTCCCAAAGATCTTGCAGGCTGCCGCCAAAGTAGTCGGTGTCGGTTAATACAGAAAAGCAGTCGGCCTCGGCATTGACGTATTTGCGTGCCTGTTCGACCGCGTCGAGGTCTGCGGCTGCGATTTCGCCTGCAGAAGGTGACTTACGCTTGATCTCGGAAATGACGGAGAGGCGGTCTTTGCGTGCAAGCGCCTTGAGAAAGCTGCCGCCTTGTGTTTGCATTTGGCTCAAGCGTTCCAGCTCGGACTCACGCACGGGGCGAATCTGATTTTGGATTGCAAGACGCTTGGCGGCCATGATTTCAGCTAATTTGTCCATAAGAAAAAAGTCCACTGCGAGGGACAGCGGACTTTTGAAAATTACGGATATACAGATAAGATCAAGCCGCTTTGTTGAAACACGGAACCTAGAGCGTAGAAGCGACACTCTTGTCGCTTTGGTTACGTAAAGAAGGGCGATTGCTCTGGATAAAGCGACAGGAGTGTCGCTTCTAAGTTAACTATCTCTTCGCGCTTCGACCCAATCGGCGATTTTCTCGTGCTCGTCTTCGTAGGCCCATACGACACGGAGGAATTCGGCTGCGTGGATATTGTTGGTCTTCAAAAAACGTCGGTCGCCACCGCAACTATACATCGTTTCTGGGGGAAGCTCGCCTTTGAGTTTTGCGAGTGCTTTGGGAATAATTCGAGGTAGCCAGACGATGCCGCGCATTTCTGAGTCTTTTGGGGGCAGTTTGGATGAATCCATGCGCTGCTCAGAAAGTTCGCCTTTTTGCACGGTGAGGAAGTAGTCGCGACGCGCTTCGCAAACCATCAAGAAGGTCTCAAAGTCAGGCTCGCCGCCATCGACGAAGTCCTCGGCGTAGTCGAAGACGTCCATTACGTTGAGTCCGAAGCTGGCGAGTTCGGTGACGGTTGCTTCATCGAGGAAGCCTTCTGGTTTTTGATGACCGGCTTTATATTTTTCGACGGCAGCGGTCCAAATGGCTTTTAGACGTTTTTGATAGGTGTAATGATCCATGCGTATGGATGTATACATGATGCAGGCTCGTGCAAGTGATTGCCCGAATTTACTTCACCTTGTGCGGGTCATAGCCTGCTTTCCAATCGGAGACTGGCACACAAATTGGAGGCACGCCGTTGGCGTAAAACCATGAATCTACGGCGTAGTGCTCACCAGTTTCCTTGTCGTGAATCGAAGCAGTGTTATGGGGGAGGCGCCCTCTTAGAAAGCCACGATGCTGTGGATAGCCTATTCGGTGGTGACGGATTAAACCTTCTTTTTCAAGGAGCATGAGTGCGACAGTCGTATTTGCGGCTTCGGCTATGCAGTCGAGTTGCGGGCCAGTGACGACACGTCGGTCGTTTTTCATGTTGTCGGCGGAAGTGCCATTCTTTGCGCCGATGTAGGTCTCCATTGCGCCGATCGCGATCATCAGTCGATCACGTTCACCTGCTGGTGTTGTCGGAGCAGGGTTGAAGATGTTGACGATACTTTGCCACTCTTCATGGCTGTAAGAGAGCCGGGAGAGTTTGCGACAGCCTGCAGACGCGCAAACTTCGAAGTCGCCAACGCTAGGCTCTTGTAAATTGAAATGGCTAAGATAGAGGCGTGGGTTGCGCGTTGTGCTACAAGCAGACCCGAATAGCACGATCAACGCGCATATTGGGAATGCTCGATACATGTCCTACTTTTTATATTTTAGCGCGGCGGCAATGAAGTTGGCAAACAGAGGATGCGCTGCATTGGGCTTCGACTTGAATTCTGGGTGGAATTGAACGGCGACGAACCATGGGTGTTCCGGATTCTCGATAATCTCGACAAGGTCACGTTCAGGGTTGGTTCCTGCAATGCGTAGACCAGCTTCTTGAAGTTGATCGCGATAGGCATTGTTAAATTCAAAGCGATGGCGATGGCGTTCTTCGACCATTTCAGTCCCGTATGCATGGTAGCTGAAGCTGTCTTCCGAGAGCTTGCATGGGCAGGCGCCTAGACGCATGTTGCCGCCCTTAGTCTTAAGGTCTTTTTGATCCTCCATGATGTCGATCACGGGATGCGGGGTCTCTGGGTTGAATTCAGCACTGTTGGCATCTTCTAGACCAGCAACATTGCGTGCAAACTCGATGACTGCGATCTGCATACCTAAGCAGAGTCCAAAGTAAGGGATGTCATTTTCGCGTGCGAATTGCGCCGCCATGATCTTGCCTTCTGTGCCGCGGTCGCCGAAGCCGCCGGGGATCAAGATGCCATCGAGTTTGGCAAGATGCTTTGCGGGGTCTTTCTCGATTTCTTCAGCATCGATCCGGACGATGCGAACTTTTGCGTCGTTTGCGATACCCGCATGAATGATCGACTCGTAAACCGATTTGTAAGCGTCTTGTAGCTCGATGTATTTGCCAACGACGCCGATAACTGCTGAATGGTTCGGTGCTTTCAGACGACGAACGACATCGTGCCACACCTGCATATCACTGTCGGGAGCATCGAGCTTAAGAAGATCGACGACCAAATCGTCAATTTTCTCATTTTTGAGGGCGATTGGTAGTTCGTAAATCGAGGTTTCGACATCCATCTCTTCAATCACGGCTTTTGCTGGCACGTTACAAAAGAGCGAAAGCTTGTGGCGCATGTCATCGGTCATCGGATGCTCTGTGCGGCAGACGAGGATGTCTGGTTGTATACCAATTTCGCGGAGTTTCGCGACCGATTGCTGGCTTGGTTTAGTCTTCAGTTCGCCAGCGGCCTTTAAGTAAGGGAGGAGTGTGCAATGAAGGAAGAGCACATCGTCGCGACCTACTTCGAGGGCGAATTGGCGCATTGCTTCTAGGAAGGGGAGGCCTTCGATGTCACCTGTGGTGCCACCAAGCTCTGTAATGAGCACGTCGACATCGTCTCCTGCGCCGTCGTAAATGCGCTGTTTGATGACGTTGGTGACGTGGGGAATCACTTGGACGGTGGCGCCTAAGTAATCGCCACGGCGCTCTTTTTTGAGCACGGTTTCATAGACTTTACCTGAGGTCAGATTGTTTAGGCGGCTGAGTTCGCCCGAGGTGAAGCGCTCGTAGTGCCCGAGGTCGAGATCGGTTTCAGCGCCGTCATTGAGCACGTAAACTTCGCCGTGCTGGAAGGGGCTCATTGTGCCAGGGTCTACATTCAGGTAGGGGTCGAATTTTTGCAGACGCACTTTCAGGCCGCGCTGTTCAAGGATCGCGCCGAGGGCTGCCGAGGTCAGGCCTTTCCCGAGAGAAGAGACCACGCCTCCGGTGACGAAAATGTATTTCATGTTGCTGGACTTTGGCTGCGTCATAAATAAAAATGGAAGCTGGCTATGAAGTAGCCACTTCCACTGCGCAATCAATCCTTAGCCGTTCGTCATTGGCAAACATTTTTCCAAGGAAAGTGCGCTTGAGGTAGGGCAAATGCATAAGGCTTACTGATTTCTTCATATCTTTAAATTAGATTTGTTAATTTAAAGATCGACAATCTATGAACCTTCCTTATCTCTCTGGTATGCATTTTACGATTCTAGCGACTGGATTGCTTCAATTAATAGCATCTATTTCCTTGGCTTATAGATGGACTGTTGATTTCAAGTTGTTTGAAAATCTGTATGCTTAGCCTAGCTCTGTAATTAGAAAATAAACATTATGTGTTCACTGTGTAGCTTCTTTAAGTCCACCATCGGGCGAAAAATTCTAATGGCCTTATCCGGCTTAGTCCTCGTGCTGTTTGTGCTCGGACATATGTTGGGTAACCTTCAAATCTTCCTCGGGGCAGAGGTGATTAACGCGTATGCGTATAAATTGCACCACGTCTTGCCGTCATCTGGCTTGTGGGCAATACGCTTGTTCCTACTGGGCACGGTAGCAGTCCACATTTGGACTGCGATCTCGCTTACCTTGGATAACCGTAAAGCGCGGCCGCAAGGATACGAACATGATAAGCCGATTCAGGCATCGTATGGTGCACGGACGATGCGTATGAGTGGTGTTATTCTGCTTTTCTTTATTCTCTTCCACATTGCGCACTACACCGCGCGAGTCGTGCCCAGCATGGAGTATGGAGAAGAAGGAGTTCTTTCCGAGACAATGGTGCCTCTCGTCAAGCACGGTGAAGTGGTGATGAAAGAGGGTGAGCCTATTATGACTTTCAACGTCAACGATATGATGGTTCAGGGCTTCGACGTATGGTGGGTGTCCGTATTCTACATCATCGCGACTGGCTTGCTCTGCCTACACCTATCGCATGGTTTTAGCAGTATGTTCCAGTCCGTTGGATTGAGAAATACCCTCTGGCGCAAGCGTCTCGACCAGGCGGCACTCGTTTATGGGTGGGTGGTCTTTCTTGGATTTGCGGTCATACCGGTCGCTTGCTTGACGAACATTCTGGAGGTCGATCCGACTGGCGGCGCCGCAGAGCCAGTTGCTGCCATCACTGAAACACTTCACAAATAGGACTGCACGAAAATGAATCTGGATTCAAAAATTCCCGAGGGACCACTCGAAAGCAAGTGGTCATCGCACAAATTCAACATGAAGCTGGTGAACCCAGCGAATCGTCGGAAGTATCACGTGATTGTTGTCGGTTCTGGCCTTGCAGGTGGTGCTGCCGCAGCAAGTCTAGCCGAACAAGGCTACAACGTCTCCTGCTTTTGCTATCAAGATAGTCCACGTCGTGCGCACAGTATTGCAGCGCAAGGTGGTATCAATGCCGCGAAGAACTATCAGAATGATGGTGATAGCGTGAAGCGACTTTTCTACGACACCGTCAAAGGTGGTGATTACCGTGCTCGTGAGGCGAATGTGTATCGCCTCGCCGAAGTGAGCTCGGACATTATCGATCAGTGTGTGGCGCAAGGCGTGCCTTTTGCCCGTGAGTATGGTGGCTACCTTGCGAACCGCTCATTTGGGGGTGCTCAGGTCTCCCGCACATTTTATGCACGTGGTCAGACGGGGCAGCAGCTTCTCCTTGGTGCTTACGCTGCGCTCAGCAAGCAAATCGGTCTTGGTAAAGTGAAGATGTATAATCGCCATGAAATGCTCGACGTCGTTAAAGTCGACGGGCACGCCAAAGGTATCATCGTTCGGAATATGATTTCTGGCGAGATCTCCAAGCATGCTGGCGATTGCGTCGTGCTCGCGACCGGCGGTTATGGCAACGTCTTCTTCCTCTCGACTAACGCTCAAGGGTGTAACGTGACGGCGGCCTATCGTGCGCATAAGCGTGGAGCAGGTTTTGCAAATCCATGCTATACACAGATTCACCCAACGTGTATTCCTGTGCACGGTGATCAGCAGTCTAAGTTGACGCTTATGTCTGAGTCGCTTCGTAATGATGGACGCGTTTGGGCGCCGAAAGATAAGGAAACTGCAAAGCATATTCGCGAAGGGAAGCTGAACGCAAACGACGTTCCTGAAGACGCTCGCGATTACTTTTTAGAGCGTAAATACCCAAGTTTTGGTAACTTAGCCCCTCGCGATATTTCCTCTCGTGCCGCGAAGGAAGTTTGTGATGATGGTCGCGGGATTGCGACCACAGGGCTCGGCGTATTCCTCGATTTCCGTGATGCGATTGCACGCGACGGGAAGCATGCCATTGAAGAGCGCTATGGTAACCTCTTCGAAATGTATGAATGTATCACGGGCGATAACCCATACGAGACGCCTATGATGATTTTCCCCGCAGTTCACTACACCATGGGTGGCCTATGGGTGGATTATAACTTAGAGTCCACGATCCCAGGCATGTTTGTCGGCGGGGAGGCCAATTTCTCGGACCACGGCGCGAATCGTCTCGGTGCTTCCGCACTAATGCAAGGCCTTGCCGATGGCTACTTTGTGCTCCCTTACACGGTGGGTAACTACCTCGGTGAGCAAGGTGTTGCTGCTGCAGGTCAAGTGACGACTGATCACCCAGCATTCGCTGAAGTCGAAGCCGATGTTAAAGGTCGTATCGATAAGTTAATGTCTATCAACGGCACTGAATCGCCTCGTTCTTTCCATAAACGCCTCGGCAATATTGTTTGGGAAAAATGTGGCATGGCTCGAAGCAAAGCTGGCCTAGAAGAAGCGATTCAAGAAATCCAAGCGCTCAAGAAAGAGTTTTGGGAGAATGTCCGAGTGGTGGGTGATGCGGACAGTTTAAACCCTGAGCTTGAACGTGCTGGCCGCGTTGCTGACTTCTTGGAGTTTGGCGAGCTGATGTGTCGCGATGCGCTCATGCGTGAAGAATCTTGCGGCGGGCATTTCCGGGTCGAACACCAGACCGATGATGGTGAAGCAAAACGCGATGACGAAAATTTCACTTTTGCCGGTGTCTGGGAATATAAGGGCGACGAGACTGTCCCAGCCTTGCATAAAGAGCCGCTGATTTACGAAAATGTTAAACTAGTCACTCGTAGCTACAAATAAGCCAACTAATACGAACGATGGAAAAAACAATGAATCTCACTCTTCGCGTTTGGCGCCAAAAGAACCGCTTGGATGTCGGTAAATTTGTCGAATATAAGCTCGAAAATATTTCCGAAGACTCCTCCTTCCTAGAAATGCTCGACATCCTATCCGAGCAGTTAGTTGAGGGCGGTCACGAACCCGTTGCATTTGACCACGACTGTCGCGAAGGTATATGCGGGATGTGCTCGATGACGATTAACGGCGTGCCGCACGGTCCAGAAGGCGGCATTACTGCATGTCAGTTGCACATGCGCCATTTCCATGATGGTCAGATAATTACCATTGAGCCCTGGCGAGCAAAACCATTCCCAGTCATTAAGGACTTGGTCGTCGATCGCACTGCGATGGATAAAATCATCCAAGCAGGCGGATTTATTACCGGTAGAGCTGGTAGCGCAGTCGATGCGAATGCAATGCCGATTGATAAGCAAACTGCCGACTATGCGATGGATGCTGCTGCATGTATCGGTTGTGGGGCTTGCGTCGCTGCGTGTCCAAATGCGTCCGCGATGCTGTTTACGGCGGCAAAAGTTGCACACATGAACAGCTTGCCGCAGGGCAAGGCCGAGAAGAATCGGCGCTCGTTGGCGATGGTCACCACAATGGATGGCGAAGGCTTTGGAGGCTGCACCAACATTGGTGAGTGTGAAGCGGCGTGCCCGAAGGGCATCCCTCTCGATATGATTGCACAATTGAATCGCGATTACGCACTTGCTCAAGTGAAGAACTTTTTCCAGCCAGTTCTATAGTCATTTATCACGATGAGTTTACGAAAGGCGCAACCCCATTGAGGTTGCGCCTTTTTGTGATTAAGGTGAATCGCCTAGTCCAAAAATAGGCACTTATGCTGCAGAGACTGAAGAAATGTCGCGTAGAGGCCCTGTTTATCTACTTTAAAACAATATTTTTACTCGATTTAGTAGCATTGTATGTTGGGGTTTAAGCTCATCTTTACTTTTGATGATAAGTGCACGGTCTCTGTTCACTTAAAAGCAAACTAACCACATAACGAAAAAATATGAATATAATGAAAAAGTTCCTTGGGGCTTCTGCATTAGTAGCATTAGTAGCATTCGTCGCTCTTTCCGCTTCTCAGCTTAACGCTGCTAGAACTGCGGATGCAGGCAAGAATTTTACTGTGTCGGATACGCCTGATACAACTGTCTTCAATCTGAAGACTCCGTCTGGCAATCGTCACATCCACGATTTCCGCGATAACCCAAAGCCAGCTCCAGCACCAGCTCCTGTTGTTGATTGTGACGCAGGTGTCGTTACTGACTACGTGAACAAGTCTCTTGTTCGCCTTGATAAGTCTGCACCAGCTATGGTCGCATTGAATACCCCTTTCAGCTACAACTACACAGTTACAGCTAAGGAAAAAGCTAAGAAGATCGTCGTTGAGGAGCAAATCCCATCTGGCACTACTTATGTATCCAGCAACCCAGAAGCAGAAGTTAAGGGTAGCACAGTCACATGGACACTCTACAACGTAGAGAAGGGTTCAACAACTCCACTCGAGCTTGTTGTGAAAGCAACAAAAGCTGCTGACTTCAGCAACTGCGCAACTGTCGTTGCCTACCCAGAAGCTTGCACAACAACATCTGTTGGTGTTCCTGAGCTTGCGATCACTAAGACAACTCCAAACCCACAAGTTCTTCTTGGCGCTGGTGTTCCTTGGAACATCACAGTGACTAATGTTGGTAACTTCTGCGCTTACGATGTTGTGCTTACGGATACACTTCCTGCTGGCGTTGCACACGATAGCGGTAATAGCTCACTCACAACAAACATTGGCACATTGGCTCCAGGTGAAAGCCGTGACGTAACTATCAACACGACTGCTGCGACAACTGGTGAACACTGCAACGTTGCTAAAGCTGACTCCTCAAATGCCGGTTCCGTTTCTGACGACGCTTGCGTGAAGGTTGTTGCAGCTGGACTTGATGTTGTTAAGGAAGGCACACCAATGCAATTCGTTGGTAAGAAGGCTTCTTACAAGATCACAGCAACCAACACTGGTGATGTGCCACTTACAGACGTCGTTGTAACCGACAACGTTCCTGCACAAAACAAGCTTCTCACTGCTCCTGGTGCACAGATCAATGGTAACACTGCTACATGGACAACTAGCCTCGCTGCTGGTGAGTCCAAGAGCTTCGAACTCACTGTTCTCGGTCTCCAAGAAGGCACATACTGCAACCAAGTTAGCGCTAACTCTGCCGCATACGGCTTGAGCGGTGCTGATGACGCTTGCACTGAGTGGAAGGGCTACCCAGCGCTTCTTATCGTAGTGATCGACACAGAAGATCCTCTTCTTGTTGGTGAGCAAACTACATACGTGATCCAAATCACTAACCAAGGCACAGCTGCTGATACAAATGTTGGACTTAAGGTTCAGCTTCCAGCTAGCCTCAAGGTGATTTCTGCAGCTGGTGACACACAAGGCACCATCTCTGGAAACAACGTAAACTTCGCTGCTTACCCAGTATTGAACGCTAAGGAAATCATCGAGTTCCGCGTTGTTGCGCAAGCCGTCTCTGAAGGCGACTCTCGCTTCAAGGCTCAGATGACATCCGATCTTCTCAAGACTCCAGTTCCTGAAGAAGAAGCGACACAGGTTTACTAAAACCTGCTGAGTTCCGACTCTCTCAGAGGCGTCCGCAAAAGCGGGCGCCTCTTTTTTTGTATAGTCGCTTCACTTGGAGACGAACCAATACTATGGAGGATAGCTTCCAGTTTGCCATATATCGATTCTAGTATTGCCTGATCCTGTAGCGTAGGCGGCGTGCTCTCGAATGGCACTAGCTTACGGATGATTTCAGCCATTATAAGAGGTGGAGTCGCCTCGCCGAGCTGACCGTTTGGCAACAGGCATCGAACACCTAAAGAATGTGAATGATCCAACCCTATAAAACAGCTATTTAAAACCTTTTGTTGATTGTAATAGCGGGTAAACGGTCGCCTCGGCGAGGCGACCCCACCAAAAAGTTCTCTTAAAGTAGCGCCGTTCGGCCTGTCTCACGCCGGACGAAAGTTTGTGGTGCCTCGCAAGCGTCGATGCGCACCGAGGACGGTGCCGCGCTACCCTGTGATTGAGTCGATCAAACATATAAAAAACGGTATTGTTAATCTCGCCGCATGTGTAGCGGAGTATTCGTTGCGTTCTGCTACGGATGTGCTCTCGTTCACGAAAGGCATTTGCATAATCCAACTTTAACCGCGTAAATATGTGCCATCTGGATACTTTCGATGCGTTTACTGCCAACACTGCCCCTAATCTGTTTGTTAATCTGCCATGGCTTAGCTGCGTCAGCACGTAGTGTTCCATGGAAGCCTATGCAGTTGCCTGGATCCGCTCGTCTGTCGCTGTCGGATATCAAGCACATCGCTGTGCCAGAAGTGGCCGATGCAAAACTACTCGCAGCGGTTGAGGACCTTCAGGCAGTCTTTAAGCGCCAAGCTGAAGCTGAGCCGCTAAGCCTTTCGACGGGTAGCCGCCCGAAGCAATCTATCATATTACTTCTGACTGAGTCAAAAGACTCCACTGGAGCCTTTCGGATCACCCGTGAACGCACACGTGTGATTATACGAGCCGCCTCGAATGAAGGCCTCGCTAACGGGATCTATGCGATCTGTGCCGATGTGCTCGGTGCGCGTTGGTATTGGTCGAGTGATCTCGGTCTCGAATATGTCCACCCCGCGCCAGAGAAATTCCCAGAGGCTTGGCAGTTTGAAAAACCTGATTTTAAGCAACGTGCGATGTATCCAGTCGATAGTGATTTTGGGCGTCGCAATCGCTTGTCCCGCCCGTTCCAGTTCAATCATGCCTTAGGTAGAATTTTTACACGCGAAATCTACGAATCAACACCCGAAGTCTTCTCCTTAGTCAAAGGGCGTAAGCGTGAGCCGAAGGGGCATAATGGCACCGATCCACAGCCAAACTTCGCACATCCCGATACCGTGGCGATCGCGGCAGACGCAGCCATACGTCATTTTAAGAAGAATCCCAATAGCCTTAGCTTCTCGCTCTCCATAAACGATAACGTCCTCTTCGATGAGTCCGAATTAACGCAGCAACAGGTCAACCCGCTTAAGTATTTTCGCACGCGGCCCGACTATACGGACTACGTATTTAACTTTATGAATGCCGTGGCGGCTAAGGTCTTTGATGAGGCTGGGATGTGGCAAAATGCAAATGGAGAAGACCGCTATCTCACGGCGCTTGCCTATTACTGGACCGAGGCGTCGCCTTCCATATCCATTCATCCGAGAGTGATGCCCGTGCTCACATCGGATCGCGCGCAATGGCACGACTCCGCGTATCGAGCTGAGGATAAAGCACTGATTAAGCACTGGTCAAACTCGGGAGCCGAACGTATCGCCACATGGGATTATTATTTTGGGGCACCCTATCCATATCCACGGCAATTCAACCAATGGATGATTGAAAGTATTCGTCATCTTGAAAAGCAAGGTGTCGATGTCTTCTTTTCACAGCTGCCATCCGCATGGGGCTTAGATGGCGGAAAAGCATGGTTGGCATCTGAGTTACTCTGGGACTCTAGTCAGAACGCTGAAGCACTGATTCATGAGTATTATACGCATTTCTTTGGAGCTGCCGCAGAGCCAATCCGCGCCTTTTACGAGACTGCTGAATCGCATCGTAATACGAATGAAGGCAAGGCCGATTGGATTAAATTCTATAAAGATGAAGCAGGAGTGGGGCTCTTCCCTCAGTCAGTGCTTGCCGACATGCGAGGCTTCATTGAATCGGCCCGCAATGCGGTTAGGGAAGATGCGCGTCGCCTTGCGCGTGTGCAGGTTATCTCCGAGGCATTTTCATTCACAGAGGCCTACGCAACATTTCATCAGGCTCGCGAGGATCTGATCGAACAAAGCCTATCACACGGCCCTGACTTAGTGCGGTGCTTGGATACCTATCAAACCGCAAGGGAGAGCTATCTAGTAACTGCTAAAAGCATCGTGGCGAAGCCGATACATCAGCGCTTGAATACCTTTAGCCGTCAGCTCCAGTCTGACCCCAGTTCATTGGCTATGGGGACCTTGGCGCAGATGGGGCGTTTAGATGAGCAAAGTGATGACTACGGTTTGCGGGCATGGGTTGATGACGCCGAGACCTTTCGCAGCACGTTCACGAATATTCAACTCCAGCACAACGGTAAGTATGCGGTAAATTTCCTCGGCCCCGAGCTTCCGCGTGTCACGGATTGGCATTTAGATTTTCGACCAAGTCAAAACTTGGAAGTGCTTCCCGCGGAGGGGATGGTCTCTGGTATTCGTGTTTCTGGTGCCGATATTTTTTCCATCTTTAGAGACGAGCCTGTGTCATCAGAACGTAGTTATTTATTGGATACAAAGCTTGCCTGGAAGGTTAGCCCAGACAATCGAACGCAAATTAAACTCACATGGACAGATCGCAATGGAAAGCATCTGCGCACCGACCTTGCTTTACAATTACCTTGGGGCGCGTCAACAGGGGCTCAACGCCTAGTCATTCCATTTAAGTCCCCTAAACGCGCCTATGATGTGCGTATCCATTTTACGTCATCACGGCAATACTCGGGGGATTTCCTAGAGCTGCAAAAGGTTGATTTCGGCGCACTGTATCCTAGGTAGAAGCGACACTCTTGTCGCTTTATTTGGTTGAGCGCATTTCATATGATCTAATCCACAAGCGGGCGTAGCACCCAGAGGATTGGTGGTATGCGTGTGGTCGCTTGGGGTTCGTGCGCGTCGATTTGGTCGCCTTTACTTTGTTGCTGGCGCATCCATTGCTCGACTCTTTGGGCTTCGTCTAGGCCGCCTGTGTGACCTCGATAGGCAGTGACGAGGAGGGCACCGCTGGGGGTGAGCAAGTGTCGTGCGGCGTCGAGTGCCTTGAGTGTCGAGTGGGGAGTGGTCTGAATGTGTTTATCGCTGCCCGGGAGATAGCCTAGGTTAAAGGTGATCGCGGATGCTTTGGCTGAATGCTGTGTGTAGAGGTTGTGTAGGATCTCAGCATGGTCGCCTGTGGTGAGTTGGTAGTTGTGAATTGCTGCGGCATCGAGTCGTTGTTGGGTTGAGTCAATCGCTTCGGGCTGAATGTCCATTGCGATGACTTGTCCAGACGCTCCGACCAGCTTCGCCATCTTTAGGGTGTCGTGACCGTTGCCCGCCGTCGCATCGATGGCGAGGGCTCCTTCGCTAAGGTGCTGCTCCAAATACTGGTGTGCGAGTTGCGTGAGTTGCATGATGACTTAGGCTAGGGACTCGAATCGCTGGATGTCGACTTCGGGGTCAAGTGCTTCGTTGTTGAAAATATGTTCGAAGAGTTGCCGGCTCATTTCGGGGCCGACGGAGGCGCCTTTGGAGCCTAGACCATTGAGGACGAAGAGCCCTTTGCTTATTGGGTGTTCGCCAAGAAGCGGGCGCGCGTCTGAAGTGCTTGGGCGCAGCCCTGCCATGTGCGCTTCAACTTTTAAGTGATGGTCTTCGCTCAGGATTTGAGTCGCGGCTTGTAGCAGTTCTGCTTTGCCCGCTTCGGTGGGAGCGGGATCAAGGTCGGCTTCGTCGTAGGTGGCGCCGATTCTAAAACGCTGAGGCTGATAGGGTAGCAACCACTTGGTGCTATGGTAAATGCTCGGTGGGAGGTGTAGTGTCTCAGATCGAAGGATCAGTGTTTCGCCTTTTGCGGGTGTGAGCGGTAGCTTGTTAAACCATGGGTTCTCTTTGATTGCGGTTCCCTCGCAGAAGATCACGCGCGATGCGCTCATTGCACCATAGTGCCAATGGTTTCCGTCTGCTTTAAGTTGGGCGTGGTCGAAACGTTGATCGATCCATGTGCCTGTTTGCTGGAAGTGCTTGTGTAGCGTTTGTATGAGGAGCGGTAGGTCGACATAGCCTGCGAGTAAGATTTCGAAGCTGCCGTGTGTGTCGAGGATGGCATCGGGCCCTGCGCCTGCATCGGCGTAGCCGCCGAGCACATTTGCGTAGCGTGGGTTGCGCTGTCGACGTCCGCAGCGTTTGATGTCTTCGTCATTTTGACAATAGCGTCTGACTGGCAGGCGATAATATACTTGCACCTTGAAAGTATTTTTAATCTCGCTATAGGTGCGTGTGGCTTCAGGCAGAAGCGTGTCAATGTTCCAACTCTTAGTCATCCAGCGCCCTGTGACTGGATTGATGATGCCTGCGGCGACGGACCATGCGTTGGGCATTGTGCTGCTGCCCACGATACGGAAGGGCAGGCCTGCTTGTTCTAGGCGCCATGCGAATAAACAGCCTGCGAGCCCTGCGCCGACGATCAGTGTGGGAGCTGTTTGTTGTGTGTTGATGGTTGTTTGATTGGGTAGAAGGTGTATTTTGAGCTGAAACGAACAGTAATTGAGTATCTATCTACCTGTGAATATTATTCATCGCCTACGTGAACGAATTTTCGGTTTTCCGAAAAAATTGCCTGAAGAGAGCACGCGAGCCGAACGCGGAGTATTTGGCGAAAATCTGGCGGCGGATTATTGTAAACGAGAATTAGGCTATACGATAATCGTGCGGAACTGGCGCTATAAGCGGGATGAAGTCGATTTAATTTGTCGAGACGGCGAGGTTTTGGTGTTCGTTGAGGTGCGGGCACGAGCCGAAGATGCCCTCGTTTCTGGCTACCATTCGATCGGTAAGCACAAAAAAGAGGTTTTGCAGCGCGCGTATAAGAACTATTTAAAGCAATTGCAAAAGACACCAAAACACTTCCGCTTTGACATCATCGACGTTGCGATTTCCAACAGTGGCACAGGCGAAGTCCGACATTACGCGAACATTCCACTTTTTAGTAAGCACTATTCTGCTTAAAACAATTTTTACATATGACAGACCAAAACGAAGAACAAAGACATCCTTTCCTGAAAGGCCTGAGTAAGCACCGTGGCGCGCCGCCAACCGTGATGGTGATTTTTGGTGCCTCAGGTGACTTGACCGCGCGTAAGTTAGTGCCGGCAATTTTTAACCTTGGTGTGGATAATTTACTGCCAGGCGAGTTTCATCTCGTCGGTTTTGGTCGTAAGCCTATTGAAGACGATTCATTTCGTGAGATCATGGATGGTGCGATCGATGAGCACTCACGTCGTCCGTTGAATAAAGAAATTTGGGAGCGTGTCCGTCAGAATATGGTCTATCACGACGGCGGATACGATGATTTAGCGGCCTTTAAATCACTCGCGGAGCGTATTGATCAGATCGAAAAAGACCTCGGTCGTGATGTGCAGCGCTTGTTCTATATTTCTACGCCCCCAGGTGTCTTTCAGCCAATAATCAAGAATCTAGGCAAGAGCGGCATGGCAAAGGCGCACGTGCACACGAAACTGGCGTCGAAGGTGATCATCGAAAAACCATTTGGTCGCGATTTGGATTCGGCTCGTGAGTTGAATGCGACAATTAACAGTGTCTTTGAAGAGCCTCAAGTGTATCGTATCGACCATTATTTGGGTAAGGAAACGGTGCAGGACTTATTGGTGCAGCGTTTTGCAAATTCGATCTTCGAGCCGATGTGGAACCGTGAATACGTCGACAATGTGCAAATTACGGTGGCAGAAAGTCTCGGTGTGGGCACACGTGGCGGTTACTACGATACGAGTGGCGCGCTCCGCGATATGATTCAGAACCACACGATGCAGCTCGTGGCGTTGACTGCGATGGAGCCACCAGTCTCGCTCGACCCCGAATCGATCCGCGATGAGAAAGTGAAAGTGTTGAAAGCGATTCAACCCCTAGAATTGAAAGCCGACGGCGGCGATGTGGTTCGCGCGCGCTACACAGATGGTTTGGTCGATGGTCAGCCTGTAAAGGGCTATAAGGAAGAAGAGGGCATTCCATACGAGTCGTCGACGGAGACGTATGCTGCCTTGAAGCTTTCGATCAACAATTGGCGCTGGCAAGGTGTGCCGTTCTACATCCGTTCGGGTAAGCGCATGGCGCGCCGTGCGAGTGAGATCGCGATTCAGTTTAAGCGTCCCCCGGGCATTCTGTTTTCAGAGGGAAAGAAGTTCAACGTGGCACCGAATACTATGGTGATCAGCATCCAGCCAGATGAAGGCGTGACACTTGTCATGAATTCGAAAATCCCTGGACTGGAAACGCGCACGCAACCCGTGAAAATGCACTTTCGATATTCGACTACATTTGGCTCGAATACCCCTGAAGCGTATGAGCGTTTGATTCTCGATGCAATGATCGGCGATAGCACACTATTCATTCGTGGCGATGAGACCGAGGCTTCATGGAAGTTAGTGACGCCGATTCTCAAGCATTGGGAAGAGTGTGGTCAGAATGGGATGGAAGAATATGCTTCTGGCTCATGGGGCCCACTTGCGAGTGAGCGTTTACTATGGGAAAAGAACCATCAATGGCGCCGCTCGGGTTGAGTGTTGGCGTTGAACCGAGTAAACTAACTTTTAAGAATCTTTTCTATGGCTGAATTAATAGATGCACTCCCAGGGATCGAACTCCCAGTGGGGGAAGTGACTACGCGTCTCGCGACAATGTGGGATGGTGGCCCAATGAGTTCTTCGTCGGAGTTTCGAGCTTCACAGATGAATGTAGTGCTTCATTTTGGTTTGGATGTGACGGCAGAAGAAGCGCTCGAACGTTTTGAGACGGTGCTTCATTTTGCGCAGCGTTATCCGAGCCGTATAATTGTCCTGTGCCCTTCGCGTAATGAAGGAGATGGCTCGATGAGTGCCAAACTCTTTAGCCAGTGCTATATTGGAGAGTCGCACCGCGAGATGTGCTGCTGCGAAGCATTGCTGCTCGGTTATAAATCAGAAGATTTTGGCTACCTTTCGAATCAAGTCTCGGTATGGTTAGAGCCTGATTTACCGACGTATCATTGGTTTAGTGGTGTGCCTGCGAAGCGTATCGAAAGTTACTTTGATAATCTACTGATCGGCGTTCGTCGTTGTGTCTACGATAGCAGTATTGAGGCGGACGATCTCTCCAAGCTAAATTGGCCGAGCTCTGCGAGTGTGAGTGATCTTGCTAAAGCGCGTCTACTACCTGTTCGGCAAGCCGTGGGGCAGTTTCTCAGTGGTTACCGTATCGAGAACCTCTGTCTTGGCTTGAAGCGTGTGACAGTTTCGCATTGTTCGACGATGTCTGGTGAAGGACAGCGTTTACTCGAATGGATTCAGGAATGCCTCAGCGAGTGCACGAAGTGCGATGACTGTGGTGCGAAGAAGGCCGATTTTGCCTTGAAAAACTGTGACGATACAGAATCAGACTGTTCACTATCGCTTGAGTGGGAATACGATGATGACCGCTACTTTAAGTGGCGTAAGTTTCGTGATGGTTCACTCGGTGAGATAGAGGCTTCGCTTGGGAAATCGATTCAAACAATCCCGACTCGAGTGAAGCCCTTGGCTCCAGAGCAAGCACTTTCAGAGGCGTTGTTTTTCTAGCAAACTACTTCGCTTTCAGTGCATCTAAGGCCTCGATCACATCTTCAGCTTGTTTGCTGGTGGATGCCTTTAGGTCGCGCCAAATTAACACCCCGTCTTTAAATAGGTATGCTTGACGGCTCCATCTGTTTTTGCCGAATGCTTTGCTGACGGCTTGCTCGGAATCTGCGATCAACTGAAAGGGGAGTTCATAGCGGTCGCTGAATTCTTTCTGCAAGTCGGTCGTGTCTGACGATACGCCGAATACCTTGACGCCACGGTCCTTCAATTCGTCCCAGTTATCGCGGATGCTGCAGACTTGCTTGGTGCAACCGCCAGTGAGTGCCTTTGGGTAGAAAAAGACTAGAGCTGTGCCTTCACCGAGCGCAGCACCTAAATCGACCGTTTCACCTTTTTGGTCTAGGGCGCTGACTTTTGGCGCGGCTGTGCCGAGTTCGATCTCAGCAGATAGGAAATTGGAAAGTAAGGAGAAAATCATGATGAAGATTAAGGATATTTTCATGGTCAAGTATCGTGGAGGTTTTGGTTTCCTTACAGAGTAAGCGGGTATTTTATTTTAAGTGTTTCGCCAGTTCAGAGAGCTTTTCAGTTGTCCGAGTGAGTCTGCTGGCAAGTGTTTCGATGATTTTTATTGCGATGTCGGGGTGTTCAGAAATGAGTTCGGCGATATCGGAGCATTCGTATTTACGAACGGTAGTCTCTGCACGCGTTCGAATGCTCGCGGTTCGATGTTTACCGCTAGCAAAGGCGACTTCGCCAAAAATTGAGCCTGGATACATGACTACGTTCAATAGTGTATTGTCGATATAGATTTAGACTGCGCCTTTCTCAAGAATGTAAAAGCAATTCGCCTCATCACCCTCTTTAATGATCATGGCGCCAGGGGGATAGGTTTCAATGGTTTGCACGGGCGACATCAAATCCATAATTAGGAACCAAGCAAGACCTCGTGTTGGGCGGGATTTTGCTTTCCGCCTGTGGTATAGGCCGTCTTACTGAGTGTGATTTTTAGTGATATGGATTACAAAGCGCATTTTGATTGGGTAGCCGAAAACGACGCAAAGCCTCGTAAGAAACAGCGTGGTTTTCATGCGCAGATCGTGCGTAAGTTACGCCATCATATTCGACCAGGTTCGCGAGTATTGGAATGGGGTTGTGGGCGTGGTGACTTGTTGTCAAAGCTTGAGGTTTCGAAAGGCCTTGGTGTCGATGTGAGTCCAAAAATGGTCGAGCAGGCGAAGGCGAAGCATCAGGCCGATCATATAGAGTTTCGTATGGGAGACTTACACACAGAGTCGATCGACGAGCCCTATGATGCGATCGTCATGGACTATTTATGCGGCTATCTGACAGATATCCAGCAGTGCTTCGAAAACCTGCATAGCTCATGCCATGCGCGGACGCGTCTCTACATCACTTCATTAAACAATCTATGGAAGCCGCTGTTTTGGTTGGGGCAAAAAATGGGGCTCGTGTTGAAGCAGCCGCAGAGTAATTGGCTGACTACCGATGACTTGGTGAATCTGTTGGAGCTTTCTGGATTCGAAGTCGTTAAGAAGAGTAGCGAGCAATTGTTTCCGTTTAAGGTGCCGTTGTTGGATGGTTTTTTTAACCGTTACTGTGCGCATTTGCCGATCTTCCGCCATATGGGTGTTTCCTTATTCATCATTGCTCGACCAGTGATGAAGCCAAAAATCGAAAGTGAATACAGTTGTTCGGTGATTTTACCGGCGCGCAACGAATCGGGACATATCAAGTCTGCCTTAGACCGCATACCCGTTCTTGGGAAGAAGACTGAATTGATTATTGTCGAAGGTAATAGCACTGACGACACTTGGGAGGTTATTGAGAAAGAAGTCGCTGCCTATGACGGACCGTTGGATGTGCGCTATATGAAGCAGCCTGGTAAGGGTAAGTGGGACGCAGTGTTTGCTGGTTTTGCTGAGGCGACAGGCGATGTGCTCGTGATCCAGGATGGCGATTTAACCGCACCGCCAGAGGACCTGCCTAAGTTTTACGAGGCTATTGCGAGCGGGCGAGCGGAGTTTGCGAATGGTAGTCGACTGGTTTACCCAATGGAGTCTGAGGCGATGAAGCCGTTGAACTTCTGTGGGAATAAATTCTTTGCGCTCGCGCTGAGTTTTGTGATCGATTGTCCAATTAAAGACAGTCTCTGTGGGACGAAGATGCTCTTGCGCGAAGATTACATACGTTTACTCAAGCGCATTGAGGAGTTCGGTGAGTTCGATCCCTATGGTGACTTTAATCTAATCTTTGGATCATCGCTGTTGGACTTAACCATTCGCGACGTTCCTGTTCGATACAAGGATCGGGCCTATGGTGATACCAATATTTCTCGATTCTCGGGAGCGGCTCTGCTGCTACGAATGACCTGGTTTGGCATCCGTAAGCTGCGCTTTCACCGCTGAGAATAGTTGTCGAAGCGCTGGGCCTTTTGTGTCTGTATGAGCCTTAAATCGGCAGTTAGCCTGAGTGTATTCTTGTAAACCGTTAATGGGCGTCAATTAACGTTAATCAGAGGCTGCGCCAATTTAGCTTTGGATTGTAGAATAAAAATCGGAAACAATTTAGGTGTAAGCCGATCATAGACAAAAACTGATGCACTCATAATTATTGTTCATTGCTTCGCCATCTACGGCAGACCTCCGTCACGTTAATTAACGGTTCAACTCATTTTTTAGGATGAGTGGTTTGGAGTGTTCTGCAGGCACGTGCATAGGGGCGCACGCTGCTCCTAGCAGGCCGCTTTATTCAACCTCTTCTGCGGCTACTTTCTCGGTGTCGGCAGGTGTGATTACAGCGAGTTCAGCTTTGGCTTCCATTACAGCGGCGAGCACTTTGGCTAGGCGCTCTTTAGTTGCTGTATCGATGCCTTCTTGTTCACTTGCGGAAGTAATACGATTGGCGACTTTATCGCCACGTATGCTAAACGCATGGGCGAGCACTTTATCGAGAGAGGCCTTTGCATCTTTGTTTAAATACCAGACCTGACGGTGCATGGCGCCCGCGGCGATGCCGTTATCAATCACACTTGCAATAATTTCGAGTGATTGGGTGTCCATCTTTCCTTGCCCTTGTGCGTAGACACTCAAGGGAAATGCCAGCTCTCCTGCGATTGCGTGAGCGCGCATGTTGGTGGCACCGTATCGGCCCCCAGTTTCAAAAACAGCAAGTGCCGCGAACACGAGTGCGAGCGGTAAGAGTAGGGATTTTAATTTATCCATGAGTTGTAGGCGTTGTATCGGGTGGAAACGATATCGTATCTCAATCCGAAGTTTACTCTAATTCTCGAATCTGTGTGCTGTCGATTAAGTTCTCGCCGGCATACATTTTAGTGACGACGACCAGAGGATCGCCCGTTTTACACCATTTATACTCTTTCAAATGAGTAAAGGCAGTTTGAATAGTCGTCTCATGGTCGTGATTGAAATCGATCAAAAATGGTTCGATGCCACGCATAATCAAAAGTTGTTTGAATAGAACTAGGTCATCGGTAAATGCATAAATAGGCAGTTGAGGCCGCATCGATGAAAGCTTTTGAGCAAACAGGCCACGTCGGGTAAATACAACGATCGCGGCGTCTAAGGAGCCCGCCAACTGAGCTGCGGATTTGAGCATTTTTGATTTTGGCAGAGTCAACACGATATCATCACGTATTGGCAGAACCTCTTGTTTTTCCATTCGGAAGGCGATGCGATTGATTGTTTCGACGCACTCGACTGGATATTTCCCGACTGTAGTTTCGCCAGACAGCATTACGCAGTCCGCCTGCTCACGGATCGCATTGGCAATGTCGGTGACCTCAGCGCGCGTAGGGATTGGCGACTCGATCATGGACTCCAGCATATGCGTGGCGACGATTACCGGCTTGGTGCCTTGTATGCAGGCATTGATGGCACGCGTTTGGATGAGTGGTAAATCTTCGAAAGGACATTCGATGCCCAGATCGCCACGTGCGACCATCAAGCCATCGGAGGCCTTAATGATCCCTTCAAGGTTTTTGATTGCCTGTTGATCCTCAATTTTAGCGATGATTTTTGCCTGTGAACCATTGTCTTCAAGATACTGGTGGAAAATATCAAGGTCAGCGGGTTCGCGCACAAAGGATAGGGCAAAGAATTCAATATTTTCTTCGATGCCGACGTCGACATCTGCTTGATCTTTCTTTGTGAGTGCAGGCAGGTTGACGCGTACGCCGGGCAAGTTGATGTGGCGTCGATTACCTAGAGGTCCAGAGATCATCACCTCGCAACGAACACGCTGTTCTTGAACTTCGAGAACTTTTAAGCGAATCAGTCCGCTGTCGACCAGCACGGTATCGCCGACCTTCATGTCGTTCGCAAAGCCTGGGTAGTTGACGTCCACTCGGCGAACCCCATCCCCTCCGATGCCACCTAGGCCTTCGCCAAAAGTGAAATCGAATATTTCACCTTCAGAAAGTTCAAAGGTCTCAGGCACGTCACCTGTGCGGATTTCAGGGCCTTTGACATCCATCATGATCGCAATTTGGCGACCTACACGGTCGCAGACCTTGCGCACACGCTGGATGATTTCGCGGGTCCATGCATGGTCGGCATGCGCCATGTTGATGCGGCAGATATCGACACCTTTTTCAATGAGGCGCTCTAGCGTCGCCTCGTCCATCGTCGCTGGGCCAACTGTAAAAATGATTTTTGTTTTTCGGTATGCGGTTTCCATAAAAATTATAGGTTTGTCTGATCTACAGCACGCGTAGTGCCTATAATCGGATCTACAATATTTATATCATATGTATTTGCCGCACAAAGCGCTGCGAACATGTCCTGAATGTGCGCAACGGTGTTACAATCCTTACTCAGGTGAGCGATAAAGACCTCCTTCAATTTGGACTGACCGTTGAGGCTATTGAGCACTTCAAATGCAGCATTGTTGGAGAGGTGGCCGTGGCGGCCTCGGATGCGCTGCTTTGTCGACCAAGGGCGTTTATTATCATTTTCGAGTAGTTGTTCGTCGTAATTGGCCTCGAGGACCAATGTATCGACTGAGCACATCCGTTCGCGCACGTGTTCAGGCACGTATCCTAGATCGGTAATCCAGGCCAAGCCTTGCCTCGGGCAAAATAAATCCCCTTCTTCGCCCCAATGAAATGTGTAGCCGACAGGGTCGTAAGCATCGTGTGGAATCGAGAAAGACCGCACTTCGATGTCTCGAAAATGAAAAACGGTGCCGGTTTGAAAAATTTGCCAGTTCGGGCGTTTTGTCAGCTTGCTTTGCACGGCATCGGCGGTATCGCGGTTGGCAAAAACCGGAAGATCCGCTCGCTTGGCGAGGCCGCGTATACCTTGGGCATGGTCGGTATGTTCATGGGTGAGAAAGACGGCATCAATAGCGTCGAGCGATTCACCTATCGAGAGCAGCATCTCACCGATACGCTTGGCTGAAAATCCGACATCGACCAAGACCTTCGTATTTCCAGTGCTCAGCAGGCCGCAATTTCCACTGCTGCTGGAACCTAGTATCTGGAAGTGTGTGCTCATTGGGAGCACAGTTGGCGCTGAATTCCTTTGGGGCAAAGCATTTTTACAGCCTTGCGTATCTGTGAAAATCTGCTTTCTTGCACCGCTTCAATAATTTGGCACATCCGCTTGCGCTCAATTCATTCGCAGACAGAATCTTGTGAGTGAAAGGCCATAGGCAAAATAAGCCGATCTGAAACGACATGAAAGATAAACAAAGCAGCTCATCGCAAGACGCACTCGTTCCTGCATACGTCAAACCGAGTAAAGTCTACGATAAGGATTTCGTCCTCACCGACGAATATCGTGCAGCCCTGCCCGACATGCAGAACGCAGATGCCCAACAAATATTTGGTGCAAATGTGCCTATTTTGAAGGTCGGGATCTCAAATTTTCGCTTACCGCTGCGTTACATCACCCCGACTTCAGATACGATCACTTTGGAAACTTCAGTGACCGGCACAGTTTCCTTAGAGGCCAATCAGAAGGGGATTAACATGTCCCGTATTATGCGCGTTTTCTACGAATACCAAGATCGTATTTTCACGCCAGACCTTCTGCATGATGTGCTCTTGCATTATAAAAAAGAGATCCAAGCGCACCGCGCCCAGTTGAAACTCGATTTCGAATATCCCATCATGAAGCCGAGCCTTCGCAGTGGTTTGGAAGGATGGCAGTATTACAAATGTGCTTACGAAGCTAAATTGGATGATCTCAATCGCTTCCGAAAGTATATTCATTTCGACTTTATTTATTCCTCCGCATGCCCGTGTTCTTCTGAGTTGTCCGAGCACGCGCGTGAAAGTCGCGAAGTGTATGGCATCCCGCACTCCCAACGCAGCACTGCTCGCGTCAGTGTGGAGGTCGCTGAAAATGAACACTTGCCGATAGAGGCGATTCAAGCTATCTGCCTCGAGGCATTGCAAACAGAGACGCAAGTCATGGTGAAGCGTGAAGACGAGCAAGCCTTCGCTGAAATGAATGGTGCCTTCACAAAATTTGTCGAGGACGCTGCACGCTTACTGTATGAGCAACTCGATGCAGAGCCCAAGATTGTTGATTTCCAAGTCGCCTGTGCGCACCTCGAGTCTTTGCATTCTCATGATGCGGTGGCAGTGATTAACAAAGGTGTTCCTGGTGGATTCACGGGGCACTTTGAAGATTTCAAAGGATTAATTCGTTAATCTACACTATTTTGACGGGAACGGCGCCTCCGGACTTGTGTCATGGAATGGCAACAGAAATGTAAAAGATTCAATGCGGAGCATTTTGGGCATGATAAGTGCCTAATGTTCGTTATGTTTCCATCACATTTGGATCACCCTACTACCAATATACACGATGCCAGCCACTAACGCCAAAGAACTATTCGATGTAGTCGATGCTGAAGATACAGTGCTTCGCATCGAGCAACGCGCCGTAGTCCACCGTGAGAAACTGTTTCATCGTGCGGTGCATATCTTTGTGTTCAATGCAAAGGGCGAGCTCTATCTCCAGCGCCGCTCGATGACCAAAGACACCGCACCAGGTAAGTGGGTGAGTTCCTGCTCTGGACACGTCGACAGTGGTGAAGATTATGATCAGGCAGCCTCACGTGAGTTAGGCGAAGAGATTGGGCTCTACGACCCTGTAGGCTTGGAGCGTGTTTTTAAAGAGACGCCCTGTAAGCAAACGGGCTATGAGTTTGTGTGGGTGTATCGCTGTAATGCAGAAGGACCTTTCAAGCTCGACCCCACTGAAGTGAGTGATGGGCAGTGGATCGGATTGGAAGCTCTCAATAATTGGATCAAAGAGCGGCCCAGAGATTTTGCATGGTCCTTCACTCACCTGTGGGGGAAGTATCTAGCTCTGGAGAAGTAGACACTCGTTCATGAAATGGCTGGGAAGTTTCAGTCTGCCTTACTCTTCAGTTCCGTAATCGAGCAATAATTGTCCCATTATTTTGACCGAGCCGTTTCGTTTTGGCGGACGAAGTAGCAATAATGATCTGCTTAAAGCGCTAACATGGAGTGTGTTCTTATAGAGTAAGTGCGCTCGAATGGAGCTTTCTGCAGCAATGGTAATTTCTGTTCTTTCATTTTTCGCCACTTTTTGACTGCGACTCGTATAGCCATTTGCGAGACTTATACGCTTATTGTCGATTGCCCCAACAATAGGCCATTCAGTTAAATTGACAACACGTAGGTGCCCAACGGGGAGTGCACTTTCGCTGTCGTCTATAGCAGTGATGGCATAGGTCTCATTAGTGTTGTCGGCCGATTTAGAGAAGATGAGTAAAACTTTTTTCCATGCAGGATTAATACGAACACTCGCAATGGGTCGACGTTCAGAAGTAACTTCTGGTGTAACTACTGTATCGTAGAAAAAAAGCGTCTGACTGTCGGTGCTTACCTGAGCCTGATATGACTTGGAGCGACTCTTTGCTTTAAAGGTAATTTCTTCCCAGTTGTTTTCAGAGTTTAAAAAATGAATGTTAGAATAGTTCCCGGGCATTAAGCTAAATGCGCGAAATTCAAAACGATGTAATTCATCGACCGCAATGCTCGCCGATGTTGTGCCTAGCCAGATGAAGCAGCTGATAATAAACTGGAAGAATTTCATGAGGATAATCGGTGAGTGCGTTAAGTATTTGGGTCTAACCAACGGACATGTATAATTCGGAACTTTCGACCAAAGGACGTAGTTGAATGAGGTGTTGGAACTCTTTGAACAGTGGCTTCACAGAGGGCTTCGGCAACTGGTTTTCCAGTGGTAGGATTCTTTGTTCTAGCGTAAGCTTTGATGCGAAAAGTGTCTGAGCGCACAAACGCTAATGACCCAAGCGAATTCATAAGTGTTGTTTGCGAAATATGTGCTGGCGTGAGTGGGGGGATCAGATCGGTTGTTCCGAGTCGATTGTTGATGGCAGGAACTGCATTGATCGAATCATTAAGTAGTGCGTTGGTAAGCAGTTCTTCGATGCTATACAGTGGGCGATTATTCGTTGCGTAGAATGTTTGTAGTTGCGTGACGATTGCTTCGGCTAAATCGGCGATATTTGCATCGGAGAGCTCTCGGAGAGGTTGCCAGAATGCGGGATGCTGCCGATCGAGGTTCCAAGTTGTATTGCCAATGCTAAAAGCGCTGAGGTAATCCGAAGTGTTTTCTCGAGTGATGAGCGTATATCTTGAGTTGGCCTCTCTCTCTACCAGATTGTAGATCGAAGTATGTGGGTGATTGATGAGGACATTTTGAAGGGGGCCTGCCCAGTCTAGCCATGTTGGCGCGGCAAGATAGTCGTTGAGATTTTGTTCATGTTTTATCGTCAAATCGTCAGTTGAATAAGACTTTCCGGAAAGCACTTTTTCCCATGCGAGTTGTGAAGTAGAATTGAGATTGAAACCGTTAGATAGGATTAAATCTTTTGCGCTAGATGGACTAGTTAGGCTGGGAGTTTGGCCAAATGCCCTTAGGCGAGAGTTGGCCAGTGGCTGCGTGCCGTCCCATATCGCCTCTGAGGGGTCTGATAGTGTGGAAAAGAAATACCGATCATAGAATCGATTGAGGGTCGTGCCCCATGGGTTGCCCATTGAGTTTGCATTATAATCGTTGTATTTAAGGGATCGAAAAGTGCCGACATCCGTTAGTTCACTAGTGGGAAGGTCGATAAAACGAGCGATACGATCTTGGCGACCTCCCGCGGTTGAGGTCCCATAATAAAAGAAGTCGTCCGCCTTAAAGCTCTGCGACGGGTCGAAGTCGCTGGGGCTATAGCCAGTTGCACTCGAATCGAAATCATAGGGTATAGGTGGGGAGGTTGACCATGCGTCGTTGATGTCCCAAGTGGTTAGATCGACTGTAATATTACGACTTCGAATGTCATATTTGCTTAGCCAGTCCGAGAGGTCGGTGACTACTCCCGGGTATTCCTGTTCATCTAGCATTTTGAATCGAAAAGCAAAAGCATAGCCTGGTTGTTCCAGAGATGGGCCGGTGATTCCAGTTCTTCCTGATTGTATACTTAAATTACGCTTGAATCGTGTGGCGCTGTTGTCTCCGTCGTAGGCGATCTCGAAATTTGGATAGGTGATTTCAGCGGTAAATATTTCTTTTTCTATGCCACTATTGTTGATGCCGTAAATGGTAACTTCAAGAGGGCCACTGCAATTGAATGAGCCTGTGTAACTCTGCCTTCGGGTCCCGCTGATCGTTTCGGGCGTCGTTGTTAGTGGTATGACTATAGCGCCCTTGCCTCCGTTAAATGAATCGGTTGGAAGTGTTTGGAGATAAACCATTCCTGGGCGAAGTGTTTTGGGGGCAGGGGAATCGCTCCATTTGATTGAGATGTCATCCAGCGTGCCCCTCATCGAGTTGATAGGTTGGTCATCATTTGTGATCGTATATGTAGGAAGATTGCGGATCTCAATTCTGAGGTCTGAGTAGCCTAGTGCATCATCCATACTGCTGTCACCGACACGGAAGGGAATCGTGTATGGATTCCAAAGTTCAAGGTAGAGCTTATAGACGAGATGGGCTTCGGTGTCTGTGAGAGTATCTAGGCTAGCACCTGCTCCGTCTGCTGCAATGCCCGCACTGAATTGGAACTCCGTGATGACAGGGGCGAGCGAAAAGTGAGAATCGAAGGCTTCGGTTAGACTGACCGTATTTTGATCGAGTTGCATGCCGAGTATCTCGTCGAACGGGTATGCAGTAGGGTTGCCTCTAAATTTGACTAACTGAATTGCGGAGGGATTCAGTAAATCGTCATTGTCGCCATAAAATGTGTTTAGCTGAGCTTGCGTGGTGCTCGTGTCTAAGGTCTTCAAGTAGCTGAGGTCTTTTTTTAGACCACCTTCAGTTGGGTTCGAGAGCACGAAGTGATTGTGCGCGGTCGCAGAATCACTCAATTCTGCAAGAATGGAGCTTTGCTCCAATGGGCTAAGGTTTTTTGCGAAGATTTCGAGATCGCTTTCTGATTGGATTTTTAAGAATTCAGCGATCGTTTCATCACTTGCGAGACTGGTATCGATTAAATCTTTGAAATCGAATAAAGGATCATGGGTAGCAGGGATGATACGATGGCTCTCTCCATTGTAATCGAGATAAGAAGCGTTATTCGGTAGAGCATCTATCTCGTCTTTGATACCTTTTGTTATACTGATTGGCGCTTTAACCCCTTCGTCTGAGATCCACCATGCTATTTCGGCTGAATTTGAGTCGATGTCGACCGGTTCAACTTCAACGGCAGGATACTCATTCTTTGCGTTGAAGAGACCGTCGCCATTTGCGTCGTATGCGGCTTGGAGTGTGATCCCGTTGGCAGGACCGGTCGATGCATCTTGTGCCTTTCCAGAAACCAACCAAATCGGCTCAGCTGTCGAGTTGGTGGTATCCCAAATTCCTGTCCAAAATTTTGCGGCAGAGTCGTAGTTGCCGTCGCCTAGGATTTCTGCGCGGGCGGTGACACGTTGGTCGGGCCCAGCGTGTTTTTGGAGTTCGCCGATCGCGATCATGAGTGCGAGACGGGCGTTTTCTTTCGCGAGTAGTCGTGCCTTGCCATTGGAGCTGGTCTGAGCCTCGACTTGAACGAGGAGCGTCATGGAGAGCACGAGTAGGAGCACGAATGCCATCAGTGACAGCGCAATCACCAAGGCAAAGCCAGATTTTGCCCTTGTTTTCGGTGAGTGCTGCGCGTCAGTCATGGTTAAGGATTAGAAAGAATTGTGCCGAAAGTGCGAATATGAACAGAGTTCGCATCAAGTCCAATCATTGCACTGTTAAATACCGGTGACTGCTTGATGGCTTTCTAGGGTGGATTGTTGTCTTTCCACTCTTGCCAGTGGTGGGGTATTTCACCAGTGTGCGGAGCTTTTTCGTCAACTTAGTGTCCTCTCTGAGCTGAGTTCGCATTCTATTTTCAAAATACAGTATCCATCCTAGGTCTCATGATCTCTTCAATTCTCAAAAAGTTTTCCGGTCGTCACTACAAGAAATTCCTTAAGAAGTGCGAGCCTATTATCGAGCGTATTAACGCATACGAAGTTGAATACCAATCACTTAGCGACGATGAGTTGCGCGCCAAGACTGCTGAGTTTAAGCAGCGCCACCAGGCTGGTGAGTCACTCGACGATTTGCTCCCTGAAGCCTTTGCGACGGTGAAAAGTGCGGCGCGTCGTATGAGCGGTAAGAGCTACAACGTGTGCGACCACGAATTGCCCTGGAATATGGTGCATTATGATGTTCAGTTTATTGGAGGCATTGCCATTCACGAAAAGCACATTGCTGAAATGGCGACAGGTGAGGGTAAAACGTTGGTTTCCACCTGTCCGTTATATTTGAATGCGCTTTCTGGTCGAAATTGCCAGCTGGTGACGGTGAATGACTATCTTGCACGTCGTGACTCGGAGTGGATGGGGCATTTGTTCCGATTCCTCGGGCTCACTGTGGGTTGTATTCAAAACAGCATGCCGCCGCAGATTCGTCGCGAGATGTATAATTGCGACATCACATACGGCACGGCTTCTGAGTTCGGCTTCGATTATCTGCGTGATAATGGCATGACCAGTAGCAAGGAAGATCAAGTGCAGCGCGATCACTTCTTCTGTATTATTGACGAAGTCGACTCGATCCTCGTCGATGAGGCGCGCACACCGCTGATTATTTCTGGCCCGATGCAGGACGACAACCCTTTGCCCTTCCATGAGGTAAAGCCCACAATCAAGCAGCTGGTATCCAAGCAACAAGCCTATTGCAATCAACTCGCTGCGGAGGCGAAGAAGGTCTTGGACTCAGAAGAATCTGATTTGGATGACAAGAACGAGGCGATCGCCAAGCTCTATCAAGTAAAGCTTGGTATGCCGAAGAATAAGCAATTTCACCGCTTAAATGAGGTGCCGGCGATCCGTCGAGCGATTGATAAGTTCGACCTCGAAATGAATAGCGATTTCAATAAGAAGCAGCGCTACGCACTCAAAGAAGAGCTGTTCTATGTGATCGATGAAAAGCAGCAGCAAGCAGACCTCACGGAAAATGGGCGCAATCTCATGAGCCCAGATGATCCTGATGCGTTCATGATGCCGGACTTGCCGACTCAGTTTATAGAAATTGATAAGCAGGAAGAATTGTCCGCTGAGGAGAAGCAACAGGCGAAGCTTGCTGCAGAAGGAGCCTTTCAGCAGATCAGTGAGCGAATTCATTGTATCAGTCAGTTGCTTCGGGCCTACAGCCTCTACGAGCGCGACAAAGAATACGTCGTGCAAGAGGGCAAGGTGAACATCGTCGACCAAAATACAGGTCGTGTCATGCCCGGGCGTCGCTGGTCGGACGGTCTCCACCAAGCCGTGGAAGCTAAGGAGAATTGCACCATCGAAAAGGAAACTAAGACCTACGCGACCGTCACGATCCAGAACTATTTCCGTATGTATGAAAAGTTGTCTGGTATGACTGGCACCGCGGAAACCGAAGCGTCCGAGTTTAACGAAATTTATGGGCTCTCCGTGATGGTGATCCCGACCAATAAGCCAAACATCCGTATCGATTTAAATGACGTGGTTTACAAGACACGTCGTGAGAAATTCAACGCGGTGGTGAATGAGATCGAAGCATCCAATAAGAAGGGGCAGCCCGTTCTCGTTGGCACCGCATCGGTCGAAGCTTCTGAGGTCTTGAGCCGATTGCTCAAGCGTAGCAACATCACGCACAGTGTTTTGAATGCAAAGTATCACGAGCAGGAAGCGGAAATTGTCTCGAATGCTGGTCGCAAGGGAGCCGTGACGATTGCCACCAATATGGCCGGTCGTGGCACCGATATTAAGCTCGGCGAAGGTGTGCCAGAGCTTGGAGGCTTATATGTGATCGGCACGGAACGCCACGAGTCTCGCCGGATCGACCGCCAGTTGCGCGGTCGTTGCTCGCGTCAAGGCGATCCCGGCGCGTCGAAGTTCTTTGTCTCCTTGGAAGACGACTTGATGCGTCTATTTGCGAATGCTGGCCCCATTTCGCGCATACTTGAAAAGTCAATGACTGAAGGCGAAGAGTTGGAGCACCCCGCCTTGAACTGGTCGATTGAAAATGCGCAGAAAAAGGTCGAGCAGCAAAACTTCTCGATGCGTAAGCGTTTGCTCCAGTTTGATGATGTGCTCAACACGCAGCGCGAAGTTGTTTATGGCATCCGCAATGATGCAATCCATTCTGAAAATCCGCGTGAAATCTTGTTCGAAATGATCGAAGAAGAGCTAGAGGTGCGCCTTGAAGAACTCGCGATCGATAAAGATCAAGAGGCGGTCGATCGCTTTATTGCTTGGCTCAATGCATATTTCCCAGTCGCCCTTAAATCGGAGGATATTGTCTCGCTCGATGCGGACGCACAGCATGCGTTCATCCTTGAGCGAATTAATCACGCATACGACGAGCGTGAAAACTTCGAGGAGAAAGAAGCTCTCATCGGCTTGGCTCGTTATATTGTGATTCGTTCCTTGGATCGCCGTTGGCAAGATCACTTAACCGAGATGGAAGAACTACGTCGCAGTGTGAACTTGCGTAGTTATGGCCAGAAAGATCCGCTCAATGAATATAAGAGTGAGGCGTATAAGTTCTTTGAGGAGTTAATGGCGAACGTTCGCTTGGAGATTTGTAATTCCGTGTTTCGTTCCGCTACGAGTGCAGAGGCATTCAATAACATGTTGGCGAAGCTTTCTCAACAAGTGCAAGTTGCTGGCCCTGGCACTGGGCAGCCTCAACCGGGGGCACTTGCAGGTGCCGCCGCTGCGGCTCAACCGCAACAGCCAGCACAGAAGAAGTCCGTCGAGTTGCCTAAGGTAGAGCCCATTCGCCGTGAATTGCCGAAGATCGGTCGCAATGAAACTGTGACCGTGCGCAAGGGTGCTGAGACGAAGCAAGTGAAGTTTAAGAAAGCAGAATCAATGATCCTCAACGAAGGTTGGGAATTGGTTCAAAAGTAGGGGCTTCATTTATGGAGACCGCAGCGTTTCAGCCCTTCTCATGGGGGGGCTTCACTGAAGGCTGTCTTAACTATCCAACTCGTTACGAAATTACTTAAATAGCTCATCCCAGATCTTGTCTTCCGCTGTTAGGGAAGTGCTCGATTGGGCGCTTTGCTTGGCTAAGTAGGCGGCAAACTCGCGATCCGCCTCGACGAGCATGATGATGGGGAGGTCTACGACGAGGTTGTCTGATATGCGACGCACTTTCAGTGTTTGTGAATTTGCCTCAATGACTTCGGCGATTAGCTCACGGCCTTGGTTGTCGGTAAACGTGATCTCTTTTTGCGCCGCTCGTAACGAAAATTCATGCTCGGCGAGCATTGCTTCTGTTTGTTCGTCCATTGGTTCTTCTTCAACAGCAGGCTCGCTTGAAGTCTCGGTGGCAGGTGCTACCGCTGCTTGGTCAGCGGAGGCGTCACGCTCGAGCTTGTTTTCTAGAATCAGGGCAATTTGTCCCTTTTTAAAGCCCACGGTGTAACCCGCGTAGAAACCAATACCAGCGATGATGAGAAAGATTAGGGAGTAAAGTCGTGACATAGTTTCCGCACTGTGAAGATATGTGGATTATTGTAAAGATCATCTAAACGCGTCAATCGGCGGCGCGTGACCGTTGCTGCGCGTCGCTTGTAGATAGCTCACTTCGCCTAGGCGTATTTCTCTGTCGCGGCACTTTAATACTGGTCGATCTGTCTTGGCTCTCCTACAAAGAGACGAAAATGAGAAAGACATCACTATTTTGGGGGCTGCTTGCGGGCATTCTCTCGACGCTGTTATGGGTGTGTGCGATTCCTCCGTTCGAATTCTCGGAAGGCGCTTACATTGCTTTCGTGCCTTTGTTGCTCTGGCTATATACGCGGCCATCTGCGCGCCTGTTTTACTTGATCGGTATGGGCACAGGCTGGGTGAGTTGGTGTGTGATCTTGATTTGGTTACGTCATGTTACGGTGTTTGGCACGCTGGGCTTGTCGGCCTTGCTAGGCTTGTTATTTGTTGCTTGGCTCTCGCTCGCTCGCTGGGTTTTGCCCGTTGTTGCGGAGCGTCATTTCCTGGTTCGAATGATCGGTTTTGCCGGTCTTGCGGGGGCATGGGTGGTCTTAGAGTGGTCACGCACATGGCTCTTGTGGGGCTTTCCCTGGGCTCCCCTTTCTCTGAGTCAATGGAGCCGGCCAGTGGTCTTGCAAATTGCCGCTTGGACGGGTGCTTATGGGGTTTCGTTCTTATTGATTTTCTTTAATTGCTGCGTGGCGCAGACAATGCGCAATCGCGTGGTGCAAAAAGAGCGCAAGCTGTGGACTGGTTGGTTTAGTCCGGATCTGTATGTGGCCATGATTGGATTGGGCTTTTGTATCTATGTGTTTTTTCATTCCCTTCCGCAGCGCGATTCGGCAACGGTGCTCTTTACCGCGGCAGTAGTTCAGCCCTACATCACGCCAGAGTTAAAGTGGGACAATAATCGGGAGCTAGAGAATTTAGATATTCTTGAAACGCAGACGCGTTTTGTGGCGGCGATTGATAGTGATGTGGTGCTTTGGCCCGAGGCGGCGACACCGTGGCCAATTATGGGTTATCCGGAAATGACGGCGCGGGTGGAGCGTTTGGTCAATGAAATCGATAGACCGATACTGATGGGGAATCTCAAGGTGAATCGTGAGGCAAAACTGTGGTATAATGGGGCCTTCTTAGTGGAGCCTGAGCGTGGGCTTTCGGATGCTTATTATGTGAAGCGAGAGCTCGTGCCCTTTGGTGAGTATGTGCCGCGCCCATTTGGATTTATCGAAAAAGTCGTGCCTGTTGGTGGTGCTTTTGTGCCGGGCGAGGATGCTGCTTTGATCGAGCTGGCGATTGGAGAAAAGGCTTATAAGGTTGGCTCGCTGGTATGCTATGAAGACGTCTTTCCTTCACTTGCACGCGAGAGTGCGCAAGCGGGAGCGGATCTATTTTTTGTCGCCACGAATAACGCGTGGTATGGTGAAGAGGGCGGAGCTCCACAGCATGCGGCACACTCTGTGTTGCGTGCCGTAGAGAATCGACGTCCAGTCATGCGCGCGGGGAATGGCGGTTGGAGCGGTTGGATTGACGCTTATGGCACGGTCCGTGATGTGCTATACAATGCTGAGGGAAGCATCTACTTCCGCGGAGGCGGTCCCTACACTGTCTTTCAGTTTGAGGAGTGGCGTCGGCAGCAGAGTTTTTACACGCGCCATGGCGATTGGTTTGTGGGGCTGAGTGGTGGGCTGATGCTGTTGTTGATTTCACTGCGTAGGGACGCATCAAAATGCGCCCCTACGACTGGTGAGAGCTCCTAGAACACAAATCCAATTCCGATGCTTATACGGTCGCCATTACCATGATCGGCTTCATGCGTGCTGACTTTAGAGACGACATCATGTTTCCACTCAATGCGTGTATGCACATGGTCGCTCCAACGCCAATAAAGTGCGGGGCCAGTGGAGAGGGTGAAGGCGTTGTCATCGTCCCATTTCATGTCGGTTTCGATCAGTAGCTGCATGTTGTCGCGTGCGTTCCAGCCGAGATCGAGTGTGTAGCTCCATTCGGCGGGCTCTTCCTTCTCAAACACCCATATACTGGCACCCGTGGCAAAGAACCAGTTGTAGGTTTCGGTTTCGTAGCCGAAAGAAAGGCCTGTGCCCCAGACGCGATTCGCGACTTCGTAGTCCTCATTCTGTTTACCTAGAGGCACTCGAATCTGGGGAGCCAAAGTCCAACTGCCACTACGTGCCGCTAGATTGAAGTAGTGTTTCAACGGGAGGGCGACAGTGAGATCGCCGATCCCTGAATCGTGCTGCACGACCTTGTTGTTGTTTGCGTCTAGCACCTCACGACGCGCGTCGGCGATGTATGGCAATTTAAAGGTCATGCGGATGGATCGATCCCAAGTGTAAACACCTTCCAGGTGTATTTGGGAAATGTCTTCAGTGAAACCTGAACCGACCGTTCGACTGCCTTGTTTCAAATCGCTCCGGTGGATGTGCTCGGCGCGCACTTGAAAGCCATAGCCGCTATCCCAACGTGGCATCATGTTCATAATGGGCTGGTCGGCTTGCAGAAAGCTCAGAGGTGCCAGTAATCCAGCGAGGATGAGTGTTTTTTGGATAAAGAGGTGCTGCATTATTCGCTCTCCTCAAGTTTATGGATGATGACTTTGTCTCCATCCCATTTGTAGTAGTGGGTCGGTTCGTAGCCTGCCTTGTGGATCGCGGTTTGCGTGGCTGCGATGTCTATCGGCGTTTTCGGATCGTAAGCAATGATTACAAGTTGGTTTTTCGAATCGAGGAGGATGCCTTTGTCGAGTTTGGTTTTGTCGATACCGTCGAGCTTACCAAGGTGTATCCGTAGGCCGATGCCGCAGGAAGAGCAGACTAAGCCGCGTGCGTAAACTGCAATTTGATAGGCTTGCCCTTTTAAATGCTCTTGGGCACCCGTTAGGCGGTTTTCTTCAGAGGCGACGGGATGCTGTGGTCGCGCGTTTAATGTGAGTGTGGCACTGCATAGAGTGAGTGCGATCAGTGTATATAGAAATTTCATATTAGTGTATTGTTTTGGACTGTCGCTGAGATAGGACTGCCAGCGAATACCATGCAGCGACGAGGCGTGGTATTCAGGCATGCTGAAGCCTTATGGAAGCTCACTTCCATTGGCTGTCGGTGACCTAGATCATAGCCGCCAGACACAGTAACTCAGTAGCAGGTCTGAGCTCGGTGGTGCTTGGGCGTGTGCCCGCGGCATGGTAGCCGTCTTCGATGGACGGAGGGCGACTGCCTTATTAAATTTACTTAAGGCGGCAAAAGTTGGCGATGGGCTGCGCTTGTTGCCCTCGAAAACCAATACTGATGTGTGCGTGTGCGATTCTAAGTTGCAATCATCTTCACAAGTTTGCTCGTCTTCACAGCAGCAAGCCTGCGTTTGAGCAGGCGATTCATTTTCACAGCAAGTCTGCGCTTGGTGGGTATTCTCAATGGCTTTCTGGCAGGCATCTGCGACACAGTCGAAGGCGTGTCCTTGAAGGACAAACAGCAGACTGAGAAAGATGGATAGAATTGCGCGCATCGAATGAATAATAACTAGTTAATACATATATATCAAGTGGTCAAATCACTCGATGATTATGCAATACGGCCTAGCTGTGCGCGCACGAGTTCCGCAATCTTTTGCATGGCAGCGACTGGTGGTAGATTTTCAAACGGTGCAACCGCGTCAGTGGCTTTTGCTAATTGGCTTTCAAATTCACCAACGACTTCTTCGAAAATAGGGAAGTCGTGCAGGCGAGAAGTGAAGTCGGCTGCGACGGATTTGTCGCCTGCTTTGAAGCGTGCCATGAGGCTGTCGCTTTCGTTTTCTGGGAGTTTTTCTAACAGGAGTAGCAGCGGCAGAGTGAACTTCCCTTTATCGATGTCTGTGCCGAGCGTTTTGCCAATCATGGACTCATCCGCGTAGAGGTCGACGAGATCGTCAAAGATTTGATAGGCGATACCGACGTGGCGCCCAAAGAGACCCGCGGCCTCGCTGAAATCCTCTGAATAACCGGCAACTTTCGCGCCGAGTCGGCAGGCCACTTCAAAGAGCTCGGCGGTCTTAAGCTGGATCACTCGGAAGTAAAATTCGCGACTGTAGTTCACTTCGCCGCGCTGGTAGGTCTGAGCGATCTCGCCCGCGCAGACGCGTGCAGTTGCTTGCGCAACGGAGCGACACACTTCGTTAGTGTCGAACTCGGCGGCGAGTTTGAGCGCATGCGAAAAGAGCACGTCTCCAATCAGCACTGCTGCGGCAGGGCCAAATTTCTTGGCTGCGGTTTCCTGGCGGTGGCGGGTATCGGCTTCGTCGAGGATGTCGTCGTGCACAAGTGTCGCCAAGTGCACGAGCTCGATAACGGAGCCGAGTTTGATCAGGTTTTCCTTGCTGTCCCTACCTGGGCCATCCCAGCCACTATAGGCGACGAGCATCGGGCGTAAGCGTTTACCACTGTGTCCAAAGACGTAGCGCACATGCTCTTGTATCTCTGGCTCCAGCTCAGTGACTTGCGACTGTAAGAACACATCGAGGTCATCAAGGTAGGGCTTTACCGGTTCGTAAACTTCGGAAAACCCTGCGGCGGCTACTTTATCGGCTTCTGACTGTGAGCGTGTGGTCATACCTATGAAATGAAAGTTGGAAGACGTGAATGTGCAAAGTTAAACGACCGATTATAGCCAAGCATTGAGCGTTTGAAGGAAGCCTTTGCGATCCTCCACGTGCACGTTGTGGCCTGCGGTAGGTAGTTTAGCGATCTTGAGCTGCGGGAAGTGTTCACGCATTTCTTTCAGGTCGCCGTCTTTCACAAAGTCGGATTTTCCGCCAACGATCAGCATGGTTTGAGCATTAAAAGATTGTTCCCCTTTCAATGAGTTTTGGCGCAAGACTTGTAGGCTCGCATGCAGCACTTCGAGGTTGATTTGCCACTTGTAGCCGAACTCGCCGCTCACGAGATTTGTCATCAGGAATTGGCGCATCGCCCAGTCTGGCACCATCGGTTTGAGCAGCTCTTCAGCTTCCCTGCGACTAGTGATGGCACCCGAAGGCACGCGCTTCATCGCACGAAATTCATTATCGTGGTAGGGAGGGTAGGCCTTTGTCGCAATATCGACGATGACTAGCTTTTTGACGACATCTGGCTTTTCGCAGGCAAATTTCATTGCGATCTTTCCGCCGAGGCTATGCCCCATGAGGAAGCAAGTCTCGATGTTGTGGGTTCTCAAATAGAGCGTTAAGTCACCCACAAGCTCCGACCAGCGCATCGTATCGGCATGTGGCGAGGCTCCATGGTTGCGCAGATCGAGCGCATGCACATCGAAACGCTCCTTGAGGGCTTTACCGATTGTGCTCCAGTTGCGTGAGGCACCGAGTAGTCCGTGTAAAATGACCAGCGTCGGCTTAGATGGATTCTCGAAACGAAGTGAATGTAGTTTGACTGGCATGGATTTGTCTTTTTGCCCATGAATCTCACAAATTACCATGAAACTTTTCGTAGATCTCAAAGAAACGAAAATATACGCTTTTGATTCGCGCTAATTCGTATTCATTCGTGGGCTACCATTTAATTTTCCATGTCCGCCGAAAAACCCAAGAAACTGACCCCGATGATGCAGCAGTGGCACGAAATTCGTGCACAGCTCTCGGATGATACCTTGTTGATGTTTCGATTGGGAGATTTCTATGAGATTTTTCTACAGGACGCAGAGTGGGGCGCGAAGCTTCTCGGCATCACACTCACGCATCGTCACGGCATGCCGATGGCGGGCATTCCGTTTCATGCGGCAGACGGCTATATCCAAAAGCTGCTGGATCAAGGCGTGAAAATCGCGATCTGCGATCAGGTCGAAACGCCACAGCCCGGGAAGTTGGTCAAGCGGGCGCTGACTCGAATTATCACTCCAGGCACGCGACTCGCCGACACGCAGATTGATGCTTCACGAAATCATTTCCTGCTCGCACTATCGATGGAGAGGAAAGGCCTGCAAGCCGCGTGGCTGGATTTGACTACGGGCGAATTCTTTATCGCCTCCGAAGCGCGACCGGAAAATTTGTTTGCTGCATTAGAGAGTCTCGATCCGCGCGAAATATTGGTTCCGGAAAATGCTGCTGAGCAATGGAATTTGCCACACGCGCACGCAGGCTTTGGTGAGCTCTACACGCATCTTTGTGATGGTCGTGCAGTGACGGCGATACCCGATTATCATTTCGATGCCACATCGGGTGCTCAATCAGTGATGGAAGCGCTCGGAGTTTTGAATTTGGAGGGCTTTGGTCTGAGTCAAGATCATGCAGCACTCGGCGTTGCGGGTGCTTTGGTGCACTATGCGACTGAGACGCTTTGTGCGAAGCCAGAGAATTTGCGCAAGATCTGCGAGTATTCGACGGAGAAAACACTCCTGCTCGATCCTGCGACCTTACGTAATTTGGAAATCTTTAAGTCCGCTGCAAACACGCGACAAGGCTCTCTACTCGCCGCGATGGATCGCACCAGCACACCCGCTGGCGCGCGCTTATTAGAGCGTTGGCTTTGCTCGCCTGAGCTGGACCTTGCGGAGATTCAACGGCGCCAAAGTTGTGTGCAGGAATTTGTGAATGCTCCCGGCTTGTCCACCGAGCTTCAGCAACTACTGCGTGGTATTCGTGATATCGAGCGCATCCTCGGTCGCCTGCAAAACCGCATGCGCAATCCACGCGAGCTTGGTGGGGTGCGTGATACTTTGACCGCGCTGCCGGCGATTGCAGGCACCTTGTTGGAGTTTCCAGATACCCCCGTGGCGGAGATTGCCGAACGTATTCATGATTTTGATACGTTAACCGATGAACTTGCCGTAGGGCTTGCCGACGAATTGCCGGGTAAGATTGATGATGGTGGCACGATACGCGATGGCTATGATGAGGAACTCGATCATTTTCGTAGCCTGACTCGTGACAGTCAGAAGTGGCTCGCCGAATTCGAACTCGCGGAGCAAGAGCGCACGGGGATCAAGAATCTACGGATTCGTTTTAACGGAGCCTTTGGTTACTTCATCGAAGTGACCAAGAGCAACATCGCCTTGGTGCCTGAAGATTACGTGCGCAAGCAAACGATGAAAAATGCCGAGCGCTACACGACGGATATTCTCAAGGAGCGCGAACGTGAGATTCTGAGCGCTGATGAAAAAGCACTCGGTAGGGAAGATGCCTTGTTCAATGGGTTGATTGCAAAAATCCTCGAATATGCGGACGCACTCAAAGAAACCGCCGCCGCACTTTCAGAGATCGATGTGTTTATTGGCTGGGGTGTGCTCGCCCGTGAGTGGGATTATTGCAAGCCAGAGCTGAATAATTCCGATACACTACTGATCGATCAAGGGCGTCACCCCGTCGTGGAGCAAATGATGCGCGAGCAACGTCTTGGACTTGCCGGCACCCATGCCTTCGTGCCAAACGATTGTCGCTTGTCGAGTTCTGGATTGGGCGATGACTCTCCACAGATTGCATTGATTACCGGGCCAAATATGGCAGGTAAGTCGACCTACATCCGTCAAGTTGCTTTGATCGTGTTGATGGCACAGTCGGGCGCATGGGTGCCAGCAAGAAGCTGTCAGATCGGGTTGGTCGATCGTATTTTCTCACGCGTTGGCGCGAGTGATGAACTGGCACGAGGCAACTCGACTTTCATGGTAGAGATGAATGAGACCGCCAATATTTTGAACAACGCGACCTCGCGTAGCCTTGTGATTCTCGACGAGATTGGTCGCGGCACCAGCACCTATGATGGCTTGTCGATCGCATGGGCCGTGATCGAGCACCTGCACCCCAAAGATGCCGATGGTGCACGCACCTTATTTGCGACGCATTACCACGAGCTCACGCAACTCGCGAAGACCTTGGATCGTTTGGAGAACTATTCCGTCGCCGTGAAAGAGTGGAACGATGAAATCATTTTTGTGCGCCAGGTGATTAAAGGTGCAGCGGATCGTTCCTACGGTATTCAAGTCGCACGTCTCGCAGGCTTGCCGACAACGGTGATTGATCGCGCGAAAACCATTCTTGAGCGCCTCGAAGCCGACGACTCGTCGCATAATTTGTTACGCAAGCGCTTGAAGAAAGAAAAGTCCGGCAGCGATACAAAGGACGAAGACGATCAGTTGGCCTTGTTTTAATCTGGAGGGTTGCGCTCCGTCGCAACCGCGTCGTGTAAGCGGATCGTCAAAGGTGTATCGGCGGCGGTGACGGAGCACCGCCCTCCAGAGGGTTGAAAAAAGTCCGGCAGCGATACAAAGGACGAAGACGGTCGGTTGGCCTTGTTTTAATCTGGAGGGTTGCGCTCCGTCGCAACCGCGTCGTGCAAGTCGATCGTTGAAGATGTATCGGCGGCGGTGACGGAGCACCGCCCTCCAGTTAATCGTGCCACAGGAGTTGATTGAGTTCCCCTTTGTAGGGCCAATCGTTGTTGTCGTTCACCAATTGATGTCGCACTGGGTTATTTTGAACGTAGGCCCATTTCTCGGAGTAGCTGTCGCCGCTGCGTAATTGACGATCCCATGCTTCGGCTTGCCAGATGGGATGCTCATCTTGATTTGGCCATTGTTTCGATGCCTGAGATTTCCAGTAGCGAATCCACTTACGAATAGGTAGTGGGTCTCTGATTGCTGGTGCGCAAAATAAGTGAATGTGATCGGGCATGATGACATAGCGACCAACAAGAAAGTGATCCGCTTGGTGCCATGATTGGACCAGCAGTTCATGAACTGTGTCTGTGGCTAGAATAGGGTTTCTTTGCGCGCTGCAAACAGTAACGAAGATGATCGAAGAGCGCTTGCCTTGATCAAACACGGCTTGGTGCGCGGGTGTTCTGCGAGTAGGCAAATCGGACATATTGCTAGCCTGATTTGTGATGATTCGCTGTAAACCTTATTTCTGGAGGGTTGCGCTCCGTCGCAACCGCGTCGTGTAAGCGGATCGTCAAAGGTGTATCGGCGGCGGTGACGGAGCACCGCCCTCCAGCAATTACCCTTCGTAGCTCACTTCATTCGCCCACAAGTCTGCGGGTGCTTGGCGCTTGCGGATGAGGTGTGGCTTCTGGTTGGCGTCGAGCATGATCTCAGCGGCTTCTGGATAGGAGTTGTAGTGCTTGGTCGACATGGCGGCGCAATAGGCACCGGCACCATCAATCACGCAAAGATCACCAATTTGAGCAACAGGGAGTTCGCGTGTCGCAAGGAGTTCGGGGTCGCCTGGTGCGGGGGTAAGGATGTCGCCAGACTCGCAGCAGTGACCTGCGATCATGTAGGCTTGCGTCGTAGTCGCCGCTTCGGGCTGAAGGATGTAGATCGGGTGTTGTGCGCCGTAAATCGATGGGCGAAGCACTTCGGTCATGCCGGTATCAAGCTTTAGGAACTCGTAGCCGTCGGCACCTGTGGAAACGGTGTCCTGCACTTTGGATAGGATGGAGCAGGCGTTGGCGAGCAGGAAGGTGCCGGGTTCAATCTCGAGTCGAATTTTACGACCGGTCTCTGTGGCAAATTCGCGGAATTTTTCAGCAACAGGTGCACCGCATTCTTGCAGATCAGTGCCGACTTCGTTGGCCATGCGGGCAACTTTATAGCCGCCGCCTAGGTTGAGCGCGACAACATCGGGGAATTGGCGCACGAGGTCGAGGCTCATGCCTGAGACTTTTTGCCAGACTGCGGGATCGCTGCCAGAACCGATATGCGTGTGGATACGGATGACCTTTAAATCATATTGAGCGACGATGGCTTGCACTTTATCGATCCACTCGTGCCAGATGCCGAAGCTGGATGCGGGCCCGCCGACGTTGGTGCGATTGTTGCCTCCAGAGCCTGAGCCAGGATTGAAACGCACGCCGATAGTGCGGCCAGGGAAAGCCTTTCCGAAGCGTTCGAGTTGGTTGAGTGAGCAGGCGTTGATTTCGAGGCCAGCTTCATAGAGCTCCGCGAAATCTTCGGGGAGTTCTTGTGTGCTGAGGCTAATTTGTGAGGGCTCGTAGCCTGCTGCGATGGCTCGGCGCACTTCGTAGCCCGAGCTGGCGTCGATTTGGAGACCTGCTTTACGGAAGATCTGTAGGATCGCCGCATTTGGCGATGCCTTCATGGCATAGCGCGCGGTGAGCCCAAATGCATTGGGGAATGCGAGCACGGCGGCGGCGTTTGTTTTTAATGTGGCTTCGTCGTAAACATAGACGGGTGTGCCGAACTGATCGGCGACCGTGCGGGCCGTGGTGTAGTCGAGAAAGCGGGGCTGTGTGCTATTTGCCATGCGGTGAGAGGAAATGCGCTTCGCCATCGCTGGCAAGCGCGATGTGAGATTGAAGTTAAATGTCGTATCGCGGTTTTGTAGATTGCACGCTTCGGTCGCTTGCTTAAATTATCGTGGCATTATGGAAAATCAGCGTGAAAATAATGATCCAGTAGCGGAGGAGGTTGCTGTAGGCGCCCAGGAAGCCGAGTCTCCTGTTGAAGAAAAACGCGACAATACAATGGGCATGTTATGTCACTTACTCAGTTTGGTGCAGCTCTTAGGAGTGCCTGCTGGTAATATTTTAGGGCCGCTCGTTATCTGGTTGATGAAGAAGGAGGAGGATCCGTTTGTTGATGAATGTGGCAAGGAGTCGTTGAATTTTCAGATTTCGATGACGATTTATATGATTATCTCAGGGATATTGGTATTGTTGGTTGTCGGGATTTTTATGCTCATGGTGCTTGTGGTCGTGAATATTGTTTATTCGATTATTGCAGCGATTAAGGCGAGTGAGGGCACGAGCTACACGTATCCGTTTACGATACGCTTTATTAAATAATTTCGGGGCTAGACTGTGATTCGTGGGTAACGTTTCAGTTACATCGAGGGTTCTGTGTATTTCGGCATTGCTCGCGCGGGGTAGGCTTTTGAAGATTGGCTACAATGATGCCATTCGAATTTTTAAATGAAGATGATTTGCTGCGCGATGTGTCTCTGATCGATCGAGCGTCGATACTGCAGCAACTCGGTTCGTCCGATTTTGATGGCTGTTTGAAAGATTTTACCGGTGCTCCCTTGGACTTAGCTGAGCAACTTTTGCCGCTTGCAAGGGCGTTTTCCATGGCTCCAGTTTCGGGCTTCTCTGTTGGAGCGATTGCTGTGGGTGCTTCAAAGCGACTTTATTTAGGGGCGAACCTTGAGTTTATTGGCGTGCCGTTGAGCGCGAGTTTACATGCGGAGCAGTCGGCGGTATTGAACGCATGGATGCATGGGGAGGCGGCGCTCCATCATCTCGTCGTTTCGGCGGCACCTTGTGGGCATTGTCGTCAATTTTTGTGGGAGTTGCCGAATGCGGACCAGTTATCGATTCACTTTGAAGGAAAGCGGCTTGATCTCTCAAGTTTGTTGCCTGCTGCGTTCGGTGAATCTCGTCGCAAAGGCGCTAGTTTGATGGATAGCCCAGAATGCGCGCTTGAACCGGTTGGTCCGATTCGTAACGACTTGGAAGCGATTGCAGTGGGAGCGGCGAAGGCGAGTTATACTCCATACACGGCTGCGCCCGAGGGAGTCGCTTTGCAATGTATCAATGGCACTACTTTTTCCGGGCGCACTGCTGAGAGCGTCGCGTTTAATCCGACGGTGTCCGCACTTGTGTGCGCTTTGAATCAACGCAACTTTTCGAGTAGCCGTGAGGATGCGATTAGTCGCTGTGTGCATGCTAAGTTGGTGACGAGTTTGAGCTCGCAAGAGTCCTTTTCTAAGTCGTTATTGAGTCGAATGAGTCATCTCTCGATGGAGACCATCCTCATGGAGGCACTTTGAAGCTACATGATCATACGCGATGCAGTGGAAGCAGATCTTTCTGCCATAATCGAAATCTATAACGAATCGATACCGTCTGGTAAATCGACAGCGGATACAGTGCCGATTACTGTTGAAGATCGGATCGAATGGTTTCGCCGATTTGATCCAGCGAAGCGTCCTATATGGGTTGCCGAAGAGTCTGGGTGTGTTGTCGGCTGTGTTTACTTGTCGTCGTTTTATGGTGGGCGACCAGCCTATGATAAAACCGCTGAAATCAGCACTTATATTCGCTTGTCGGCGCAGAGGAAGGGGATCGGAACTTTGTTAAAACAAAAGATGATCGCCGCTTGCCCGAGCTTGGGAGTCGAGAATTTGCTTAGCATGTATTTCGATCACAATGAAGCGACGAAGCGCTTGAATCAGCGCTTTGGTTTCAAGCCAGCGGGGCATCTTACTGACATTGCAGATGTTCACGGCACGAAGCGAGGGTTGGTGATTGCCATCCTTAGAATTCCGAAGGCGGCGAAGTAAGCACTCTGGAGGGTTGCGCTCTGTCGCAAGCGCGTCGTGCAAGCGCATCTTCAGGGTATCTCGGCGGCGGTGACGGAGCACCGCCCTCCATACGAACCACTAGCGCGCTTACATTGCATCAGGCATGTCGATTTCGTGCCTTTTTCGATCACGGAAGTAGTAGAGCTCGGTAAAGCCTTTCTTCCGAAGGAGGGGCTGAATCCAATCAAAATGTTGACCGATCGAGTCGGGGCGGTGCGAGTCGGAGCCCATCGTGAGTTTGACTCCGAGCTCACTGGCCCAGTCTAAGATGAGCGGGTCTGGGTGAACTTCGTATGCACCTTTGTTGAGCCCACTCGTATTGACTTCCATGCAGATGCCCTGCTCGACAATCGCGGCTAAAAAGTCGCGGATAACGTCTTCGTGCTCTTCAGGGATGAAGTGGTCGACGACCCCATAAGTGCGAATCACATCGGGGTGCGACATGCTGTCGTAGCGCCCAGAATACACGCCGTCGATAAGGTGGCGAAAGTAACAGTCTGCGATCATTTTGTCGTCTTTGACTTTGTGCTTTTTAAGCCACTCAATGTAGCTTCTACAATGTGCGTGTAGTGAGCCGAGCACGAAGTCCCATTGGTAGCCAGTAAGGATTTTATCCATGGGCTCCATGTGTGCCTCGTCGGGATAGACTTCGGCCTCGATCCCACAGAGCACTTCGAGGCCTTCGGGTTTCATTTGCTCGGCGGTCTCGTGGATCAGGTCGCGGTATTGATCGAGTTGATCGAGGCGCATGCGAATCCCTGTTTGGCCGAAGGCATCCCAATCCATTGGGATGTGGCAGGTGAAGGTGATCATATCGAAGCCCTTGCCTCTGGCAAACCGTGCATACTCAATGGGCGCGCCGATGGCGTGTCCGCAAAGAGGTGTGTGCATGTGGCAGTCGATGTGCATCTTGTTTATATAAAATTAAGTCAGCGATTTTAGCAAATTGCGGCAGCCGTCTTCGATGAGATCCATCACGTGCTCAAAGCCGCGATCCCCTCCATAATATGGGTCTGGCACTTCCGTTTCGGTATGCTCGGTGCAATACTCACAGAACAGCTTGATCTTACTCTGATAGTTTTGATCTGGATCTAGGCGACGTGCCCCAGCGAGATTGTCTTCATCCATTGCTAAGATTAAGTCGTAGTATTTGAGGTCTTGACTGCTGAGTTGCTTTGAGTGTCCGATGACAGGGATTCCACGTGCTCGCATCGTTTGCTGCATGCGCTGATCGGGAGGACTGCCCACATGAAAGCCAATCGTTCCAGCAGACTCGATTTCAAACTGATCACTCAAGCCTGCTTCATTGACGAGATGTTGCAGCACGCAATGCCCTGCTGGTGATCGGCAGATATTGCCCATGCATAAAAAGAGTATTTTGTTCATTTAGCTATTGAGGATGCGTTGGCTAGCTTTCGGATAATGGGGCGTCGTGGTAGAGTTGGGTGTGTTCGGCGGCGATGCGCTCAAGATCTTCGATTTGATGGACGGTGCCTAGTGCGCCGCGTATTTTGCGCGAACCAGTCATTGATTTAGTCAGCGCTATCAACTTTGGGCGCATCCAACGGAGGTCGCTGTGTTTTTGTTCGCGAAAGGGGCGAGCCATCATACGACGTGTGTATTGAATAATCGTTTCCCAACGTTCTGGTATACTAGGTGGATCGGGAACGACTCCATGTGCGAGGTAGTGCTTGATGTCGCGAAAAATCCATGGGTAGCCCAGTGCCGCGCGGCCAATCATGAGGCCAGCGCACTTTGTTTGCTCGCGTATCCGGATCACATCTTCCGCGGCACGTATGTTGCCGTTGCCAATGACTGGGATGGTGAGTTCTTCAGCCACCTCGGCGATGATGGGCCAATTGGCCTCTCCACTATAGCCTTGAACTTTGGTGCGTCCGTGGATCGCTAGTGCTTGTGCGCCTTCGCCTTCGACGATATGGCCGACCTCTTTGGCGACAATGGTATCGTCATCCCAGCCTGTGCGTATTTTGACTGTGACTGGAGTTTCGGGGACTGCTTGGACGACTGCTGCGGTGACTTGACCTAGCTTTTTTGGATTTCGAAGCATGGAAGAACCCGCATCCATGCAGATCACTCGATCCGCTGGACAGCCGAAGTTGATATCGATAAAGTCTGGGCGTAGGCGGTCGGTGAGTAAGCGGGCCGCCTGCCCCATTGAAGCTGGGTTTGAGCCGAATATCTGGACCCCCATCGGGCGCTGCTCTTCGGTGAAGTCGACGGTTTCCCAGAGTTTGGGGTCGTTGCGGTTCAATGCGTCTGCTTGCACAAATTCGGTCACCATGACATCCGCGCCTTGTTCTTTGCACATTTGACGAAAGACGATGTCGGTAAACCGAGCCATCGGCGCCAAGTAGAGCGGGAAATTCCCGTTATCGAACCAAGGAAGCATAATATATTGAGTGAAGCTTGTAATTTTGGGAATAATGTCGACACTCGATCGTTCTAATCCTTGTTCAAACCTAAATCTAGCGTTTGAAACAATAACATTCTTCAACCTAACATCATCATTATATTATGAAATTACTACTTATTCCGTTCCTTATGTTCGCGGCGGCTTTGACTGCAAACGCACATTGTGGCACTTGTGGCACTGGCGAAGCACACGCTAAACCAAAAGCTGAGTGCTCTAAGGACAAAGCTGAGTGCTCCAAGGACAAGGCTGAGTGCTCCAAGGACAAAGCTGAGTGCTCCAAGGACAAAGCTGAGTGCGATAAGCCAAAAGCAACTGCCGCTGCAGCTGTTCCTGCGACGACAGTCGCATCTGCTCCATTGATGCCTTGCTGCGCTAAGAAGTAGTTCTGAGCTACTTACTATTTTTCGAGCTCTGTGGTTTTTACCACAGAGCTTTTTTTATGGTTCATCGCCATTAAATGGCTTATTTTTGAGGGCAATGCCGGTGCATTGCTGTTCGCAAAGGGCTGGCTAATGATGTCAGCGATCAAGCGTTTTCCTCCAGTGCTCGACGACGATCATAATGATTTTGCAGACCTCCTAGCTGTCCATTAGTAGGTATTTTTGACGCCTGCTTTGTAGCAGTAGCCAAAGCAGAAGGTCCAGGCGGTGCCGATCACGATGAGCCAAGTCCAACCAAGTGGAATAATATCTATTTTGATTAAGGTCAGTAATGTAGCGGAGAGTAGAGCCCCGCTGAGCATGGCGATCCAGTTACCTTCGTCACTACCGCGCGTCGTGAGCAAGCCAAGTAAGAAGATGCCTAAAAGCGCTCCATAGGTGACACTCACGATTTGGAAACTAAGCCACAAAAAGCCGCTGGCATCTTTGAGCGCCCAGGCAACTGATGAGAGAATCAGCCCGAAGAGAACCACAAATCCACGTGAGATCCAAATATCGGGAATCGTCTGTGCGCTTTTCGGCACGAGTGGGCGATAGAGGTCGACCAGTGCTGATGAGCTAAGGGCTCCCATCGCAGAGTCGAGGCTGGACATGGCAGCTGCGAGCACGCCTACGAGCAGGAGTCCGCGTAGCCCAGCTGGAAGTTCATTCGCGATAAACCAAGGAAAGACTTTGTCAGCCTTAATGGTGCTCACGCCGTCTACGACTTGCTGAGGGAGCGTAGGATCAACATTTACCTGATAATAGGCAAAGAGGGCAATGCCAACAAAGAGGAAGAGTGCTGCAATCGGGATTGAAATGACTCCACTGAGAATGACACTGCGTCGTGAGGATTTGACGTCCTTACAGGTCAGCATACGTTGAGTTAAATCTTGATCGGTTCCGAAGGCCGCGGTGGTGCTGATGAAGCCAAACAATACGGCGATGTAAAATAGTTTGGGGTCATTTAGCCAGCTACCGACTCCTTCACCTTCTGGTGTGAAGCGGAAGATTTCAAATCGATCCTTGGCGTTGCCGATATCGACGATCGTTTGCCAGCCGATACTGTGCACGATGAAGGCGATGAGCACTAGGCCAGAGCCAATAAAGACGAAGGCTTGCAGCACATCCGTCCAAATAACACCACGTATGCCGCCGCTGCCCGTATAGGCGATGGCGATAATGGTGAACGCAGCAAGGCACCAGATAAATGGCAGGCCAAGAATGAGACTGAGCCCTGTCGCGGCGATCATCAAGCGAGCCGCCGATGCGAGTAGGCGAGTGATGATGAAAAAGGCGGAAGCGGCGTAGCGCGTCTGATTGCCAAAGCGCTTCGCCAAGAAGTCGTAGATGGTTAAGCTTTCGGCAGCGTAGAAGGCTCCGATGAAGAAAAAGGCGATAAAGATACGAGCGAGGAAGGATCCGACGCCCATCTGTAGATAATTCATGTTTTCCGAGAAGCCTGCGCCAGGAGTGCCCAAGAAAGTCGCCGCACTCACCTCGGTAGCGATTAGCGAGCCCAGCACGGCGAGCCATGGCATTTGTCGACTGCCCGTGATGAAGTCCTCCGAGTCGCCGCTTTTACGTGATTGATAGAAGCCGATACTTAAGACCGCTCCAAAGTAGAGCAGCACGATAAGGCCGTCGATCCATGTTAAGTTAGCAAACACATCGTGCAAATTGCTAGCGACCTTGCTGAAGGTCAAGCAGGGCAATTACCTATGTGCCCCTTTCTGCTCGACATCCCTAGAGTGCACAAAAATAATGTAGCGCATGAGTCGCCCGCAAAGAGCCTTAATCGTTGATTCCGACTGTGACGGGAGAGACGCTGGTGCTACGTATTCTTGCGCTGACGGGTAAACGTGATTTCAGGACGCTGGATCAGATGCTGGTTTCGCAGACCATTTTGCAACCATTCAAGCGCGTGATCCAAAGCGCGAATGGTATGATATTTGTGACAGGCCCTACCGGTTCAGGGAAGTCGACGACTTTGTATGCGGCTCTGCATGAGATTAATACACCGGAAGTGAATATCTCTACAATTGAAGATCCAGTTGAAACTCGAATGGACGGTATCATCCAGTCGCAAGTGAACAATAAGATCGATTTGAAGTTTTCAACAATGCTGCGGTCTTTACTGCGCCAAGATCCAGATGTGATTCTAGTGGGTGAGATTCGTGATTTAGAGACAGCGAAAATTGCCACGGAGGCAGCTTTGACAGGTCATCTCGTGTTTTCGACATTGCACACCAATAATGCGATTCAGGCGGTTGTTCGTTTAGTCGAAATCGGGATCGAGCCATATATGGTAGCGCCATCTTTACTTGCAGTGATTGGGCAGCGACTGGCTGCGAAGATCTGCGACAATTGTAAGCGTGCTTACACGCCCGATCACGAGATATTGAATCGCTATTTCAATGATGTAGACAATGCCGAGATTAAACCGGTGTTTTATGATGGCCGTTGGTGTTCACATTGCCGAAATACTGGTTACTATGGGCGTGTTGCTTTTCATGAAATGGCTCTCATTACCAATGAGATGCGCGCATTGATAAACAATGGATCCTCCGATTCCGAGCTGGCTATTGCAGCAGCCAAATCGGGTTATCGCCCACTTCGATATGATGGGCTGAAGAAGGTGCTCTTGGGGTATACGACTACTGAGGAGCTAGAAAAACACGCCTCTTTTGATTGGGTGAGCTAAGGTTTCGCTTGCCTCACTCAGGCTCTTTGACGTCGTAAATATAGCCCACACCGTGAACCGTTCGAAAAGCATCTAGACTTAAGTCATGGCGTTTATACAGGTCGCGTATTTTGACGATATATTGGTCGAGTGATCGGCTGCGCACATCTGCGTGGATGCCCCCTACGGCATGGATCAAGTTCTTGCGGGTCAGCACTGAATTCGGATGTGAAGCTAAGTAGACAAAAATGCCGAGCTCTTTACGGCCGATACTCTCGATATTGCCATTTGGAAAGGTGACTTCTAGGCGTTGCGGGTTCACTTGAGCGCCGCAGAAATCGAACGGATCGTCGTGCGTTGTTACATTGTTCGTTATGTTGCCATCGTGTGCGGTTTCGGCCCGGCGTAATACCGCATGGATACGTGCAACGAGTTCTGGAAAGCCAAATGGCTTAGTAATATAATCATCGCCGCCCATCTCTAGTGCTTTAACTTTATGCACTTCATTGTTTTCGCCATTTAGAAAGATGACTGGTGTTTCGATGCCGTTTTGGCGTAGATCTTTCATCAATGTTAGACCCGAGGAGTCTGGCAGGTGAAGATCTAAGAGCAGTAGGTTGGCAAAATTTGTTTTCAGGAATCGTTCGACATGTGCCGCCTCATAGCACACTTGGCTTTGCATGCCAGCGAGGTCGAGGTGAGTTGCAATGAGGGTTGCGAGATCTTTGTCATCTTCAGCAATGACGATCAGTGGCTTAGGGCAGGAGGCGTATTCATAGATTTAACGTAGCTAAGTCGTTGAGGACTTCTGCGGCATGTTGGTCGGGTTTAACTTTTAGGTAGGTTTTAAGGATTTTTCCGTCTTTAGAAATAAGAAAAGAAATACGGTGGATGCCGTCATAGACTTTGCCCATGAACTTCTTTTCGCCATACACCCCATATGCTTGCGTTAACTGGAGGTCCTCATCTGCGATCAAAGGGAAGGGTAAGGAATATTTCTGGCGAAATTTCTCGTGTGAGGCCTCGGAGTCCTTGCTGACACCAATTACCTTGAGCTGAGAATCGTGGAATTGCGCCCAAGCGTCGCGTATGCCACAGGCCTCCTTTGTGCAGCCTGGTGTGTCATCTTTCGGGTAGAAATAGAGCAGGCAGGGGACGCTCAGATCATCGCTGGAGATGGTTTTTCCATCCTCTTGAAAGGTGAAGCTAGGGGCTGTTTGACCTGCTTCAAGTGGTTGTATCGTGGGCATGCTAGGGTCGTCCGTTTAAGTAAGAAGCCTTAAGCTAGTTATTAGGATGATTTTTACAAATACATATTTTTGACGATTCTGGGCGGTTTGATGAAGATTAAACTTGTCCCAAGTGCTTCCTGTCGCTGGTTTGCGAGGATGGAAAGCACACCATTACTCATGTTAGGCCTGCCCAAGGGAAGTCTCCAAGATGCGACAATTAAGCTCTTTGGTAAGGCTGGCTTTAATATATCAGTGAGTTCTCGCTCCTATCGTCCATCGATTGACGATACTGAGCTGGACGGCCGCTTCGTGCGCGCACAAGAAGTGAGCCGCTATGTCGAGCATGGCTATTTTGATTGTGGCTTAACTGGGCAAGACTGGGTGCGTGAGAACGATTCTGATGTTGTGGAAGTCTGCGATTTGGTTTATAGCCGCGCATCAAATAAGCGCTCAAAGTGGATCATTGCAGTGCCAGAGGCATCTACGGTTCAGTCCGTGAAGGATCTCGAAGGAAAACGTATCGCGACTGAGGTGGTGAACATTACCAAGCAATACCTCAAGGATAATGGAGTGAATGCTGAAGTTGAGTTCTCTTGGGGCGCGACCGAAGTGAAGGTCCCAGATCTCGTCGATGCGATTGTGGACCTTACCGAGACAGGAAACTCAATTCGTGCAAACAAGCTACGCATAGTCGATACGCTCCTTTACACAAATACGGTTTTGATCGCGAACAAGAAGTCATGGGAAGATCCGGTAAAGCGTAAGAAGATTGAAAATATCGCGCTCTTGCTGAAGTCTGCTCTCGAAGCAAACAGTAAGGTGGGGCTTAAGCTCAATATCGAAAAGTCTAAGCTGGACGGTATCTTACAAGAATTACCAGCACTGCGTAATCCGACGATCAATCGTCTTACTGACGAAAATTGGGTCGCGATCGATACCATTCTCGATGAGAAGGTTGTTCGTGAGATTATTCCGGAACTAAAAACTCGTGGCGCCGAGGGCATTATTGAGTATCCGTTGAATAAGGTCGTTTATTAATCCCTTTCGATGGCGACTTCAGCTGAAGTCGCCGTTTTTTTGATGAGTGCACGAAATCTACGTAAGGTCCGGATCGGCCTGATTCAAGGGCGTGAACAAGGTTCGCAAGAGGCGGATCTTTCGTATACGATTGCACGCATCCGCGAAGCTGCTGCAGGTGGCGCACAAGTAATCTGCACGCAAGAATTGTTTAACACGCCTTATTTTTGTCGCACGCAAGACACCGATCTATTCGATCTTGCTGAGTCAGTTCCGGGGCCCACGACCGATGCGCTGGCTATGGTTGCGGCTGAACTAGGTGTCGTTTTGATTGTTGCACTGTTTGAGCGACGTGCCGCAGGTGTGTATCACAATACCGCGGCAGTGATTGATGCGGATGGCACTTATTTGGGCAAGTATCGCAAGATGCATATCCCTCAAGACCCTGGCTTTGAGGAAAAGTTTTATTTCACCCCTGGAGACCTTGGCTATAAGGTATGGGATACGAAATTTGGTAAAATCAGCGTGTTGATCTGCTGGGATCAATGGTATCCAGAGGCAGCTCGTCTTGCTGCTTTGGCGGGGGCGGAGATTATCTTTTATCCGACCGCGATCGGGTGGCTGCCTGAAGAGAAAGCAGAACTTGGCGAAGCTCAACATACCGCATGGGAAACGGTGCAGCGCGGCCACGCGGTGGCAAACGGCTGCTATGTGGCCGCGGTAAATCGCACGGGACAGGAAGGTGATACTGAATTTTGGGGGCAGTCCTTCGTAGCTGATTTTTATGGTCAGATTATCGAGCGTGGACCCGTGGATCAAGAAGCCGTCATTATGGCTGATTGTGATTTAAAGGCGCTCGAAGATATGCGTCGTATTTGGCCCTTTTTTAGGGATCGCCGTATCGATAGTTATCCGGAGATCACTCGTCGAATGGTCGACGACGAAGTATAGTAAACCGTAGGGAGTGGGCAGGAGACAGTGGTGTCCGAGCTTGCGCGGGGTCTGTTGTTGAGGACTCAGAGGAGGCACCCAGGCGTATTTTTCAACCAGTTGACACAAATACAATACGAATCTGATCAAGTGCGGGCAGCGATTCTAGTGACAAACCTTCCAATAAACGTAAATGGAGGGCGGCGCTCCGTCACCGCCGCCGATACGCCCTTCACGCTCAGCTTACACGACGCGGTGGCGACGGAGCTCACCCTCCAAGGAAACGTCAGAGTCGTTCCCGAACTTGTTTTATTCATACGAAGAATGGGATCGAACGAGTTTGAATCATCTGAGCGAGTGGTTTATAAATCCGCAAGTGCTTGTTAATTTGCCGAATGGCCACGACACTGAAGTCTTTTACTGGTTATAATCTAACATCCACCTCATCGCCACACCTTTCTGAATCGAATATTATGCAGACATTGACACCCAAAGAACTCGGCTATCGCTTTCCCGCAGAATGGGAACCACAAGAGGCTGTATGGTTTGCTTGGCCCACTCGCACCGACCTTTGGGGGGGGCGTAATGAAGTGGTCAAAGCGCAGTTGGCGGCACTCTATGTGCTCGCCGCGCGCTTTCAGACTGTCCGCGTTTTGTGTCCGGTTTCGGCTGAGGCAGAATTGAGAGCACTCATGGATGCCGCAGGCGACTCTGCTCAGGTGGAGCTGTTTGACTATGAAACAGACGACGTTTGGTGTCGCGATTTTGGACCACTATTTTTACTGAGTGAAGATGGTAGCTCTATTGCTATCTCAGATTGGCAATACAATGCGTGGGGTAATAAATTTCCACAGCAGCAGAAGGACAACGCGGCATCTGAGTGGATTGCGAAAGAGTTGGGTCTCGAGCGATTTGCTTTTGACGAGGTGCTTGAAGGTGGAGCCATTGACAGTAATGGTGCAGGGCAAGTGCTTTCGACGAAAGCGGTGCTGTTAAATCCCAACCGTAATGGTGCCACGACCACACATTTGATCGGGGATCGTTTGCACTGGGGCTTAGGTATTGATGAAGTGCTTTGGCTCGATGAAGGCCTTGTGGGTGACGATACGGATGGCCATATTGATAACTTGGCGCGCTTTTTTAGAAAAGACGGCATCGTGTATCTTGAAACGCCTTCACCATCCGATCCTAATTATGAAGCACTCTGCGAAAATACACAGCGTATTCAAAATTTTAGGACACCACGCAGGCAAGGTTATGCGTCGGTAACAGTGCCATTGCCGAAACCAATTGTTGACGATGGCGAGCCTTTGGCCGCGAGTTACCTGAATTATATGGTTCTCAATGGAGCGGTCATTGTGCCTACTTTTGGGCAAGCTGATCGTGATGCAGAAGCGATGGAAATTATCGGATCCTGCTTCCCCGAGCGAGAAGTTGTCGGTTTTGACTGTCAGGATATCATTCGCGAAGGCGGTGCGCTCCATTGTATGAGCCAGCATCAACCTGCACTTAAAGTGTGAAGGGCGCATGCTGTCCTGTAATTTCTGGAGGGTTGCGCTCCGTCGCAACCGCGTCGTGTAAGCTGAGCGTGAAGGGTGTATCGGAGGCGGTGACAGAGCACCGCCTCCAGATGACGAGGTCGTGCCTGCGCCGCTACGCGTTATCCACCACGAAGCCGAGTGCTTCAGAATCAAACTCCATTGTTGCAACACGCGTTGCGGGGCCAGCCATACGCACCGCATAGTCGTCGCCGATTGTGATCGCAATCTTACCCCCTGGCATATGCACCGTGATATTGTGATCGCACAGACCGATTCGGTGAGCGACTGCAGCCGCGGCACTACTACTCGATCCAGAAGCGAGTGTATAGCCAGCACCGCGCTCCCAAATCTCGATTTGTATGTTATTACGGTCCAGAGCTTTTAAAAACTGAACATTGGTGCGGTTTGGGAAACGTTCATGCACTTCGAGTGCAGCCCCATCCTTGCAGGCGAGCGCTTCTGAAATTTCAGGGAGTGGAACCACGCAGTGTGGGTTGCCGATGTCGGCGATATAGCAAGTATACTCAGTTCCATTCACTTCGATTTCTTGACCGATGTTGTGGTCGGCCTGTTCGGGCCCATCTACTGGGATATGGTCCATCGCAAAGTTGACTTTGCCCATGTCGACAGTGATCAATTCTGCATTCTCGCCGATTTCGCAAGTCACGATGCCGCCAAGGGTATCCACTGTGAAGGCTTTATTGGCGACCTTGCCAATATCGTAAAGATAGCGAGCAAAAATGCGTAGACCATTGCCACTCTTTTCCGCTTCAGAGCCATCTGGATTGATGATGCGTAGACCGAAATCGGCTTTCTCTGTCGGAATTGGACCATAGAGAATACCGTCAGAGCCAAGACCGAAATTACGGTGGCAAACACGAACCGTATCGTCGGTAGCTGGTAGTGCGGGGGCTTCTTCTGGATCGAGAACGAGGTAGTCATTTCCGAGCGCGTGGTATTTGTGGAATTTCATACTTACAATTTAATCCTGTCTCGCGATGAGGCAACAAGCATAAACGATTTAGAATGAAATTTTACTTCGTAGGGTCTTCACTGGTGAAGCCCGCAGAGCTTCTTTAAATTCACATCAGCATCAAGCTGTGGTTAACTTGCGTCTTTTACGCCCGCTAAAAACGCTAATCTTATCAGCGGCAGGAGGTCGCCGATACTTGAAGCCCTTTCGATCTTATTTAAGCCACTCTTTCCAGCTCTCTCTATAGCTGTCGATGTTGCGCCAATCCACGACTCGAGGCTCGGTGATGATCACTGGGCTTTCTGGAACCTTCTCTAGGTGGAGTTTATTAATCAGTGTTTCGACTGTGAGGTAGCCCCAATCGTAATAGGGGTGAACGACTAAGGTATCGACGTATTCTTGATCGATATAGATGAATGCCGAGGGTGAGGACTGAATCGCAACGGCGGGTAGTTCGTTTGGCTTCCATGGAAATGCGGGAAGCCCGAGTAGGGGCCAGTCGTCGAGAAAGACCCAACCCTTAATCAAATCATTACGGTCGCCCTCTTCCGCAGCGCGGATGGCTTGGATCGCGGACATGTAATCTGGCTCACAGGTGATGACGCTTTCAATACGGCGGAAGCCGAGTGCACTGCGTAGACCCTCCAATCGTTGAGTCAGTGCGACATCCGGAGTCTTACTTGTCAGGATAGCGACCCGCCCCTTTGTTGGTAATTCTTTCAGGATGGCTTCGCCCGCGAGTTTACCCGCCTTATTTTCGTCTGCCAAGATGGCAGCCAGAGGCTTGGTGCCATTGAGCTCGCGCTCGAAATAGACGATCTCTTGTCCTTGCTCCATTGCAAACAAGACCGAAGGGCGAATAACATTTGGATTTGCAGGACTGATGATAAAGCCGTCAGCATCTTCAATAAAGAGCTCTGCCATTGAGGTCTCTTGATTGCCTCCCTGTTGTTTGTTGGGCGTGAGGACCAACAACTCGACATCGATTGAGTATTTAGCGCTAAGCTCACGTGCCGCAGTTTGGGCTCCTAGGTGAGTGGCTTGGTAGATGGCGTCCTCTTGGTCGCGTCCGATGATGCCGATTTTGTATTCAGCGAGAATTTCACGGTTTTGACCGTGTAGTGATGCGCCCAGGCATAAAGCCACCAAGCTGAAAAGTGAGATTCTGAATAACATGCTTATCATGAGAAAGCGACGGTTTTGAACCAATTTACGACCGCTGGCAATCGGCTTTGTTGCACGTTTAATAAACGCGTGAGTTCACGCCTTACCGATCAAAGGCCATTAAGCTCTCTGCCAGCCCGCCCTTACGGCTGTTCTGGCACCACTGTTGGGCAAAGCGTAGTTTAAGTGATTCGAGCGAATGTCGATGTGCTTGATTTAGGCAGCGCTCTAGCGCGTATCGGTTTAAGTCGATTCCCAGTTCAGTTTCGGGATCTAGAGCCGTCGTCGTGATCCCTTGAAGCTGTTCGAGTGCCGACTCGAGCGCCTCGGATGTCGTCGAGGCGACTAAGCTCGCAAGTTTTGCTTCATTGGCAAACAAGGCCGCATGTAGAAAGCTCATTGGAGGCAGTGGCTGAGGGAGGAGTCCGTCTATTTTACCGAGTTCGCAGAGCGCAGCGCCGTTGCCAGCTGTGTCCTCTGGGTAGAAGAGTGTGTCGATCTGAGCGGCAAGCTCTGCCTCGTCAATGCACCTTCCGTGGCACGCATACGCAGCAAGAATCAATGAGGGGAAAAGTGTTGTCCATGGTTGATGATGCCCATTGTCGCCCCATGCAGTGAGTAAGAGGCCTTTTGCCTGATTGGCACGCCCCTCACTCGCGGCAAGCTCGATATTGGCCCGCGCCACATCCAAGCGTCCGCTAAATGAATTCCAATTTCCCGCGCCAGGCGCTACGTAGTAATTATCTTTGAACCCTGCTCCAGCCACTGTCTGACAGTGTTCCGCGTAAGGCGAATCGGCGTCATAACCCCAGATCACCGGAGTCACAGATTTCGGCAGTTCCGGCACCAGATCGGGGCGCTCAAGGATGATGTCCGCCCAGAACTGTGCCTGCCGATCATGTTTTTCAGCTAGCGCGAAGACCGCTCGCATGTGCTCCAGATAGACTCGGTGTTTGCCGACCGCGGCGACTCGCTGTTCGCTACGCCCTCTACCCAGCTCCCACGGCTCATCGCCACCGACATGGAGATGCTGCGATTGAAAATTAGGCAGTAGCTCAGTGTAGAGGCCATCGATAAAATCCAAGCTCTCCGGGCAAGGAAATAAGGTGCTGGGAAATTTCTGCTCGCCTGAGATCGGATGAATGAACCCGTCCGGGCATTCTGCCAGGTGACGATAGTCTTCATGCCGGAGCCAACGTTCCATATGGCCGAAAGAGTTTTGGTTCGCAACCAGTTCAATCCCGCGCTCTGCACAGTAGGTGTCGATTTCACGGATTTCCTCCGCTGTCATCGGTGATGCCTCTTTCCATACGGTCTCATGTCCCGTATAGGCAAAGGTATGCTCCGTATAGAGTTGCAGTTCGTTATAGTGCAGCTCCTCCAGTGCATTAATAAGCTGTTTTAAGCAATCCAACGTCGGCACGCGGTTACGGCTGATGTCGAGCATCAGCCCGCGGCGTTTAAAAAGAGGAGGCGTATCGAACTGCATGGTGTAAAGGTCTTTGGCTGAATTGATAAAGTCTAGTCCTGTTTGAGTCTTTGAGGGTTTTACTAGAAAAAATTACTAATATGGGGCATCTCGTATAACGATGTTTTGAAATAGGTTCATAAGTGGGGAATGCACACGCTGGTGCTTTTGGCTTGTGGCACCGTTTTAAATGTATTCCAACCTGCACCACCTGTAAGCTATTTCGGCGCGGTAAGTGACAGTTTTGGCAATGCGATTGACTCGAGCGCACAAGCAACAGTGGTGTTCAAAGCGGGGACGACGATTATCGCTTGGCACCGATTTCGCTGCGGGCGGCACGCTCCAAGCGAGGGTTGAGGTGCTGCACACGGATTCGGATAATCCCTTCGTTCATATTTATCATCCCGATCATGATAATTTGGATCCGTTTTTCGTGGGCGAGCTCGCCGCCAGGCTATAAGAAATCACCCAAATCTTTGCCTGCCAGCGCCCATAAAAAAACCGCCAACAAGTGGCGGATTGTTTTCTGGTCGGGCTGACAGGATTTGAACCTGCGACCACTTCACCCCCAGCGAAGTGCGCTACCAGACTGCGCTACAGCCCGACTCAGAAAGATGTTGGAATGTGCCTGTGGAGTTTGGAGGGTCAAGCCTTTATGGTGTTTCGCTTATTTGAATGCGGATGAAGGCTTCGTCGATGGTTTCAACGCTTTGGCTCCTGCGGTAGGTGAGGGTCTCGGTGCCGTCGCCATTGTCGACTGGAGTGGGGGTGGCGCTGACGATGCCGTTTGAGTTTGTTGGCCAGTTGGCGAGGTCGGTGGTGGTCTGCGGAGTGTAAATGATCCCTTGTATGCCGATGGGACGTGTCAGGCTGATTTCGAGATAGGTGCTGCCGGTATCTTCAATAAGTTCAAAGGTGGGGAGTATACTTAGATCGTTTTCGTTTGGATCGCCTCCGAAAGCGAATTCTTTCAACTGCTCGATGCCGTCAAAGTCGGTATCAGCATCGTTGAGTGCGTCATTACCAGTTAGATTATGGAAGACCTTCCAGCCAGCGTATTGAGTTTGATCGGGCTCCACGGTTAGTTGCATGATTCTGCCTGCAACGGGGCCTTGCCCAAAATCAGCATTCTGCGTCACTGTGGATAGGGTGAAAATTAAAAGCCCAGTATGGGGTGAATAGGTCTGCCCGCCGAATTGCACGCTACCGCCACCATCCAGAACGTAAACTTCCAAAGTTGCCTCACTGATTGAATCAATAAAATCAGCGGATGTGTCTGAGAAAAAGCCGCCGGTGAAGGTCTGTCCATTCATGGCGGTTCCTGTGTCGAGGAAGACTCGAACGGTGTTGCTTGAATCGAGTGGATTTGTGAAGGGCGTGGCATCCGTTATGCGTATTAGATCGTTCACGCTTGCAGCGGCATTGTTGAAGAGCGGTGCAGCCGCGGTGAACTCGAAATCAAAGTCCAGTCCATCTGTTGGGTTGATGGATTTTGCTGTGAGTATGCCAGGGCTGTTACCCGGGGATACTCTGCCATCGCCTTGTATGAGTGGAACAGAACCGCTACCAGTGAGTGTCGCGTCGACTTGAATGATGAGTGCCGCCGAATTGGCGATATCGCCGCTGACCAATAGTGTGCCGCCATGTGCCCAAGTCGATCCAGTATAGGACGAGTTGCCGGAAAGGGTGAGTGTGCCTTCGCTTATTGCCAGGCCGCCGCTGCCTGAGATGGCTCCAGTAACGGTGACATCTCCGCCGCCCCCGACTTCAAGAAAGTTCGCATTGGTGTTAAGCGCGGCGAGACTCACGCTGCCGTCTTCGATTGCCCAGAATTGTGATGCTCCAAGTGTGAGGTTATTGGCAAAGGTCTGCGGGCTGTTGTCGTAGTTGGTGATGCCGCCGCGCCCTATTGTAAGGGTGGAGCCGCCGCTGAATGTGAAACCATCTCCAGTAGAGACGGTGCTTTTGAAATAGAGCCCTCTGAGGTTGTAGTTGGTTTGGACGGTCGGGTTGGAAGAACTCGCGGTCGCCGGATCGAAGAGGACGTATCTGTCGGAAGTTGCACCGCTGGCATTTGGGTTCCCGCCGATACCCCAGGCTGAATTCCGATCGATACGTGTCGAGGAACTACCGACCCAAGTGTAATCGGGATCGCCGACACACCGTAAGGCAAAGCCGGCTGGATTCATGGCGTTGTTAGCACCAGTAATAGCACCGGGACGAGCGAAGAAGCTGGAAAAATTGTAGTTGGTTCCGCCGATGTTTGCGGTGAGGCTGTTGACTCCTAGGATGGTGAGCTCGTCTGTTCCGTTTGGATTACTCCAGGCTTTTAGGAGTGGGGATGCTGAATCGCCTAGCACAAATGCGGCCTCATTCTGAGTCATCTGTAAGGTTCTCTGATCGGTGTCATTGGTGTTATCGAAGATGTCGAAGACAGTCGTTTGTATGACCCTGGGACTCCCGTTTTCGCTAGGAGCCCTGCCATAGAGCAGGATGGTTAGCCCGTCGTATTTTGAGAGTGCATTACTTCTACTGTCATCGGTGCTACTGTCATAGAGGTCGAGCACCGCCAGTCGGGAGAAATTTGCGTTTGGGGCTATAGGGCTATCTAGAGTGCCGACTGCGAGGTCATAGTCGGCAATGCCACCATTGGGTAGGATCACACCGAGTGCCAAGTTGTCGATTGAAGTGACACCCTCAGAGGTGACCGTGGTGCCATTCTGCTGTCGTATGCGAATACCACGAGTATCTTGGTTGGCGACCTGTGGGTATTCGTAGTGCTGTGCTGTAAGGAAGTGGATGGGACTTAGCATTCCGAGCCCTTTGTAGCTATTGTTGGTGATGCCGCCAGGAATGGTGGTGCTCCAGCCAATGCCGGAAAAGTCAAGTCCACTGCCGATAAAATTGGGGTTGCTATTAGCGATAGGAGCGAGTGGGAACCCTGAGTTAAATCTATCGTGCACGGTGGCATCATAACCAGTGATCGTGATGGCATTCAGCTTTGTCATAGATATAACAAGGCATACTAAGAGGTGTGTTTTCATAGCTAGGGGCGTAGAGAAAGCTATCTAAGCTTCTTATTTTATCAATGAAAAGGGAGCAAATGTCCGTGAAGACAAAAACAGCCCGACCCTTGCGAATCGGACTGTGAAAAGGTTTGAGTCACTTGCTCTATCGTTTCGACAGAAAATAGAGCAGCCAACCGAGGCTGCTGACGAACGCGGCTACGTAGGTATATGCGGCGGCGTCGAGGGTCTTGTTGACGCCGACGAGTTCGTCTTGGTCGATGATGCCGAGGCCGACGAGCTGGGCCTTAGCGCGCTTGCTGGCGTCGAATTCAACGGGGAGGGTGACGAGCTGGAAGACGGTCAACACAAGGTAAACCATAATGCCGAGGTTGATCGTGATCGGACCGTAGCCAAAGAAGAATCCACCAAACATGATGATCGGTAGAAATTGTGAGGCAAAGCCGGTGATGGGCACGAGCTGCATGCGTAGGTTGAGCGGTGCATACTCTTGCTTGTGCTGGATGGCATGCCCTGCTTCGTGGGCCGCGACTCCGAGCGCGGCAAGGCTGCTGCCGCGATAGTTGGCTTCGCTCAATGCCAGGCGCTTGTTGGTGGGATCGTAGTGATCGGTGAGTTCGCCGTGGCACTGGACAATCTCGACATCGTAGATGCCTGCGCTCTCCATGACCGCGCGGGCGGCTTCTCGTCCAGTGATACGACCGCGTGAGGGCACTCGAATGTATTTACCGTAGGCGCTCTTGACTTTCATTTGCGCCCATAGGCCAACTGCCATTGGGATTAGGATTAAGAGGAGGATGTTCATTGTGTGTGCGTTAAAAATGGTTTGAAATCTGAGTGCATGCAGAGTTCCCGTTTTATCAAATATTTTGAATCGATTTTTGAGGACGCATGAATCGCGTTGCTTAGAACTGTTTCCTCTTCCTGCTTCGAGGAAAGTCGCGAACGCTTTAAATTATTTGCGGACGGCTTCGACGTTGATCGTAATATCGACTTCCTTGCCGACTGCAGGTTGGCCTCCGTCGACACCCCAGTCGGTGCGGTCGATTGTGGTGGTGGCTTCCCATCCTGAAAGGTAGGCGCCTTTGCGGCCTTCGCCGAATCCGAGTAACTCGACGTCGAGTGTGACTGGCTTGGTGATTCCGCGGATACTAAGGTTTCCAGTGACTTTAAATTCGTTTTCTTTGTCGGTAGCTTCCCATTTGGTCGACTGAAAAGTCATCAGTGGATGCGTGCTTGCATTGAAGTAGTCATTTTCTTGGAGGTGCTTGTCGCGCTTGATGCTATCGGTATCGACGGATGGAATTTGAATACTCGCTTTTACGGAGCTTTTGGTGAGATCCTTTCGGTCGACTGTGAGTGTGCCTTTGAATTGGCTAAAGTTGCCGGTAGTTTTAGCGACAAAGTGACGAATGCTGAACTTAACGGATGAGTGGCTGGTATCGATTTCGTAGGTCTCGACCTCGCTGGCACGAAGGCTGGAGCTGAGCAGGACTAGGCTGGCGATGGTGAGTCGTGAGAGGATCGATCGTTTTACACTCATTTAGATATATTCTGGGATGTCGTTTTTGGTGCCGTGAATGGTTAAGATATTCAGTTGGTCACCTTCGACCCATACCTTGAATGCTTTGTCGCGGATTTCGTAAATTTGCGGCTGCTTCGGGCAGGCTTGAGGGAAATCAGCTGCGTCCGCGGTGATGAGGTGAAAAACTTCACCTTCCTTGAAGCAAATCATACTGAGTTTGGCATCGTTGAATTCAAACGTGACACAGCCGATAGTAGGCACGCTTGCCAATTTATCGCAGAGTTTGCGTGGTGAGGGGGCACCTGAGTTAGCTAAGAAGGTTTGGAGCTGATGAGCTTGTTCATCTTTCTTATCGAAACCGAAAATGGTCATGTCATCGATTTGATCGGAAAGAAAGGGAAGGATGGCTGGAAGACTCGCTAGCGAGGGGTCATTTTGTGCGAGTTGCGTGTCGTTGCGTGAAGGGGCATTGATGATGATCATCATGAAGACAAAGAGTGCGGCAATGCCGACCCATGGGTTGCGCCACCAAGCTTTATTGGTTTTGGAAATGACCTTGTCTTCCTTTGGAGTGCTTGGGCCGGTAGCGTGCAGGAACGGTTCTGGTGCTGCATCCGGATCGGGCTCAGGGGCGGTTGCAATTTTCTGATGAGCGCGCATGCCAGCGAGGATCGAGGCCTTGAGATCTGCAGGTGGCTTGATGGATTCGAGTTGTTCGCAGATTTGTGCGTCGAATGCTTGCTGATCTTCGAACCAGATTTGCAGCTCGGAGTCGCGTTCGAGGAATTCAAACGCTTCGGCGATGAGAGGGTCGTTCAGATCTGACTCTACGCCTGGGCGGCAGAGTTGGAGAATATTTTTTGCTTCTTCGCGGTCCATGGTAATTAGAGGGCGTTTTCAGAAGTTTCGGCTTCTTTGCGTTTAAAAATGTCGCGGAGTTGAGCTTTTCCACGTGAGAGGCGGGACATAATTGTGCCGATCGGCACATCCAGCACTTTGGCGATTTCTTTGTAGGAGAGGTCTTTGAGGTAGAATAAGTTGAGGGGCTCGCGGTAAATAGCATCGACCTCGTCGAGTGCTTCGACGGCTAGGTTTGCATCCATTGAGCGGCGTATATGTGGTTCGACCGAGCCGCCTGCTGCTTCGAGCATCTCTGGCTCATAGTTGTCCATGCGGCCCTCTTTGCGACGGCGTCGTAAAAATTCGCGATAGAGCGTCGTAAAGAGCCAAGACTTAACCTTCGATTTATCGCGCAAGGAACTGCCTTTTTCTGCATAAATGAAGAAGGTTTGTTGGGCTAAATCGCCCGCCTCATGCTCGTTTTTGGCTAGGCTGTAGCCGAAACGATAGAGTGGTTGATAATAAGCATCCACTATAGATTCGAAATTCAAGTCTGTATCTGTGTTCATGTGTGAGTGGTATCAGTGGTGCTTATTCCAATTTTTTTTGTTTTATCCTGTTAGAGGATGAGCATGGCGTCTCCGTAGCTGTAAAAGCGATACTTGTGGGCAATGGCCTCGGCGTAAAGTTCCTTTAGCCAGGCAATTCCATCTTCAGAGCCAGGAGTGAGGAAGGCGGAAACGAGGCAAAGCAGTGTGGATTTTGGTAGGTGGAAATTCGTGATCATGCCGTCAATTGCGGCAAACGTAGCGGGTGGGTAGATGTAGATGTCGGCTTCTGCTTGAACGGAGCCAGATGGTGTGATGCAGGTGTCGGGGGCTGTTTGACTACGACGCATGGCATCTTCGATGGAGCGGACGGAGGTGGTGCCAATGGCGATACGTGGACCTGCATCGGCATCTTTGAGCTCTCTGAAAGCACCTGCTGGAATTTCATACCATTCGCGGTGTATGTTGTGCGCTTCGATCTGATCGACTTGAATGGGGTGGAAGGTGCCAATGCCGACTTGAAGTGTGAGATCGTGGAAGCGCGCGCCTTGTGCTCGCAGTTCATCGATTAAATCGGAGGTAAAGTGAAGCCCTGCCGTCGGGGCAGCGACTGCCACGCGCTTATCGTAGTCCGCATATACGGTCTGGTAGCGTTCGTTGTCGTCTGCGCGGCGTGGATCGTCGTCGCTGCGTTCGATATACGGTGGTAGTGGCATGATTCCGAGGCGCTCGGAGAGGTCGGTTACAGATTCGTCGCGGACTGGACGGAAACGCACCTTGTAGTTGCCATTGCTGCCGATTTCGAGGACTTGGGCGGAGTATTCGCCTTCGATACCGAAACTGCCTGCGTTTAAGGTCTTTTTGCCTGGCTTGAGTAAGCACCACCATGTGACGGCGTCCTCTGCGGGTTGAAGTAGGAGGCATTCGACTTTACCGCCGGTAGGGCGATTGCCAAAAAGCCGAGCTTTGAGGACGGCTGCATTGTTGCGAAAAAAGCGCGGATGCTTAGGTAGATAGTGCCCGATATCTGCAAAGTGCGCGTGTGTGACTGTGCGTGTTGCACGGTTGACGATCATTAACTTGGAAGCATCGCGAGTGGCTGCAGGCTCTTGAGCGATGCATTCTATCGGCAGGTGGTAATCAAAGAGGGCGCTATCCATATGCACTTTTGTATTTATATAGAATGGCTACGGGTAAACTCTTTTTTATGTGTAGCTTACCGCTTGCGCTGGTTTTAAGATATGCGCGATAGTAATGCCTGAATGTCAATTAGTGATAATAGTGTGGTTTGGTCGGAAGCGGTTGTTGGTCTAAGCGCCCGCTATGGCAATGCTTTGGTGCCAGAGGTGGAAGCGCTTTTAAAGCGTGCGAGTAACGGTCGTATTTTGATCGCTTGCTCGGGTGGAGCGGATTCCGTGTTTTTGTTGCTGCTTCTCGTTGCGCGCAGCAATGAGCTGCGAATTGATCTTGTGGTCGCTCACTATAATCACCGTTGGCGTGGCGCGACTTCGGATGAGGATGCGGCATTTGTGCAGTCGCTGGCTGAAACGTTTGACCTACCATTTGTCTCAGAAGTTCGGCCTGAGAATGAAGCTGCTTTTACAGAGACGACTGCACGTGCGCTGCGCTTAGAGTTTCTTCGCCATGCAGCGCGCCAATACGAATGTTCTTGTATTGCTTTTGGGCATCAAATGGACGATATTTTGGAGACCCAATTGCAACGCATTGCTCGGGGCAGTGGCTCTGAGGGGCTCGCGGCACCTCGGCCGATTGCATGTTTCCCAAATTTGCCGACGCATGTGCGGCCGTTACTGAATATTAGGGCTGGTGATATCCGTATGGCGCTAAACTCACTAAGTGTGCCTTGGCGAGAGGACGACTCCAATGGGGATACAACGATTGCTCGCAATGCGCTAAGGTGTAAGGTGATACCTGACTTGCACGAGGCGCTAGGTCGTGACCCCGCGATGGGAGCGGCTCGCTGTAGACGCATACTTGAGGAAGACGCCACGGCACTGAATGAGATTGCAAAGGCTCAGTTCCCTGAGGCCTTCAGCGCGCAGAGAAAATTGTCTCGAGTTGCCTTGCGTGAGGCTCCGCGAGCAATCAGCCGGCGTGCGTTGATGGCTTGGCTGGACCGGCATTTGTTGTTGGCTTCTGTCGGAGCATCTGCGATGGATTTACTGCTAGATGAAATTTATGGACGGTCCAATAAGCACCAAGTCAGTGCGGGTAGTTGTTATATTGTGATTGCTGGGGAAAGTCTTGAAATACGGATGGACTCCAAACTGGAGGTAGAGCTTTCTGGTGAGCGGCAACCTTTAGAGCTGGGCAACTCTTTGTTGCTGCCGACAGGAGCGGTTCTGGAGCTTTCACAAGTGACCCTTGATGTGCACTTGCGTGAGTTAATTCTGGCTGGAAAAATCGATCCAGCAGAAGAGGCGTATTGTGCAGTGGCTCAGAGCGATAGTTTAGCAGTGCGTGGATGGCAGCCAGGTGATCGCTTTATGCCAATTGGAGCTCCTGGAACTAAAAAGCTACAAGATTGGTTTGTTGACCGCTATGTTCCGAAAACGGAACGAAAACAGCTGCCAGTGGTCATCAATGGCTTCGGTGAAATCATCTGGGTTCCAGGCTTTCCGCCTGCGGAGCGTGTAAAAATCCGCAAAAAAACGAAACTGGCTCTTAGATTGACTTACCGCACTAGAAACACAACTTCACTCGCCTAATGTCTCCAGAGAACAACACTCCTCAGAAAAACGATTCCGGTCGTAACGGACCGCCGCAGCGTTTTCAGCCTAAAATCCTGTTTATTTACCTGCTGATTGGTGCGGCTATTTTGACCATTTGGTTTGCGAACCCAGGTCAGGGTGGGAACATCCGCCAATTGACCATCAGTGAGCTCGTTCAAGCAGTGAAGGCAGAGAAGATCGCTGAGGGCGATGGTTTCATGGAGCCCGATCCTTCTTTTGGGCGGGACGGCTATGTTATTAATGGCAAGATGACAAACCCAGACCTTGAGGGGGATCACGATGCATTGGTGCCGGAAGAGGCTCCTGAAAAGGTTGGCTTTACCGCTCGCGGTCGCCTTACCGAAGAAGACTTTTTACTCATAAGAGAGGTCTTGAAGGAGAAGCGTGCGAGCACGGCACTGCAGGACGTTTTGATTAGTTTCCTTCCATTTTTACTGATTATCGGGCTGCTTTACTTCCTTTTTGTCCGCCAGTTGAAGAGTGCCGGACGTGGCGCTATGAGCTTTGGCAAAAGTAAGGCAAAGATGCTGACTCGTGAAAAAGATGCGCTTACTTTCAAAGACGTCGCGGGCTGTGATGAGGCGAAGGAAGAGGTCAGCGAAGTGGTTGATTTCCTAAAAGATCCAAAGAAGTTTCAGCGTATTGGTGGTCGCATTCCTAAAGGTGTATTGATGGTCGGCCCTCCGGGCACCGGTAAGACGCTACTCGCTAAGGCTGTCGCAGGCGAAGCGGACGTGCCTTTCTTTTCCATCAGTGGTTCTGACTTCGTAGAGATGTTTGTTGGCGTCGGTGCGGCACGCGTGCGTGATATGTTCGAGCAAGGTCGTAAGAACGCGCCATGTATTGTATTTATTGATGAAATTGATGCCGTCGGGCGGCAGCGCGGCTCAGGAGTCGGAGGCGGTAATGATGAGCGCGAGCAGACCTTAAACTCACTGCTCGTCGAGATGGATGGATTTGACGGACACGAAGGAGTGATCATCATCGCAGCGACGAACCGTCCTGACGTCTTGGACGCAGCACTCTTACGTCCTGGCCGTTTTGATCGTCAAGTGACGATCGACTTGCCAGATTTGAATGGTCGCCATGAGATTTTGCTCGTGCACGCCAAGAAGATTGCGCTCTCCGAAGAGGTGAATCTGGAGTATGTCGCACGCAACACACCTGGCTTTTCAGGTGCCGATCTTGCAAACTTGTTGAATGAAGGTGCGTTGATTGCAGCACGTTACAACAAAAAGGTCGTCGAAATGAACGATCTCGATGAAGCGCGCGACAAGATTTCTTTCGGTCGAGAACGTCGAAAATTGATGGATGATGAGGATCGTAAGATCACTGCCTATCATGAGGCGGGGCATGCGTTGATTCAGGGTGTAGTCGATGATGGGCATATGCCTGTTCACAAGGTAACGATTATTCCGCGTGGACAGAGTCTCGGTTCGACGATGTTTATGCCGAAGAAGGATATGCTCAACCATTCAAAGCGCCGTTGTATCAATGATATTTGCTGCACCATGGGGGGGCGCGCTGCTGAAGAAATCGTATTGGGCGATGTGACCAGTGGTGCGTCAGGTGATATACGTATGGCGACCAGCACGGCACGCCATATGGTATGCGATTGGGGCATGTCGGAACTAGGCATGGTTGCCCTCGGCGAAAGCCAGAGTGGAGGCTATCTGGGCCATGGTGGGGTTTCTGCTAAAAATTACAGCGAAGAAACGGCTCAAAAAATCGACAGTATCGTTCACGATTTGATTAAGGAGCAATATGATCGTGCTTTGGATATTTTAAATACGCACCGCCCAGCGTTGGACAAGATCGCAGACGCCTTGCTTGAGCATGAGACGATCGACGGGAAGCATGTCTTGGAAATTATAGAACATGGCGAGATGCGTTCACCGATCGTTAAGCGTATCATTGAAGAACCGGTTGCCGATGCCGATGAGGACAGTTCTGATGCTGATAAGAAAGCAGTCGAGGAGGAGGGTCCAAAAGATGGTTTTGCTGGCAATGAGGAGCCCGCTGGAGCCCCCGCATAGTAGTTTAAGAAACTTAGTCTTCAAACCCCAGCGATCTTTGTATTTCTGGCTGCTTTCCTTTATGCTCTAATCGGGATATTTTGCTGGTTTATTACATAGCAGCCCTTAGTATCATAGGATTACCTTACTTAAACCATTAGTTCGCGATTCCGCATGGCTGATTTCACGACATCACTAGATTCTTCCACACGATCAGACGAGCAAATTTCAGTTTTGATTGTTGATGACAGTTCTGTCGATCGACAGATGATTGTATATGCGTGTTCGAAGCTAAATGCCGAGACCGAAATGGCAGCGGATGGCGACGAGGCAATCGAACTATTTAAAGAGAAGCGGCACCGTTTAGTCATTACTGACTATTTGATGGAACCGATGAGTGGCTTAGAACTTTCCAAAAAATTGCGTGAGATTGATCCGAGTGTTGAGATTATAATAGTAAGCGGGTCACCATCTCCAGATGTCATTGAGTATGTGCAGAGCAACGACCTCGCGCCGATTGTAACGAAGCCGATTTCCCCAAGTGCCTTAATCAACAATGCGACGATATGCTTGGGCCGGAAGCGGGGGCGTAGAGAAGTTTTACGTGATGTCGCTCTGACAAATCGTATGGATGATTGCCTGCCGCTTCTCGGGTGCAGTGATTTATGCGAACAACTGCGTCTAGAAATCACTAAGTTAATTCAATCTCCAGACCCTGTTTTGATTACTGGCCCGACTGCGTGCGGCAAATTACAGATTGCTCATTTTGTGCATCAACAGGGCACTTATGGAGATAGTATTTGCATGGAATGTTATTGTTCGAAGCAAAGCCCTGAAGAGCTATCGCAATCTTTGATCAGCGAGTCGGGTGAGCTGGGTGAAATGGTGCAAGCGACCAGAAACGGCACCCTGATTATTCATAATATTGAGGCCCTTCCAATGCCCCTACAAAAAGCACTTGCTGCGTCATATGATGACGTAACAGCGAAGACGCATCTGATTTTGTTGTCTGATGCGAGTCTCGACTCGTTGTTGGATGATGGATTGATCTACGAATCGCTATACTTCAAGTTGTCATTGTGGACTTTCCAAGTTCCCGCGCTGATCGAGCGTATAGAAGATCTACCAGACTTAGTCAGCTATATTTGTCGCGCACCTGAGAAGTATAACTTAAGTCCAGAAGCCGCCAATGCGGAATATGAGGCAGTTTTGAAGGTCGTCAATCAAGCTGGGCTGGAGAAGAACTTTGCATCCTTGGCCTTTGCAATACAGCGCTCGGTCCTTTGACTTTTTTAACTCAGTAGTGCGCTTGCGATACCGCAACTGAGCACCACGATCCATGCGCTTGTTTTGAAGCGATAGAGCGCGATGAATGCAATTGTGCCGATGGTAAAGTCCACCAGTGAATGTATCCCATGCGGCCAAACTGGATTGATTAAGGCTGCGAGTAATAAGCCGACGACGGCAGCATTTGCACCGGTTAGTCCCGCTTTTGCCCAAGGGCGATCACGTAGTTTATTCCAATACGGTAACAATCCGAGGAGTAAGAGAAGCCCAGGGAGAAAGATTGCGATTAAAGCACCGAGCCCTCCCAAGAAGTAAGGCTGAGTCGTGCCGCTGGCCGTGCCTAAGAATGCAGATAGTGTAAATAGCGGGCCAGGTAACGCCTGTGCTGCACTGTAGCCAGCTAGGAAATTGCTTTCAGTGAGGAATTTTGGCACAAGCCCGTTTTCCAGTAGGGGTAAGACTACGTGCCCACCGCCGAAAACGAGTGCGCCGGCTTGGTAATTTGCTGCGTAAATAGATGCGTGTGCAGTGCTTGAGTTAATATAAATCGAGATGCCAAGCAGCGTGCAGTATACAATGAGCGATACGTAAACTAACAGCGGTGCCACACTCAATTGTGGCGCATGCTCAGTAGGAGTGGCTGCCGATTTTCGGAAGAGAAGATTGCCGATGCAGACCCCTAAAAGGACGACACAAATTTGCATCCAGCTGCTGGGGATCATTAGAATGAGTGCCGTGCTTGCTAGTGCAATCAAGATACGTGGGAGGTCTGGGCATAGCTTCTTGCCAAGCCCGAGCACTGCGTTGGCAACGACTGCAACTGCGGCGGTGAGGAGCCCGCCAACGAAAGCATTCGCCGAGTCACCCACGGCAAACAGGCCGTAAGCAAAAGCAATCATCAGTAGGGCGGAAGGAAGTGTGAAGCCAAGCCAAGCAAGACAGGCGCCGGGGAGTCCCCCTTTGTGCCAGCCGATAGCAAAGCCGAGTTGACTGCTTGAGGGGCCTGGCACAAATTGACACAGCCCTAGTAGCTCAGTATAGCGTGCATCACTTAGCCATTTACGGCGATTTACAAATTCATCTTTAAAATAGCCTAGGTGCGCAACTGGTCCGCCAAATGAGATACATCCTAAGCGTAGATAAATCAGAAAAATGCGTATGAGCGAATCGTGTGATTTCGGCATGATATCATCAGTCTGTGCGTATCCCTGTGGATTTTGCAAAAGTTTTGATGAAAATAGCAACGAGCGTGGATATCCCTTTTAACTCAGATTCTGGAATGTAGCCTCGGTCCACATGGTTCGAAAAACCAGGAATATTCGTCTCAAGGGTTTCCGTATTAGCTCGTCGAAAGCCCATTTTGTATTCTGGGAAATCTCGATGTTTAATATGTCGACGTGAGAGCACAGTCACGCCCGAGTGTCGGTGATCGTTTTGGATCTTTGTAAACAGGGCCTCTACGGCGGCCTTTTCCCCTTCGATGACTTGAATAATGCTGCCATCGGAATGTAGTAACAGTCAGCTAATGTCACGTTGTGCATTTCTGCTTTGTGATTCCGCCAATAACTCGAGAAGCGCATCTTCGGTCAATTCTGTCCGTGCGCTACTCATATAAAGTAGTTGGTAAAGTGCTTGGGTCATGGATACATTAAAATTGTTAATTACAATGCCATCAGATGTGGTCGAAATCAATATAACATAATCGAATAATGGGTATAAAATTTATGCATACGCACTCATGGGGATAAACTGTCAACATTGCGGCACACGCTACATAGAGTTTCCTGGTCATGAAGGATTTTGTTGTTCTGGTTGTGCGCAAGTTTATGCGCTGATACAAGCCGAGGGCATGGGTGATTATTACGCTCTGCAAGATCGTGCGGGGAAGCCGCCCGCAGCTGACCTAGAGCAACTCGAGTCGTTGTCTTGGGCGGATGCGTCGCAGGCAGCAGCAGAGAAAGAGAGTGGTAAAGCACCGCGCCTTGTCTTATCTCTGCGAGGAATGACTTGTGTAGGCTGCGCATGGCTAGTTGAAAAAGTCTCAAGAGGGCAGCCTGGAGTGGTGTCGACTCGTGTTAATTTGGAGCAAAACACTGTAGTTATTTCGTGGATACCAGAACTATTTTCTTTGCGAGAGCTGGTCGTCGACCTGGGCCGATTCGGTTACCTTGCGACAGCGTATGAAGGTGTGTCGAGTGCAAGATATTCGCCATTGCTTTGGCGTCTTTGCCTGTGCTTGTTGTTTACTACGAATGGATTTTTGCTGGCGGCGGTTGCTCCATATACCAGTGATGCCTCTGATTACGTCGCTATTCTGAGCCTCCTTGAATGGTTTTTTGCTGGGCTGAGTGTGCTTGTTGGAGCCACGTTTTTTATTCTGCCAGCATACCAATCGTTACGCCGAAGCCGACTTCATTATGATGCATTAACCGCTGTTGGCATAATCATTGTTATTATTAGTTCGGTTTTAGGTGATTCTGAATTCTGGCATCTATCTTTAATGCTTACTGCTTTGTTAACTATTCGATGGATACATCGTTGGCAGTGGGGCCGAATGAAACTGTCGGCTGACAATGTAGAGCCTAAAGTGCTTTCATTACTTCAGTTTATTTCAGCCGTCATTCTCATTGTTGGAGTCTGCTCGCTCTATACGTATGGGTTGGATGTCGTGGTTGCAGTGTTGCTAGCCAGTAGTCTCTATCCACTTGCTCAGAGTGTTAGTTATTCGCCACCTGTTCTATATGTTTCGGCTACTTTAATCTGCGCGCTAGTCGGCGTGCTTCTGGGCTATATGTTTGCGAGTATCCCTCTAGCGTTGCTTTATTTAGCAGGTGCTGGAGCATCTTGTAATTTTCTCTTCTTTTGCTTGAGGCGCTTTTGTAGTAAACATCCATCTGTATGATCGAAGGGATTACTGCTGGTTTTATTTTATCGCTCACATTGTTTCCAGGAACGGTGTGGTTGGCGAAGGTTGGTGTTGTCGGCACTAAGCGGCAGGTGCTTGCTGTTGGTTTGGCTTTTGGTCTGTCCCAGTTTCTTTGGCTACTGGTAGCAATTCCTGGCTTAATGATGATGTGCGCGCACCTGACTCTGATACGCACAGGTATGCATCTTTTTGCTGGCTTTGTTTTAATGTATATGGGCTTAAAATTTTTTCGCGCAAAGCGTGTTGTCGCCTTGGATGATGTAGACGATCTGCCTTCCGCGTGGGGCCTTTTTCGCTTGGCGTTTAATCAAGCATTAGCGATGCCGATGCGGCTGCCTGCGGCGATGGCGATTTTGCTAGCCACTGGCGTTTACATCAATCACGAGCCGAGTTGGGTGATTGTGCCTTCAATTATCATTGGTGCATTGATCGGGACCGCATGGTGGTGGGGGCAGTTTACTCTTTTATCGATGTTTTTTGCAAAACGTGTCCCGCAGTCGATTACGATTAAGTCGCTCAATAAAATACGTCCTTTTTGTGCGTGCCTGAATGGCTTCCTTGCACTGATTGCAGTTCTATTGGGCGTCTGATTTGTTTTATCGTTGGTGTTTACTTTTCGATTAAATGCACGTCTCGCTGCGGGAAGGGGATCGTGATTTTGGCATCTTCAAGGGCGCGGTAAACCACCATATTAATTTGATAACGTGTGCGATGGTAAGTTTTGGTGGGCACCCATACCCGGTAGCCGATGTTTATCGATGAATCTCCAAAGTCTTCGATGCCGACATCGGGGTTGCGGTCGGTCGCGATTGCATCGACTGTTTTGATCGCGTCAGAGATGCAGTCAATTGCTTGTTGAGGGTCGGCCCCATAGTCGATGCCAACGACTGCTTCCACAACTTTATATTCGTAAGAATTTGTGAAGATTTCTCCCAGCACTTTACGGTTTGGGATCGTGATGCGCTCTTCATCTTCATTGATCAGTTGCGTATTGCCTAGGTTGACGCTGTCCACCGTGCCGCACAGTCCATTGAGGGTTAGTGTATCTCCAACGATAAATGGACGCGTGACGATGAGCACGATGCCAGCACCGTAATTTGATATGGGGCCTTGCACTGCCAGGCTGAGGCCAAAGGCACTCGCACCTAGTAAGGCGATGAAAGGAGTGACTTCAATGTTTGCCTTGCTGAGCGCCATGATGAGCGCGAAGGCAATGATGACTAGCTTGCTGAAGCCCGCGAAGAATCGCGCGAGTGTGGGATCTAGTTGCTTTTTCTCGCAGACTTTGGTGACGAGGTTTGCGATTCGTTTTGCGAGCCAAAAACCAATGATCAGAATGAACACGGCGATTAACAAACGCATTCCATTTTCAACAAAATAGAGAATGAGTTTGTTCTTCAGCTCTTCTAGCTGCTGCAATTCTTCTTCTATATGTATAAGATATGCGGAAATGAGCTCTAGCGGAAAGGATAAAGCAAGCGCCTCTTTGCACGTTATAATTGCCTGGATGGTATCGCAGGGCTCAAATCACTGCGATTTACAGCACTGTATAATTAATAAGCTCAGTTGAGCACCCCCATGGTCTTTAGCAATGTGGAGACATATGGGATTAACTGTTTCTTACGGCTGACAATGCTGGCGAGCTCATAGATGTTGCTCTGTCCGCGCTGTGGGTAGTTGATGTGGCTCTTGAGCTCTTCATTGCCAGCAACGACTAAGAGCGAATCTTGACTGTTGATATCGGTTACAAGTAGTAGACTGAATAGGAGGTTCTCTTCAGTGCGGTAAGCCTCCAGTGCTTTGTCTAGCTCATCTTCTTTTTTCCAGAAATTATCATAGCCCAGTTCTTCGATTTGGGAAACGGAGTAGCGCACTTCGCCCTCATCGTATATTTTGCAGTCGGAGCTAATTACCTTATCTGGGGAGTTGTTTATAATAACTGAACCCGCGCTAAATATTAAACCTGCCAGCTCCTTCGGTTGGATTTCTGCGATAGGGGCGAGCCAATCGAGTAATTCGCTTTCAAGTGCTGTCGTTGTAGGGCTGTTGAGTAGAAGCGTATCTGAAATGATCCCTGACATCATTACTCCTGCTATGGTTTTGCTCGGTATTAATGACTGTTCGCGAAAAAGATCAGCTACAATCGAACAGGTCGATCCAACGGGGCGATTAATAAACAGGATTGGCTGTTCGGTTGGAATATTGCCTAAGCGGTGGTGGTCGATAATTTCGGTGATTTGAACTTCATTTGCGCCATTGACTGCCTGTCCTAGCTCATTGTGGTCGACGAGGGCAATGCGTGTATGACTTGGGCGTAGGATGTCACTTTTTGAGAACACACCTGCGAGTTGCTTGTCTTCGTCGACGACTGCGTAAAGAGAGTCGTTCAAGTGAGCGATACGCCGTTTTACGGAAGAAATGCGGTCTTCCTTTGTAAAGCAGGTGACTTTAGGCTCAATAAGGCCCTCAATATGTGTCGCTGTGCGGATGATCCAAGATGTGGTGGCAGAATCGTAAGGGCTGACAATTAAGGAGACGCCTTTCTCTCTGGCACGTGCGACGACTTCTTCATCGACATCAAGTCCTCCAGTGATGACGAGTAGCCTAATGCCTAGTTGCAGGCAGCGTTCTTGTATGTCCCAGCGATCGCCAACGATAATGATACTTTTATCGTTGGGGATATCCCCCTCTCGCTTGTGACTGTCGAATGAGCGTATGTCCATGGCGCCGATACGCACGTAGAGTTCTTGTAGCTCGTCGTTATTATTTGAGACGAGGACTTTGGCATTTAATGAACGAATAATGGAGTCGATGCTGGTTTTTACACGCCGCATCGACCTAGGTTCGCTTGGCTTTGGGATGAAGAATTCCCCGAGTTGGAAAATGGAGATCATTCCTTGCACTTTATTGTCTTCGCTGACGACTGGGAGTGCTCGGACGTCATACTTGTCGATTAGCTCAAGTGCTTCCGCGCATGTGCTATCTTTGGTTACGGTCAGAACGCGGCTGTGCATGATATCCTCAACTCGCGGTGTGACATCGCCTATGAACATCGGTAAGTGTGCGTCGCATTGTTCTAAGATTGCATCGATACGTGCGTTTGAATTGCCGCAACGAGCTGCCTTGTAATGCGTTTCGCCGATGGCATGTTTGTATGCCTCGTAAGCGAGGGCAGAGCAGATGGCATCTGCATCCGGATTTTTGTGGCCGAGAATATAAATCGGATCAGGCATTGTTCATTAGCTAAGGTGTAGTTGTGTGCTTGAACAATGTCAAAGTGCCCTATTAGACCAAAGAAAAAACCCGACCTCAAATGAGATCGGGTTTTTGGAAATAGAGAACTAAGACTTAGTTACCAGATGTAAATGTCGGTGCTTCCTTAACGTTGTCGTCTTTGTGAACGTCGGACATTGAAACTGTGAGTGTGCCGGTCTTCGGATCGACGAGTTTGCCGTCTTCGTCACCCAATTCTGTGTAGAACTGAACGTGACCGTCAAGGAAAGCAATGTGGCCACCGAGACCCCAAGGAGTATCTTTGCCCCAAGTGCCTGTGCCACGATCTAAGCCACGTGTCCAAAGAAGTGGAGTTGTCGATGTCGGTGCGTTACCGCTAACACCAATGGCGAAGTCATAGCCAACTGGCACGCCGGTTATCCATAGTGGTGAATCTGTATAAATATTCCTATCGTCGCGGAATCCGACTACGGCTGGAAGCTCGGAGCTATAATCAGCAACTGCAGGGTCGGAACCGATAATCCAGATTGTGGCATCTGTGAGGTCGACTTGCTTCGCAAGGAAGGAGCCGACGCCATAAATGTCGTCGCTGAATCCAGCACTACTTAGTTTAGCAGCATTGAGGGTGCGGACTTTACCACCAGAAGTGGAGTAGGTAGCGTATGAAACTGCAATCGAACGGATGTTCGAAGAAGATTTTGTCTTATTCGCAACTTCGCGGACTTTACCAACCGCAGGGATTAGGATCGCAGCAAGAATGCCGATAATCGCGATAACAGTAAGCAGCTCAATCAGGGTGAAGCCTGAACGGGGGGATTTTGTGTTTTTCATAATAAGTTATAAATAAGTTTGGAGTGAATTACGCGAAGTATGCATTAGGATGCTATGCATTAAGTATAAAGGTAGGCTATTTGCTCCATGAAGTCCAATCATTTTTACACATCTGCAGACATAGTGAGGGGCTAGACCTTGTTAAGTCTGGCCCCTCGATTAAATGCTGTTTGCTTTATAGCCTTAAATTAGTGTTTATGATGCGTAAGGGAGTGGATATTTTTCACAAAGCTCGAGTGCGATTGCTTTAGCTTGTGCGATTGTTGCTTCGTCCTCTGGTGCGCCTAGGACAAGATCGATTGCTTCGGCGATTTTCAGCATGTCGGCTTCTACGAGCCCACGACTCGTGACTGCTGGGGTGCCTAAACGGATGCCACTTGTTTTGAAGGGGCTGCGTGTTTCACCAGGAACTGTGTTCTTGTTGGTGGTGATATTTGCCTTGTCGAGTGCGATTTGGGCGACTTTGCCTGTTAATTCAGGGTCCTTAACGCGCAGGTCGATCATCATTAAGTGGTTGTCGGTGCCGCCGCTAATGATGTGGTGTCCGCGCTCCATGAGTGCAGTCGCCAGTGCTTTTGCATTCGCGGCAACTTGTTGTTGATAGGCTTTGAAGCTTTCTGTCGCGGCTTCTTTAAAGCATACGGCCTTTGCGGCGATAACATGCATGAGTGGTCCACCTTGAATACCCGGAAAAACGGCCGAATTAATCTTTTTAGCATGTTCCTCTTTGCAGAGAATGAGGCCTCCGCGGGGGCCTCGAAGTGTTTTGTGCGTAGTAGTGGTGACAAAGTCAGCATGTTGAACTGGAGATGGATGCACGCCTGTGGCTACGAGACCTGCGATGTGCGCGATGTCAGCCATAAGATAAGCGCCGACTTCGCGTGCGATCTCGCCCATACGCTCGAAATCGATGATACGCGAGTATGCCGACGCCCCTACCGTGATCATTTTTGGTTTTTCTGCGCGAGCGGTTTCAGCGATCTCATCGTAATTGATCAACCCGTCTTCTGCGCCAACGCCATAGTTGACCACTTCGTAGTGCATACCACTGAAATTCATGGGGTGACCATGAGTGAGGTGCCCTCCGTCGGATAAGTTCATTGTCAGTATTTTGTCGCCTGGCTTTAAGACGGACAGGTAAACGGCCGCGTTTGCTTGGCTGCCGGAGTGCGGTTGCACATTTGCATGGTCAGCGCCAAAGAGTGACTTCGCTCGCTCGATGGCTAGCTCTTCGATCACATCGACATGTTCGCAACCGCCGTAGTAGCGTTTGCCTGGATAACCTTCGGCGTATTTATTGGTCAATACACTCCCTTGGGCTTCGATAACTGAGGGGTAAGTGAAGTTTTCCGAAGCAATTAGTTCGAGGTGGCTTTCCTGGCGTTTACGCTCGGCGGCGATCGCCGCGGCGACGGCAGGGTCTATCTCAGCGAGTTTTGCTGGGTTTAAGAGTGATGCGTTTGTGGCAGATGTCATGACTATGTCTTTTCTACGATTCTTTGTCTGGATGAATGGAGTGGTTGGTTGAAATTTTTAGAACGGCCAGACCCAATCTTTTGAGGAGCCCTGCTTCTTTGTTGCATTCTTGGATTCTTCAGCTGGCTTGGGCATTGACTCGTCTTGCAGGTTTTCTTCGGTCTCGTCTGCGTCGATTTCATTCCCTGTGGGAGCTTCTAGCTCTAGGGTGACCTCGGGCTCTGGAGTCTCAGGGCTGACAGTTTCTGAAGTGGTTGTTTGATCGAGTGATTCGCTCCAGAAAGGCCACCACCAAGGGTCACTGTTTGTGGTCTCTTCGTAGCCTTGTAAAAGGAGGGCGTCGGTTGTGGCTTCTTGGTCGCTTGCAAAAGGCCATGCCCAGCGCGCGAATGTGCGGCCCCAGCCAGCATCTTGTGCGGCAGGGTTGATTCCCGCTGCCTCGGCAAGCACGAGCATTTGTCGTGCGACATCTTCGCGACCTTTTAAGTGTTGCTCAAGTTTTGACGCATCTGCTGGTGCTGCTGGGAGGGTGCGCGTTGGCACGCCGTCAAGCGGGCGTCCAGGTTTGAAGTCATAGAGTATGAAACCATCGCCCACTGGGCTAAGGATACGGCGTAGGCCATTGTCCCAGCGCATGAAAATGTCTTGGCCATCCATGCGCCAAGATCCTTCGAGCTTATTATCTGTTGAAGAGGTGATTCCCCCGAAGCGACCAATTTCAATACGCTCGTAGGATTTTTCAGAGAGGCGTATGAGCCATGCCCCACGATAAAATGCCCGTGCATTTTTGCGACTGGAGAAAGCAATGCCGCCCGTATGCACTTCACGTTCGGCTTTGTAGCTTGAAAGCCACGTGCTGGGCACTTGATCTTCGATGGTGCGTGTTGCAGTTGTGAATTCAGTCTCATCATTTTCGATGACCACTCCCGAATCGATCATCTTGAAGGCAAATGCGCGTTCGTTTTCGCGTAGGATGGAGTATTGTCCACTATCCCAGACGATATGGAGTTCGCTTCCTTGCTTTGCCCAAGACCCGCGGGTGCCACGATTACCTCCAATGTTGCTTGCTGCCGAACGATCGGACTCGACAAAGATGTAGTGATTGTCGCCTTTGTCGCCGATTTGCCAAATACCGAAGAAGCCCTTTGCCTGGTCTTGAGCCGACGCAATTTGACTGCTTTTTGTGGGTGGTTTCGCCCATTGTCCAAGTACCTCTTTGGGTACTTGTTGGGCTGGTGCAGTATAGCGAACTTGTTGGTCAGAGCCGATATAGGAGATGCCAAAGCCCAGTGCATCTCGGGTGATTTGGTGTTTGGTGCCGTCTGGCCAGCTTAATGTGGCGACTTCGTCAGTTGCGGTCCATGAGCCTTGATAGACGGTGCGATCTGAATTATCGCCCCAAAAGTAGGATGCGAGTCCGCTGCGTTTAACAATTAGAATTAGGGCGCCCTCATCTGGAGTATCGATTTGCCAGGTGCCGCGAAATAAGTCGCTGCTGCTTTGCGCGAATGTGCTCGTCGCACTAGCAATCAGAGTCAGTGCAGCCCAAAAAATGCACTTATTGCGTTGGAAATAGTTAAAGTATCTCTGCTTAGAGAATGTGTTCATGTGTGGTGAATATTTTTCCGCGCTGAGTCACGCAAGGATTATTCGCAATGTGGTCGCAATTAAGATCGTCGCTACTTATCGAGTTCGGCTGCCTATTTTCGAAAAATCTAGATGGCTTTGGCTGATGAAGCCTTGTTCGAGTGCCCGACGGTCGGAATTTATATCCTCATCGAGTAGGGTGCCTTCGGTATATTTGAACTGGTAAACACCTGGGCTAGTCGCTTGGTACAGACTACCAAGCTGGATTTTTGCTGGAAATGTTTCTTTGACGGGGGTTTCCGGTGAAGTGTCAGCAGGGAAATTGACGTTGAGCAAGGTGCCTTTAGCTGGTGGATGTTTCAAGGTCTGGGCGGTGATTTTGGCAGCTTGTTCCGCGGCGGCTAATAGTGCTTTTTCGAACGGGCCGTCGGCAAGCCCTTTGCTTTTTTGGATTTGCTCAAAAATAGGCCCTGGCACGCATTGGCTAAAAGCTATTGCTGGAAGGTCCCAAAGGGCCCCTTCGATAGCACCCGCAACCGTGCCAGAACTTAGGATTAGGGTTTCTGTGGTATTGTAGCCTATGTTGATTCCTGAGACGACAATGTCAGGAAGCTGACTTAAGAGATTGCCGAGCGCAATGTTCACGCAGTCGGTGGGAGTGCCACTAATTGACCATGCCTGGACAGATGATGGAAATGTCGATGTGTCTGCGCTGACGGTTACTGCACGATGGCGACTGACCGCTCTACCGATCCAGCTTTGTTCCGTTGCTGGGGCGGCAACCGACACTTTGCAGCTAGGTGCTAGGGCGTTTACGAGCCGATGTAGAAATGCTGATTCGATTCCATCATCGTTGGTGACGAGTATATGTGGCTGTTGAGTCATTTTCCAGGGGGCTTGGTCTAGACTCCCGATGGACGTGCCAGCACTTCTGCCGGTGCTACAGTGATGCGCTCACGCACCGAATCCGTAAGTTCGATGGAGCGTAGTGCGCCCGATGCTGTGAGCTCGGTAAGTATGGTTGTCATGTGACCTTTACCTGCTTGAGTACGTGTGCCGTCCGAATTGCGTCTAAAGATGCGAAATTGGTAATCTATAGAGCGATCCTTCATCGATTTTATCGCGAGGTGTATGTCGATTGTTTCGCCGAAGCGCAACGGGGCGGAGAATTTACATTCGGCTCGGGCGCGTGGCCAGCCTACGATGTCGCCAGGCTTGGTATTGATGAGATCTACGCCTGCGGCTTCAAAAAAGTCACGTTCGGCAGTTTCCATATATTTGAAAAAATTAGAGAAATGAACCAAACCAGCCATATCTGTTTCGGAAAATTCGATTCGTCGCGTGGAAGTGTGTTCGAAAAGCATTTCAAGATATATGTGGCTGCGTTGACGTTTGGCAAATGTAGCTTGCAGTAATATGCAAAATTAAAGGCCAGAAACGCGATTTGCGTATTCTGGCCTTAGTTTAAGGTTTTTTGCGAAATCCTTATGCAAGCTTGGCTTTGACGATTTCGCGCACTTTGACCATGTCCTGACCGAAAACACGGATGCCTTGTGAGAGTTTCTCGGTAGCCATGGCGTCTTCATTCATTTGCCAGCGAAATGCTTTTTCGGAGACGTCAAGCTTCTCGATGGCAGCATCTTTCGCCGCTTCTGGATCTAGTTTACGTGCGACTTCGGCATCCATCCCTTGTAGTTCTTCAAGGAGGTTCGGACTGATCGTGAGTAAATCGCATCCAGCCAGACCAAGGATTTCACCAATATTACGGAAGCTGGCTCCCATGACTTCCGTTTTATAGCCGAATTTCTTATAATATGTGTAGATTTCTTGAACGCTCTCGACGCCAGGGTCGTTGTCGGCGGTGTATTCAGTGTCTGTGTTTGCTTTAAACCAGTCTAAGATTCGTCCGACGAAGGGTGAAATGAGTTGAGCGCCCACTTCTGCACATGCAGCTGCTTGAACTAGTGAGAAGAGGAGGGTCATGTTGCAGCGGATTCCTTCTTTTTCCAGAATTTCTGCGGCACGAATGCCCTCCCAGGTCGATGCCATCTTGATGAGGATGCGCTCGCGCGAGATGCCGTTCGCTTCATAGAGGGCAATCAACTCCCTCGCCTTGGCGACCGTTGCGTCGATATCAAAGGAGAGGCAGGCGTCGACTTCCGTTGAGACGCGGCCAGGCACGATTTCTAGAATTTTGCAGCCGAAACCGACAAGCAGGTGGTCAATAACTAGATCAATTTGGGCTTCGCCAGTAAGATTCGCGCCTTTGGCTGACTCAATTGCTTCGTCGAGGACGGAGGCGTATTCTTCTTTTTGTAGCGCCTTCAGAATCAGTGACGGATTTGTCGTCGCGTCTTGTGGCGCGTAAGCCGCCAGAGTTTCAAAGTCGCCCGTGTCGGCAACCACTGTTGTGAGTTTTTTGAGGGATTCGAGTGTGTTCATTAATTAAGAGCTGTGGGGAAAGGTTCCGGCGATCAAACTTCTTTTATATGACTAATATTCATCGCAGCTATGCTGCGAGTATTTTAGTTGAGTGATGATTAATAGGGACCAGCCTGCGATAAAGCAAAGGCCCCCGAGAGGTGTAATGGGACCTAGCCATCTAGGGCCATCAAGAGCGAGCCAATATAGTGAGCCTGAGAAGAGTAAGATTCCTACGCCGAAAAGGAATGCACTTTGTAGGTAGGATTGTGTTTTATTGTGCAGGATCCCGCACAGAATGAGTGCCATGGCATGCCACATCTGATAATTGACGGCTGTTTTCCACACATCGAGCGTTTCACTGGTAATGAGGCGATCTTTTAGTGCATGTGCGCCAAAGGCTCCTAGGGCGACAGAGATAAGGGCAAAGATGCCCCCAGAGAAGATGTATTTGCGAGAAGTCTGCATATTACTAACAGGGACATATACGATTTCCAGCAAAGGCGACCGATTTCTCGACCTAATTTTAGCAGAATTGTCACCGTATGCGGCAATTTAGCCTGATTGGATATTGTGCGAATGCTAATATTGGTCGCAAAAGAAGCACTGCGCGTTCAAATTTTTATGCTTGCTTTTCTAACTATAATTCGCATTAAAGGGAGCCAAACATGCGTATTACTTTAACTAATGTCTGCACTGTTGCGCTTCTCGCGACTGCTTCTATCGGCTCGCTGTCTGCTGCCGAATCATCGACCGATGCTGAGCGTATTGCACGCTTGGAAGCACGTTTATTACAGTTGGAAGCCCGTCTTTCTGAGACTGAGCAGGAAACCAAAGAGGTGAAAGTGTTGGCATCCAGTGCAGCCGCAACTGGTGGTAATGTCTCTATTCCCGGGAACCAAGCGACCTTTGACATCTTAGCAAACAGTGCTTGGCGCAATCTTCGTTGGACTCAGGAGGAGCAATGGGCAGGTATCCGCCCAGGTATTACTGAAGAGCAAGTCGTTGAGTTTTTAGGGCATCCGCCACGTTCGGTGAAGTCGATGAAACCCCGCGTGGACAAAGTTTTCTACTACGAGACCAGTATTCGTGACCGTTCCAGCAGTATGCGCGGAAAAATATCTTTCAAAAAGGGCATCGTAATCGATGTTCAGAAACCAGCTTTCAATGTGCAAAAATCTGCCCAGTAGTAGGTGCTTGTGCATGAAACAAACAAACAAAAACAAAACAAAACTATGAAAAATACAATTGCTATCGCATCTGCAGCGTTTCTTGCAGCTTCTAGCTTTTCGACTGCGGAGATCGTAATCAACGATTTCCTTTCTTTCGAAGGCTTTGTTGACATGTCTTACTCACACACAGACTCAGATTCTGATTTGGTTGATGAGTCTTCTGATAACAGCTTCGGTATCGACCAAGTTGAAATCAGCTGGTTGCTTGACTTCGATCCAGTAACTGCACAAATCGACCTCGAGTATGAAGAAGCAGGTGCCGGTGTTGAAGTTGAGCAAGCATTTGCTACATACCACTTCGATAACGGTGGTGCACTTACAGCAGGTCGTTATGCATCCATGCTTGGTTTCGAAGCTTTTGAGCCAACTGGTCTTTACCAATTCTCATTCGCATACGACGAAGCAACATTGCTTCCTGGTTATGCTCAAGGTGTGAAGTACACATTTGAAAGTGATAACACATTCTTCGGTATCTCGCTTCAGGACACTGTTTCTGGTGCATACGCTGGTCGCCTTGGTGGCAATGACGATAGATTAGACACAAATGATGACGGTGGTTTCGGTGTAGAAGCTGGATATGGCTACTACATGGAGGATGGTCTTTCATTCTTCCTTGGTGGTGCGTTTGAAGAAGGTGACTCTGGTGATTCTTATGTAGTAAATTCTTATGTAACCTTCGAAACAGGTGCATGGATCTTTGCTGCAGAAGTGAACTACGGTGAAAGTGATCTTGATG